>OKTR01000193.1_pt1 | contig 31191 bp, 23 predicted proteins | sample 1606431 | NCBI WGS metagenome assembly OKTR01 (sample SAMEA3879591, study PRJEB24766) | human gut metagenome | biome: human-associated habitat; feature: feces | place: USA | collected 1985/1987
GACAGTCTGCCGATTGACTCATAATGACGGAATTAAACGACTGTCCCTAAATAATACCTGACCATGTCACAATCGCTTATCACCCGCCGCAAATCGTTTTTGCTCCGGATTATCCCGGTGATGCTCTGCTTCTTTGCCATGGGGTTTGTCGACCTCGTGGGCACGGCCTCGAACTACGTGCAGCAGGACCTTGGGCTGACCGATGCACAGGCGAATCTCTTTCCCTCGCTTGTCTTCTTCTGGTTCCTGATTTTCTCCGTGCCGACGGGCATGCTGATGAATAAAATCGGACGGAAAAACACGGTGCTCATCAGCCTCGTGGTCACGGCCGTATCGCTCTTCATCCCGACCTTCGGTGACAGCTATCTGATTATGCTGGCTTCGTTCTCGCTGCTCGGCATTGGAAACGCCATCATGCAGACGTCGCTCAATCCGCTGGTTACGAACCTTATAAGCAGCGACCGGCTGGCTTCGACCCTCACCTTCGGCCAGTTCGTCAAGGCCATCGCCTCGTTCCTGGCTCCGATTATTGCGGCGTGGGGCGCCACTACCCTCCTCCCCGTCTTCGGCCTGGGCTGGCGGGTGCTGTTCATCATCTATGCCGTCATCTCGCTGCTGGCCATCTTGCTGCTGGCCGCAACGCCCATCGAAGAAGACCGTCCCGTTGCGGCGTCGAGCATCGGCCAGTGCCTCAAGCAGCTCGGCCGGCCCTTCATCCTGCTCTCCTTCCTCGGAATCATGTGCCATGTCGGAATCGACGTGGGAACCAACACCACCGCTCCCAAAATCATCATCGAACGGCTGGGCCTTCCGCTCGAGGATGCCGGATTTGCCACCGGAATCTACTTCATCTTCCGTACCATCGGCTGCTTCCTCGGGGCATTCATCCTGCGCGCCATCTCGCCGAAGCTCTTCTTCGCCATCAGCGTGCTGATGATGCTCGTCGGCATGAGCCTGCTGGCTCTGTGCGACACCCTTGCACCACTCTACACGGGCATCGGACTGATTGGATTCGGCAACTCGAACATCTTCTCGGTCATCTTCTCGCAGGCGCTCGTCTATGCCTCGGACAAGAAGAACGAGGTGTCGGGCCTCATGATTATGGGCCTCTTCGGCGGTACGGTCTTCCCGCTGGCGATGGGCTACGCGGCCGATGCCGTCGGACAGATTGGCGCCGTTGCCGTCATGACCGTCGGAGTGCTCTACCTTCTTTACTATACGTTGAAAATCAAAAAGATATAGTTCAATCTAAAATACTGATTCAATGAACGCAAATGATGTTGTCGTAGGAATGGGCGAAGTCCTGTGGGACATGCTCCCCGAAGGGAAAAAGATTGGCGGCGCACCGGCCAATTTCGCCTATCATGTCTCCCAGTTCGGATTGCCGAGTTGCGTGGTGAGCGCCGTGGGTGAGGATGTGCTGGGAAAGGAGATTCTGGATAACTTTACCTCGAAGGGGCTCAACTGCCACATTGCCACGGTGCCCTATGCCACGGGAACCGTGCAGGTGAGCATCGACCAGGCGGGGGTTCCCCAATATGAAATCAAGGAGAATGTGGCGTGGGACAACATCCCCTACACTCCTGCGCTCGAGGCGCTCGCCCGCCGGACGAAGGCGGTCTGCTTCGGCTCGCTGGCCCAGCGCAGCGTGGTGTCGCGCAACACCATCGGCAGCTTCCTGGATGCCATGCCCGAGAATGACGAGACGCTGGTAGTCTTCGATGTCAACCTGCGTCAGGGCTTCTACAACAAGGAGATTCTCTGCAACTCGATGAAGCGCTGCAACATCCTGAAGATAAACGACGAAGAGTTGATTCAGGTAAGCCGCATGTTCGGCTATCCGGGCATCGACCTTCAGGACAAGTGCTGGATTCTCCTGGGAAAGTACAATCTGAAGATGCTGATTCTCACCTGCGGAATCAACGGCAGCTACGTCTTCACGCCGGGCAACATCTCGTTCCTGCCCACCCCCAAGGTGGAGGTGGCCGATACGGTGGGTGCCGGCGACAGCTTCACCGCTGCCTTCATCTCGTCAATCCTGAAGGGCAAGAGCGTCGCCGAGGCGCATGCCCTTGCGGTCCAGACCTCCGCCTATGTCTGCACCCAGAAGGGTGCCATGCCGGTGCTGCCTCCGCAGTTGACGGGACAGCTGCAGTAGCTGCGGCACGGATGTGATTCTTTTATGCGGCAATCGGTCGGGAGTATCGTCTCCCGACCGATTGTTTTTGGGACCGCGCCGCGATGGAATGCTCCGGGAAGAGGGCTCTTCGGGACCCTTCTTCCGCCTCAGGCCGACAGGACGCTTGAAGTACGCGCCGAATAAAGCGTCCCGATGCCGCTCCAGGCCATGCGGTAGCGGGCATTGCTCATCCGGCTGCCGGTTGACTGCCGGGAACTGAATAATGCCTTCGATGGCTACGCCTCAGACCTGCTTTTGAGGCGAGGCCTGTTACGGTGCGCAATCGGTTCCAAGGTTTGGATGCGAAAATCTCGATTACGTGCCTGGAAAGAGATTCATCTCCTTGCCACCTCCGAACGGTTGTATGCATGGCGCGAAGAGTGATGGCTTGCAGAGTCGTTCTTTGTATTCGATGTGGCGGTCTTCGCTCCTGTACTTCAATTCCGGACGGCACGAAAACTTGGATTGGTCGGAATATATACGCATCCTGGTTTTTCCATTCGGAACACGTTTAGTGTACATGCCAAGGTGGCGAGTGGCCGAAAGAGACAGCCGCCGGGGACCGGAACGGCCGGGAATGTGATTCTCATCCGACCGTACTCTACCCTCCCCCGAGTATCCGGCAGGTAACATTGTCCCCGCAATCATCGGCAGGAACGTGTAGACCTACATCTCCTTGTAGGCAGTCGGCGAACAGCCGACCGCCTTCTTGAAGTAGACCCCGAAAAACGATTGATTGGCGAAATTCAGCAGGTCGGCGACCTGCTGAACCGTATATTGGCCGCTCTTCAGCAACGCTTTGGCCTCGAGAACCACATAGTCGCGAATCCAGTCGCCGGCATGGCGTCCGCTGACGGCATAAACCACCTGCGAGAGGTATTTCGGGGTCAGGCAGAGTCGGTCGGCATAGAACTGAACGCTGCGCTGCGAGGCGTAGTGCTGCCGCAGCTCCTCGAGAAAACGGTCAAAAATCTGCCTTTTGCGCGACCCCTGTCGGGAGTCCTGCTCCTCGACCAGCGGGGCCATCAGCTGACAGATTTCACCGTAGAGCACCTGCAGGTAGCCCTTCAGGACCTCGTGCTTGAACCGGAAGTCTGGCTGGCGGAGCTTTTTGCGCAGGGCCCGGCAGAGTTCCAGTATCTCGGACGTCTGCTCCTCGGTGAGCTCGAGCAGCGACTGCCGCGAAAGGAACTTGCGCACGATGAGCGCCCCTTCGCTGTTCTGCTCCGAAATGATGTAGCTGTTCGACAGGGCGATAAGCACTATGCGGTAGTCGGCCGAAATGTCGAGGCATTGGCCGATGGACCCCGGAGTGACTATCAACAGCGAGTTGCGGTGCAGCTCGTATTCATTGAGGTTTAGCCGCACGCGCATCCTCCCGCCCAGACACAACTGCATCATGGCTGCCTGAATCTTGAAGGGATACGGTGCCGTGAGTATGGGAACCATCGACGGGTCGCTCGAATAATTGCGCGAAGGCCCCGCTTCGCCGAAATCGCCGGCCAGAAAGAACTGATTGTCGACGATGCAGTCCTGCTCGTCGAAGGGTATCATCGCCAGATTGAGTGCATTGAAGTCCCGGAGTTCATCCATTGTCGTTCGCTTTATGTCGACAAATATACGGATTCAAACAGGAGAATCGGTTGTTTTTCACTCAAAAGGTCTGTTTTGCCATCCTTTCGAACAACATGACGGCAGCATGTGACAAAAGCCTTCACGGAAAAATCTGGAACTTTGCCGGTGAAAATTTCAAAAATGATGGCAATGAAGACAGCAGTAAAGAGCGTCGGGCTTGCACTGGTTGCAGCCCTGACGTGCGGCTGTGCGGGGAGTCCGTCCAACGAACCCTACGTACAGAGGGTGAGCCTGACGCGGCCCGAGCTTCTGGGCGGCGAAACAATCCGCACCTTTTCGGGCGTCGTCCGTGCGGCCCACGAGGTGAACCTGGGATTCAAGACGGCCGGACAGATTGCCCGGATTCACGTGGAGGAGGGTGACTACGTGCGGCGCGGAGAGCTGCTCGCCGAACTCGACGACGCCGACTACCGGCTGGCGGTCGAGGCGTTGCAAATCCAGTACGACCAGCTCAAGGATGAGGTCGAACGCACGAAGCAGCTTTTCGAGCAGAAGAGCGTCTCGGCCAATGACTTCGAGAAGGCCAGCGCCGGGCTGCGGCAGCTGGGCGTACAGCTGCAGGCCAACCGCAACAAACTCAACTATACGAAGCTCTACGCTCCGACCGACGGCTATATCCAGAAGGTGAACTTCTCGCCGGCGGAGATGGTCGATGCCGGGACGGCGCTTTTCTTGCTGCTCGATGTCTCGCGCATGGAGGTCGAGGTCGACATTCCGCCCGTCGAGTACCGTCGCCGCGACCGCTTTACGCACTTCGCCTGCCGTGCGGCGGGTATCGACGGGGAGATGCCGATGCGCCTTTCGGGCATGCCGCCCCGGGCCGACGGCAACCAGCTCTACCATGTGACGCTCGCCTTTGCGGGACAGCCCGACCGGCGGCTGACGGCCGGCATGAATGTCGAGGTGCTCATTGGCGTGGCCGATACGACGGGCCGGCAGGGTTACGCTCTCCCGTTCGGGAGCATCTTCCTCGAGGGGGAGACGCCCAGCGTGTGGGTCTTCGGCGCCGATTCGACCGTGCGGCGCCGGGCCGTTGTGCTCGGCAATACCGATGCTGAAGGCCGGGCCGTCGTTGTCGGAGGGCTCGATGGCGGCGAATGGGTTGTTCGGGCCGGAGTGTCGGCTCTTGAAGAGGGTGAGAAGGTCCGTGTGGTGGCCGAGCCGAGTCAAACCAATGTGGGAGGGCTGTTGTGATGAAGATGAAGCTGACCGAATTTTTCATGCGGCGGCCGGTGCTGTTCTGGTCGCTTGTGGGAGCCATCCTCATCGCCGGAGTGCTGTCGTTCCTCTACATGCCCAAGCTCGAGGACCCGGCCGTGGCGGTCAAGCAGGCGATGGTCGTGGTTCCCTGCCCCGGAGCGAGCGCCCACGAAGTGGAGCTGAAGGTGGCCCAGCTGATGGAGGACGAGCTGCGGGCGCTGCCCAACGTCAAGAAGGTGAAGAGCGAGTGCCGCAACGGCTCGGTGCTGCTGACTGTTGAGTTCCAGATGACGGTGCTGAACCGGGACCTGGAGCAGCACTTCGACCTACTGCGCCGCAAGGTGAGCGACGTTGCGTCGCGCCTGCCCCAGGGGTGCTACGACCCGGTGGTCATCGACGACATGATGGATGTCTACGGCATCTTCTATGCGCTGACGGCCGACGGATACGACTATCCCGAGATGTACCGCTATGCCAAGTATCTGCGGCGTGAACTGCTCGACGTGAAGGGCGTCAAGCGGATTAACATCGCCGGCAACCGCGACGAGGTAATCAACATCATCCTCTCGAAGGAGCAGATAGCGCGCAACGGAGTGATTCCGACGCAGATAACCTCGGCGCTGCAGCAGGCCGGCAAGACGGTCAACGCCGGGGCCTATCTGAGCGGCGACGAACGCATCGCCCTCTATGTCGATTCGGCGGCCGACGACGTGGAGGAGATTCGCAATCTGGAAATCCGCACGATGGACAGCCGTCAGATGCGCATCGGCGATGTGGCCCGTGTCGAGCGGGGCTACGCCTCACCGCAGCGCAACGGGTTCTTCGTGGACGGAAAACCCGCCCTGGCCCTTTGCATCGCCATGGAGTCCTCGGCCATCGTTCCGGATGTGGGCAAGGCGGTCGATGCACGGCTCGAGGAGGCCATGAAGCAGCTTCCGGCCGGCTTCCGTACGGAGAAGATTTTCTTCCAGCCCGACAAGGTTTCGGAGGCCATCTCGTCGTTCATGTGGAACCTGCTGGAGTCGGTCGTGATAGTCATCCTGGTGCTCATCTTCACCATGGGATTCCGCAGCGGTTTGATTATCGGGTTCGGACTGGTGCTGACGGTGGCCGTCTCATTCCCGATTCTGCTGACGTGCGGCACGACGCTGCAGCGCATCTCGCTCGGTGCCTTCATCGTGGCGATGGGCATGTTGGTCGACAATGCCGTGGTGATTATGGACGGCATCCTGATTGACAAGAAGCGGGGCCTCTCCCCGAAAACATACCTCTACCGCATCGGCCGCAATACGGCCCTGCCGCTGCTCGGGGCGACCGTCATCGCCGCCTCGACCTTTCTGGGCATCTACCTCTCGCCCGATTCAGCGGGCGAATATGCCGGCGACCTCTTTCTGGTGCTGTGTGTGAGTCTGCTGGCCAGCTGGGTCCTGGCGCTGGTACAGGTGCCCGTATGTGCCAAGTCGTGGCTTCCGGCCCGCGAAAAAGTTCTGCCCGGAGCGCAGAAGCCGGCCGTGATGAACTCGCCGGTCCACCGCTTCGTGCGCCGCACAATCGCCTTCCTCATCGGGTACAAGCGGGCGACGATTGTCGTGGCCTTTGCCGTGCTGGCCCTTGCGCTCTTCGGCATGACGCGTGTCAAGAACCTCTTCTTCCCCGACTTCGACTACAAGCAGTTCGTCGTCGAGTGCTTCTTCCCCTCGGCCACGGATGCCGACCGGGTGCGTGACCGTCTGCTCGAGATGAGCGACAGCGTGCGGCTCCATCCGGGCGTCGACCGTGTGGCTGTCAGCCAGGGCAGCGCCCCGGCACACTATTGCCTGGTGCGTCCGATGACCTCGGGCGGCGACTGCTACGGTGAACTGATTGTCGACTGCCCCGATTACAAGACCGTTCTCAAGACGATTCCCGACATCCGTCGGCAGTTGCGTGAGGAGTTTCCCGAGGCCTATGTCCGCATCCGCAAGTACAACTTCTCGATTTCGACGTCGCATACCGTCGAGGTGGAGTTTGCGGGTCCCGACCCGGCCGTGCTGCGCGAGCTGAGCGCGCAGGCCGAGGCCATCATGCGCCACTCGCCCTATGTCGATGTCTACTCCGTGCAGAACAACTGGAAACCGAAGGGCAAGGCGCTCGTTGCCGAGTTCAACCAGCAGGATGCCCTGCGGGCCGGAATCGGCCGTGGAGATGTGGCCAACGCCCTGCTGGCTGCCACCGACGGCATGCTGGTCGGCGTGCTGAACGACCAGGAGCGGATGGTGACGTTGAACCTCCAGGTGCGCAACGACGACGGCAGCCGCATCCGCAACCTCGACGAGATACCCGTCTGGAGCATGATGAACCTGCGTATGAGCAACGAGGAGCTGCAGGGTGCGTTGGCCGGCGGTCGCGGGATGAGCGAGCTGCAGGAGCGCATGTTCCGCGCCATGCCGCTCGGAAATGCCGTGCGCGACATCCGCCTCGACTGGGACGAGGATGTGGTGCTGAGGATGAATGGACGGAGGGTTATCGAGGCGGAGTGTGACCCCAACCCCGACTGCGACGAGGCGACGCCGGCCCGCGTTGTCGAGTCCATCCGTCACGAAATCGAGGCCATCGCGCTGCCCGACGGTTATACGATGCGCTGGGTGGGCGAAGGCGAGCTGCAGGGTGAGGCCATCGGCAATCTGATGAAGTACCTGCCGCTGACCATCTTCCTGATTCTGGCCATCCTGCTGGCGCTGTTCAACAGCTGGCGCAAGGTGCTGCTCATCCTCCTTTGCTTCCCGTTTGTCTTCTGCGGCATCACCCCCTCGCTGCTCCTGACGGGACAGCCGCTCACCTTCATGGCCATCATCGGCATGATGGGACTCATCGGCATGATGGTCAAGAACGCCATCGTGCTGGTCGACGAAATCAACCGGCTGCAGACCGAGGAGCACCAGTCGCCCTATACGGCCGTCATCGAGGCGACCGTCTCGCGTGTGCGGCCCGTGCTGATGGCCTCACTGACGACCATCGTCGGAATGATACCGCTGGTCGGCGACCCGATGTACGGCTCGATGGCCCTGACCATCATGGGCGGCCTTACGGTCGGTACAATCATCACGCTGGTGCTGCTGCCGCTCTTCTATGCGGCCATGTTCCGGATTCGCAAACTTCAAAACGCTTAAGAGATGAAAATCAAACCCATATATGCACTTCTGGGAGCAGCCCTGCTGTCGGTCCTTGCGACGCGGGCCCAGCAGCCGCTGCCGCTCTCGCTGGCCGAGTGCCGCGAACGGGCGCTTGCCCACAGCGAGGAGCTGCAGCAGGCCGATATCCGCCTCGAGCAGGCGCGTCTGGACCGTCGCATCGCCTCGGCGGCCGCTCTTCCGAAAATCGAAGGTTCGGCGACGGGTGCCTATGTCATGCCTGATATCGACATGATGGGCATGGAGCTGCGCATGCGCGGCACCTACATGGCGGGACTCACCCTCACGCAGCCGCTCTATGCCGGCGGCAAGATTTCGGCCGCCCGTCGTATGGCGCGCATCGGTGAAGAGGTGGCCGGCGAGCAGCAGCGCATGACGCGCATGGATGTGCTGGTCGAGGCCGACAACGCCTACTGGACACTGGTGGCCGTCGACCGCAAGGTGTGCATGCTCGAAAGCTACGCCGCGCAGATGGATACGCTCTATGACCAGGTATCGGTGGCTTTCCAGACCGGCATGGCCATCGAGAACGACCGGCTGCGCATCGAAGCCAAGCGCAGCGAAATCCACTACCAGCTCCAGAAGGCCCGCAACGGAGCCGACTTGTGCCGCATGTCGTTGTGTCGGGTGATTGGCGTGGATAGCGACCAGCGTCCCGTGCCGACCGATACGCTCTTCCAGCCGTCGGCGCCCGGTCTCCTGTCGGCCGAGCTCGATGCCCGGCCCGAATTGCGGATGCTCGAACAGCAGGTGGCCATCGGCGAGCAGCAGATTCGCGATGCCCGTTCGGCGATGCTCCCCACGGCGGGGCTTTCGCTCGGTTATACCTACTACGGCAACATCAAGCTGCATAGCATGGTCGATGCCGGAGGCGGCAACTACCTTCCCTATACGCAGGAGTTTCGCGACGGACTGGGAATGGCGATGGTGGCCGTGAAGATTCCGATTTTCCACTGGGGCGCGAGCCGCAAGAAGGTTCGCAAGGCGCGTTACGAGCTGCAGAACGCGCAGCTCGACCTGCAGAAGAATACGCGCCTGATGACGCTCGAGGTCGAGCAGGCAATCCGCAACGTCGAGGACGGTTACCGGATGATTCAGACGGCCGGACTGGCCTTGCGGCAGGCCGAAGAGAACCTGCGCGTGATGCGTAACCGGTATGCTGCGAAGATGGCACCGCTGACTGACCTCCTCGATGCCCAGTCGCAGTGGCAGCAGGCCGAGAGCAATCTCATCGAGGCGCAGACGCAGTACCGAATCTACGAGACCGAATACCTCAGAAGCACCGGAGCGTTGGAGTAATCGCAAAGGGTGAGCGTTTAAGGGGCGTGGCCGGAATTCCGGCCACGCCTTTTTATGCCCTTTCTCATCATACGCCGCAAATCATGATGATACGCATTGTGCTGAATATCTCCTTGATAAACTCCCCACCCGGTTGTTTTTTGCTTTCTCTTGCAGAGAATCCTAAAATAAAAAAAGCCTTGTAAACGATAGTTTACAAGGCTTTCATCTGTTTCTACGGAACTTCGGGCTTTCTTACTGCCCTTCTCTTCTCCTTCTCCGGCCCCCTCTCTGGCGGTGCGTAGGGGAAATGAACATTCGCCCACACCAGAAAGATTATCAGCAAGATACGCAATTACAAAACGTTGTCCACCGATTAGGTGTCTTCACAATCGCATCGAATTACATCTTGCTTGCCTTGTGCTCTTTTACGACCTAAAAGTAATCGTTTTTTCAGAAAAAAGCAACTGCCGCTATCTTGGTGCGCAGGTGTAAGAAATACAGCCCACTGACCTTGCGGTAGCGGGCTGCGGTGTCTGTATGATGTTACCGGGCACAATACTCCCGCCCGGAATGGGAGTTCCTTTCTTTATTGGGGTTATACTTCGGTTTTTTTCCGTTTCAAGCGGAACTTTTCCCGCCCGACGGTTTACTGTTCTTTCTTCAAGGTAGGCAGGCTGTTTCCGTCTTTGAGTTCGTACTGCCAGCCTTTACCGCTCAGGGCGGCGTTCATGTGGGCAAGGGCATTCTGCCAGAGGCCGTCCGTCACCTGTGTGGTTCCGCCGGTACCTACCTGGTCTTCACCGATGCCTTGTTCCTGACCGTTGTCTCCCCAGTAGCAGGCGGTGATGATACCGCCACCAGACATGGAGCCCTTGAAGTTCCTTCCCGCCACGCCGCCTGTGGTTCCGGTCGGGCCGCTGACATCTCCCTTGGCATGGTAGCAGGCAGTCAGGATGCCTAAATTGTTGCTTCCCGTTACGCCGCCTACATAGATGGTGCCGCTTCCGCTACCGGTCACGCTGCCCGTGGCATAGCAGGCGGTCAGGGTGCAACCTCCGTTGTATCCCACCACGCCGCCGGCATGGGAGTTGTTCGTACCGTCGTTTTCAACGGTCACGTCACCCGTGGCGTAGCAGCCGGTCAGGGAGGCCCCACTATTCGTTTCTCCCGCTATGCCGCCGGCAAAGATCACGCCCTTCACTGTGGCCGAGGAGTTGCACCCGGTGATGGAACCGCCCCATTGAGAGCCCACCACGCCACCTACGAACGTTGTACCGCTGACGCTGCCCGACACCGAGCAGTTTTCAATGGTACCCCAGCTATCTCCTGCCACGCCGCCGGCATAGCCCGAACTGTTGTCGCTTGTTATCTGTACGCCCTCCAGCACCACGTTCTGCACCTTGCCGCCGGAGCCGAGGTAGCCAATCAGCCCTACATAGTTTGTCCCTTCTTGGTTGACGGTCAGCCCCGTGATGGTCTTATCTTTACCGTTGAAGGTGCCGGTGTATGGTTGGCTTTCAGTGCCTATCGGCGTCCACTCTCCCGTCAGGGTGAGGTCTGTGTCAAGGGTGATGTTGATGTCGGTCTTACCTCCGTTCACTAAATCGGCTACATGCATCAGGCCATCGGCGGATGTCACGGTGTAGCTGCCGTTGCCCTCTATGGTATATCCCGGGTCTTTTGCCGCAGTGAGGGAGACTGTGTAGGTATATTCACCGCCCGCCTGCCAGTCGGTAGCATTCTTCATCTTATAAACGAAGGTCTTGCCGTTGGTGAAGGTGCAGGTGATAAAGGTAGTGCCAGCTGCCACATTTTGCGGGGCTACGATGGCGGTGTAGGTGTTGCTGCCCTTGTCATACGGGACGATTATATCCGGGTTGTCGCCTTCGGTGGAGAGGCCCGTCAGCTGCACGGATGCCAGCCCCTCGGTGTAGTCCGTCAGAACGATGGTTACCCGCGCCGTGCGGTGGGTGAAGCGGAGCGTGGGGCTACCATAGGTCACCGTCTGTCCGTCGGCTACGATGAGGTCGCTGCCCTCGAAGTCTTTCCGGGCACTTTGGTTGGCTTTTACTTTCACAGCAGAAGGGGTTGTCTCGCCAGCGGTGTAGGGCCACCACGCTGTGACGGTGATGTCTTTGCGGTTGGTCCAGTAGTGCGGGTCGGTGGAGGTCAGCGTGGCGCTGGCGGGGTCGGCGGTGGTGAGCGTCACGTCGTATGCCTTCACCGTGCCGTCCATCAGGACTGCCACGCTCTGCACACCCTCCCAGTCGCCGTCCACGGTGGAACGGGTATTGGCGATGGCTGTCGCAGCGGGGTTCAGCCCCGTGGCGGTAAAGACGATGGGTGTGCCTTCCGCCCCTTCCTGCAGGAAGCCCGCTTCGTCCTGCGTGCAGGCGGCAATGCCGAGCAGCAGGGCTATGGCTGCAGATGTATGGATGATTGTTCGTTTCATGATGCGTGTTGTTTAGGGTTCGTTATTGTTTCTTTTGCAATACGGGCAGACCGTCGGTGCCGAGTACCCACTGGTAGTCGCCAGCGGTGAGGGCGGTGTTCATGCCGTCGACGGCTGTCTGCCATTTCACTGTCGCGCCGTCCACCTTCGTGGCATCTACCGTTCCTCCTTCAATACGGAATACTCCTTGCCCGGCATTGCCTCCCCAATAACAGGAAGTTATATCAGCGTAGTTATAACGCACTATAGCTCCATTGTTAGACTCTTTCAATGTACCGTCGAACCAGCAAGCGATGATATCGCCATAATTTGATTCGGCTATACCACAAGTTCCACCATATGATGCAGAAATTTTTCCCGTCACAGAGCAGGCAATGATTTGGCCATGATTTCGGCCCACTATTCCAGCAGTATTTCCACTACTGCCATACAGATTCACATCTATGAGTTGTAGGTTCTTTATCACTCCACGTTCACTTAAGAGTGAACCCAAAAATCCAGTATTATTCATTGCTGAAGAGTTAAATCCTGTAATGCGGTGTCCCTGCCCATTAAAGACGCCGGAGTAGAATGTAAATATGCCTGACCGTGTCCATTCCTTACCCGCCATGTTGATGTCGGCGGAGAGGGTACAATTTATCGATTGGTCTTTTTGTGCAGCTTCGTTCCATGCCAGCAGGCCGTCTGCGTTATAGACCGTGTAGGTCTTGGTGGTGTTGTCGTAGATGTAGCCCAAATCCTCGGCTGCGCCTTCTTCGCCGCCGCCGTCAGCCCAGTCACCGATGGTGCAGCCCTCCAGCGTCAAGCCGGTGGCGTTCACCTTGACGGTATATTTATAGCGGTTGCCCGCCTCCAGCACGATGTCGTTCTTCGGGCGGAAGTAGAAGGTTCCGCCGCCGAGTTCCACGCGGATGAACGGCTCGCCTTTCGCAACGGTCTGCGGGGCGGTCAGTGCCTCGTAGCTGTTGCCGCTTGCGTGGTAGGTCTTAATGGCGGTCGGGTTGCCGTTATCGGCTGACAGGCTCACGAGGCTCACCGTGGCACCGTCCACGCTCGTGAATCCCGTGCCAGGCTTCAGTTCGATGGCCACGCGTGCCGTGCGGTGGGTGAAGGTAAGCTTCGGGTCGTCAAATTTTACCGTCTGGTTTTCAGCAGAGATGAAGTCGCTGCTCTGGAAGTCTGCCAATTTGCTTTGGTCTTCGGCCACCTTCACGGCAGGCATCCGTGTAATGTCCGCCTTGTCGAGGGGCCACCATGCCGATACGGTAATCGGGTCGCGGCTGGTCCAGTAGTGCGGGTCGTTCTCGCATGAGAGCGTGGCGCTCTTGTATCCGTCGGCATCCGTAGCCGTTACGGTGTATTCCTTTACCGCGTCGCCCATCTTGAGTGCCACGGTCTGTACGCCCTGCCAGTCGCCGTCCACGGTGGCACGGGTGGATGGAGCTGCCTGTGGCGTTGCCTCTACGGACAGTCCGGTGGCACGGATGACTACGGGATATTCACCTTCGGGCAGACGATTGTCGTCAGCCGGTTCGTCCTGTGTGCAGGCGGCCAGTGAGAGGGCGAGTGCTGCAAGTGCAAAAAATCTTGTCTTCATTATATCGGTCATTTTATCAGTTACAAATCTGCGTCTACTTCACCATTATCTATTTCTTCCCAACCTGATATGGTGGCCCCTTGGATTTCCACTTCATCCGGTGTTTCCAGCGTTCCGCCGAGGGTCATCGGTTCGCCCTTTCCGATGTTGAACTCCTTGAGGGCTTCCGTGAGGTCGCTCTCCAGCGTGGTGGGGGTCGGGTTGCCGTCAGCATAGCGGATTTCACCCGTCAGCAGCTGTTCCGTGCCGGTCACACCTAATAGCCGCACCGTGGCTTTCCACTTGCCGGCATCGGCCCTCGAGGTAATCCTGGTGAAGGGCAGCACGACGTTCGAAGCGGCTCCGTAGGTATCGGTAGCGAAGTCGAGTGTTCCGGCTGCACCCGTCAGATGGGCAACAATCTCCGTGATGCGTCCGGCGGCATCACCCGTAGGTTCGACGACAAGCGTCAGTTCGCGTACCTGCTGCTTCATTGCGGCGGTCAGCGGATAGTCCTTGTCTTTCTCGATGGTCACCTGTTCCGTATAGGTGAAGAACCATCCCGGGGCATTGTTCACAAAGGCATCCGTGCCTGCCCGGTTTCCCGTGGCTGCGGCAATGGTGGCTGTGGTGCCGTTCACCGTGATTCCTTCAGCCGGGTTCCACACCGCAAGGGTGTAGCTGCCCGGAGCAAACAGATGGTCGGGGGCATGGGTGGCGGAAGTCTCCGTACCCGTATAGTCACCCATGGTGACCGTCCATGTGGCAGGTATGTCGATACCCTCACCGCGGGCCGACCAGTCGGCTGTCACCGCAATCTTCCCGTAGTCGGGGTGCGGCGTGTCATAAAGCGTGTCCTTCACGCAGGAAGAGAGCAGCACGGCGGCTGCCATTCCCATCATATTTATATATTGTCTTGCTTTCATATTCTATTCCTCCGTGTTAGAATAACTTCCATACCAATGTCACACCGGCATTGATGGGGCCCCACCAATCTTTTGTCTCGTTGCCGCGGCGTACACGTACACCGTCGATGACTTCATATTTTTCGAAATCGGCATTCAGGTAGCCCAAGCCGAGGTTGAAATCAAGAGCCAGTGCCTTGTTCAGCCGCAGCTGATAGCCGGCGGTGATGCCGCCACCCATCAGGTCGCCCTGCTTGCCTGTTTCGGAGAGTTTGTAGTTGAACTGTCCGGCCTTGAACATCGCACCCAGATACCAGGCTTTCTTCTCACCCATATAGTAACGCACTTCCGGAGCCACTTCCCAGAGTGCATAGCGGCGGTCTTTGTCGCTCCAGCTCCAAGAAGTCCACGAGCCGTTTACGGCAATGCCCCACGACGGGCAGATGCGCCATTCAAGTCCTAAATCGGGTGTCAGGGTAGCCCAGCGCAACAGGTTGGCACGCAGGGAGAGATGATAATCAGTTGTGATTTTGGTTTCCGACGGCGTGTCGGCAAGTGTATTTTGTTGAGCGGCTTTCTCGGCTTCTGCCTTTTCAGCGGCAAGTCGGGCTTCTTCCGCCTTGCGCTGCTCTTCGGCAAGCCGTTCCTGCTCGGCACGCTTCTCGGTTTCTAAGCGTTCGGCTTCAGCCTTGCGTCGTGCTTCTGCTTCCGCATCCGTCACGGCTGTTCCTTTTACCGGTACCGTCAGGCGCACGGTGACAAAATCACCCTCTGTCACATGATTGCGGGTAATGAAGTTTTCTTCCTTGATTTTCGCTCGTGTAATCAGTTCTGATTTCACACGATTGGCACGAATCTTCGCTGTTGCAAGGTTCTCGGCTTCACCGCCCAGCGAATTGCAGTAGCCGTCAACCAATAGCGGCAGTTTGCCGTCAAGAATTGTTGCTTTGTTGTTTTCGATACATTCCAACAGGCGGGCAAGTTCAGTGTCATTGCCATTCCAAGGCACGTAGAACATGTCCTTCTGCGGAACGAACCGGAAGGTGTAGGTCGTGTCTGCTTTCTGCTGCGCAATGACAGGAAAAGTTACCGTCATCAGCCACAGAAACAGGGTAAGAAAAGTGATTTTTCTGCTCATATAAACTTGAATTTATTATCTTTGTCTTCTCCAAAGGTAATAAATGCCATTCAGCGCCCAAAATATTACAAAAACTTTTTCTGTTGAAATACAGCGTTTTATAAAAATTGTCGTTTGAGCACTTTTCAAATTGTCGTTTGAGCACTTTTTTTGTCGAATTAGTACTTTTCGAATTGTCAAATTAGCACCTTTTGAAAACGTGTTTTTGGTAAATTATTCCTGATTTGCTTTTTTCCACTTGCCAGGCGTACATCCTTCCTTCTCTGTAAATGATTTGATAAAGTTACTGCGGGAAAGAAAACCGGAAGACTCAGCCAGCTTCTGTATATTGATTTCCGGATGCTCCTTCAGTATGTTTTTCGCATACTCCAACCGGAGACCGGTTATCCATTCGCGGAATGTCATTTTATACGTAGTCTTGATATAAGCGGAAAGATAGGTACGGTTCGTATAAAGTATTTTGGACAGTTCTTTTATGGTAAGTCCCTGCTGGACATAGCCGTCTGTCTTTATCCAGTTGGCCACTTTCTCTATAATTCCTGTATAGGACACTGGAACTTCTTTCTCAGAAACTATTTCAGGTTCTGTTTCTGTATCTGTCAGAAGTTCTTCTTCAGACTGTATATCTTGCTCAAAAGCATTTTCCACCTGTTCATAGAACAGCAGGTAGTTCTGATAGCTGTAGAAAAGATAGCTGTAGAACGGTATTGACGACAAAATCCAGATAAAAACATATTTGTCTGGCAGAAATGTCAGCAATCCGCATCCGACACCGAAGATAACAGCCCAATAAGTGAATATGGAAAGCCATTCGATATATGTGCCTATATCATCCGCCTGAGTTTCATTGAAAATCCGAATGGCTCTACGATATGCAATTATGACTCTGCGAGCTAAAACGACTCCAAAAACGATTAACCAGACAGCTAAAGCAAATAAAGAGATTTTTTGCATGATTCCGCTTGGCAACAGGAACAACACAACTCCGGAAAGAGTTGAAAATATAATCCATAAAATGATATGTGTCCACACACGCCGTTTGGTAATGTAAAAACAATCAAGCAACATTATCAATGCCGAACTGAACAGAGAATAGCACAGGAAGTATGTGGACATGTTCATCAATATGGCAGAATCCGCATTTTTGAATCGGATACTCAGATAATAATTGCCAAAACAATTCGTTAATCCTTTATTTGATTTTGTTTTTTTTGGGGGGGGCGGGTATAAGAACTATCTGATAGAAACTAAAATTGCTACTATCTCCCCCAAAAGACTATGCAGCAAATGGTATTGCCGCAATATTTAAAGGCCTTTAATTTGAACCTCAAAGCACCATAGTACCTTTTTAAGAACTATTTTTTGATTATTATGTTGCGTTTCTAGCATTTACTATCCAAATTTTCGCAGTGAATATGATATTATTTTTCATGAATTTTCAGGTTTATGTTACATGTCGCTATATTTTATCTATTTGACTTTATACTTCTGAATCTCTTGAATCATTTCCTTAACATCTTCTCCGACCTGTACGAAGTTCTTGTAAAGGATACGTTCCCGTTCATCCCTTGATTTGAAGGTGTAGAACTTGGGAAGCGGTATATAGCCGGCTTCCTCCTTTTTTATCTCCTTCATGTCGAAGTCTGTCTTGCAGTAGAACTTGGAGGTCTTGAACTCCTCGCTTTCCTGAATGTTCATGCTTCCACCGCTGCCTGTTTTTGTTTGCACAAAGTCACGGGCTGTCTGACCGCATATCCATCCGGTCGGCATATCGGAGATTTTGGATGCAGGAACGAGACTATCCATGTTCTCATTCAGGTTGATGGAGGTTTTGTCCCGATCAATGGTAACACCTTTTTTGAGCTGTACCACCTTGCCGAAGATGTCGGAAGACAGCCATTCCAAGGTCTCTTTGGAACGGGCAGAACCGCTGACCACATTACCGACAGTAGTGATAATCTTCTGCATACCTACCTTGCCATAATCCGCTTCGAGCTGCGGAAGTTCTTGGAATCCCAACGCCACTGACACCTTGTTGCTTCGAGCCGTACCGATAAGGCGGTCTATCTTGTGGAAATACAAAGTAGGCAGCTCATCCACGATGATGCTTACCGGGATATTCTTGCCCTGTCCCGTGTTCACTCGTGTGACCAGACGATTGAGGATAAGGGCGTTGAGTGCCCCGATAATGCTTTCCATTTCCGGGTCATTGGCTATCAAGAGATAAGAAGGGCTTTTGGGGTCAGATACTTTCAAGTCGAAGTCGTCACCGTCCTTGTGGAATATCCAGTAACTTTCCTTGGTGGCAAGGCGCGAGGTATAGACACGCAGCGTACCGATCATACCTTCCAACTGCTCCATTGCCTTGTTCTTCAGAGCGGTCTGGAACGGACCGAGCAACGGTGCCACCTCGTTGTCGGTCTCCAACACCTCGAAAATGGTCTGGTAACTCTCATTGAGGAATGACAGGATATGTGGCATATCGGAATACTTTCCGAGCCAATAAGCCGGTTCCACTTCCTCACCTGCGGAATTGAACACCCGTCCGGTGGGTATCATCCGCTTGGTCTGTTTGTCCTGTACCTTCTCTGCCGTGAGCATATTGCCGTCCTTGTCGTATGGCTCTTTGCCCCAGTTGCAGAAGAAATAGATGCAGGCTGCCAGGAAGTTGACAGCGGATGTCTGAAAGAACTGGTCACTGCCACCGCCTCCTTCTTTCTTGCCTTTTTGTAAGGATTCAAGTAAGGTTTCTGCGGTTTCAGATGCGGCAGCAAGGTTGTTGATGTATTTCAACTGGATAGGATTCACCCTGCGGCTGTATTCCACATCCACGAAATTGATGATGTTGAACTTGCACCCCTTGGGCAGTTTCCCGAGCTTCTGGTTTTTCTTATAATGATAGTATAATTTGGTCGCCAAAGTCGGAAATTTGTAATCGTAGACTACTAAAGCAAAGCCTTTTGCAGAGTGTTGCCGGATAAATGGTTCGATAATGGAAAAAGTCTTGCCGGAACCCGGTGTGCCGACCACCCATGTGCCTCGGAACGGATTGCTGATGTTCACCCAACCTTTGCGGAACTTGCCCCGGTAATAGTAGCGCATGGGGATATTGACCGAATACTTGTTCTCCTGTAACTCCCGGCACTGCTCAAAACTCTCGTTCTCAAAATTGAAACGGTCTTTCAGCAATCCCTCTTTGAGGAACTTGGACATGTTGTCAAGGGCAATGTGTACCAGTACTACACCGATTACAGAAGCAAGCATATAAAGCCAGATGTTCAACCGTAAAGTGTAAAGCCTTGTTTCCATCGGATATCCGAACAGCCAAACAGACGATACAACCAGCCACATACCTATTATGATAGGATAAAGAACTTGTTTCCGTGCATTGAACTCCAGTTTCTTCTTGTTCCTTGTCCCTATGCAGGTGATGCATATAAGCAGGAACGTGGCTAACTTGCTATACGCGAGATTCCCGTCATTGTAGATTACCCACCGCTTGATACGCCCGTGTATGTCGCAGAGTATGCCGCCCCAATGGTCAAGCATGACCGGGTCAATGGCATACTCGAAGAACTCCAGCAGAATGGAGACATAGATGACCGAACGGAATATCTTGTAAAATCCTTGTAACTCTTTGCTTTCTTCCATTTCGTTTCCAGTTATTCGCTAATTCTTGTGTGTTCTGATTTTTAATCTCTTAAAGTAATGATTGCACGTACCTTGTGCGCCTGTGTCTTGGGTGTTTCCTGCATCGAGCCGCTTCCCATGGAATAGAGCCACGCTTTCGCCTTTTCCTGCTCAGCCACTTCCGTACTCGTCCAGTACCAGCAGTCATCGGCTGCATCGGGCAGTTCGTCGCCACCGCACATCCTGATGATGGGGTTTATCTGGCCCTTGGCATTATAAAGCATCCGCATCTGTGCCACGGATGGGATATAGGACGACTGTCCGTACCGCCACAGGGCGAAGACCGCTTCTGCCATAGGCGAGGTGGTTTCTCTGGTGTCGTAGATTGCAAAGGTGTTCTCGTTGCCGTCCAGTGCCGTGATGTCAGCAGATGTGCGTTGGTTTACACCTACGCTATCTGCAAAAGCCTCCGGTGCCAAGTCCCACAGGTAAACCGCATAGCCGTTGCCTTCAATGGCTTCGTCGTGATTGACATGGAACACCACGGCAATAGGCTGCTTTTCGGATTGCTTGAAGTCTGATACCGACAATACTTTGCCGTCCGTACACAGGATATGGCAGGGTTTCATTGCCGTGTCCGGGAAATCCCGGTGTGCGTCACAGGCCACGAATAACGTGACGATGGCCAACAGGCTGAATAGCCTGCAAGCGTTTATGTATAATTTCTTTTTCATTTTCCCTTAGTTTAGAGGTAATTTTACACCTAAGACAATGCCCGTGCGGAACAGGTCTTCTCCTTTTATCATCAAATCGGTTTTCACCTGGCAGAACAGCCTCCAGCCACCTCGAAGCACATAATTGTGTTCATAGCCGAGGTGGATGCCGCCCAAGAACCGTTTTGTGTCACTCCCAGCCGATGCCCCGATACGGACATTGCCGTAATGGTTGCGACCATGCGCCACACAAGGCTTGTAGGCTGCTCCGAATCCGTAACTCCTGAAATTCCTCCAGAATGATTCCGGGCAGATATGACCGCAGGATGCGCATTCATCCCATTTGAGATAACCGTTGGCAAAAAACTCCCACATGTGGTGGTATTTGCCCTCATGTTCGTATGAGAGGGTGAGATCCAACCCGTTTTGATACAGGCAACCAAAACCAAATGAAAGACGGTCGATGTTGCTTTGCGCTTTGCCGTTCATGGCAAATGTTATGACCGCAACCAATACCAATAATATCTTTTTCATCATTCCTCCTCCAATAATACACGGTTAAACGAATCGGCTGAAAGCACATCCTCGTAGTCTATATTCAGATGTATGTTCCTGCCGCTTATCTGTTTCTCGGTCATTTCAATGGTCAGTACCTTGTCGTTGGGGAAGGTCATCTTCTTCAACACGACGACGTTACGGTAGCCATGACGGAATGACTTTGCCTGTTCAAGTACCAATGCGGGGGCCAGCTCTATGATTTGGGCGTTGGTTGCCTTGGACAACTTCTTGTCAGCGAGTTTTACCCGTATCTGATCGATGTCGAAACGGATATTGGTCTTGTTCTCGATGGAGAAGTCAATGAAAAAATAATCACTGACCGCATAGATGTTGTTCAATCTCATCGTCATGCGGTGTTCCCGGCTTCTCACGTTGCGGTATTTGGCAGGAGAGTTCCATATACGCCTCGCAAACTGCGTCATATCAGCCTGTGACATACTCACGGCCGGATTGTTATAGGCGTTACGTTCCCGGAACTCGATTTCCTTGTCCGTCACGGCTTCCTGCATCCTTGTGGTATAGAGCAGCGCATACTGGGTGCGGTAGCGTTCCGTGACAATGGTGACGACGGCCAGTACCTCACCGTCCTCGTGTCCCGTCTCCTTTGGCTTCAGACGGATCGTGTTGTTTATCGGTTGGTCACCGACCACTTTGTCCGTGGAAATATCCACGAAGCGTATAGGTTCTGAAGCGGTAATGACCGTGGTCACTTGCTCGTTGACGGTCAGTTGCTCCAGTTCCTCGTAAGTCTGCTGGGCGAATGCAGGCAGGCTCGACAATGCCGCCGTTACTCCGATACAGATAGTCTTGATAATCTTCATATCTATGATTCTTTGAATGGTTATTTACTTTGCGTTTCTTTTTTCCTTGCTGTTGATGATATAGACAAACGTACCGTATTTCAGGTTGACCTTGTTCTTCTTGATGTTCTTGCTGATGGCGTTGCTCGTCTTCTGGTAGGCATCCTGAATAGCCTGCATTCCCCATTGGGTAAGGCTGTTGCCATTACCGCCGGTATTCATGTTCATGTTGCTGTTGAACGCTCCGCTTGCCACATCTTTGGCGGTTTCCCTGAATGAACTTGACGGCACATACAGCCCCTCCAGTCCGTCGGTATCATAGAGCGAAAGGCTGACCTTGATGATTTCATCATCCACCAGTACGCTGTTAATGGTTCCCTTGACCCTCTGCGATGAAAAACCGCTCATGATGGCATAGAGATAAGAACCGCTTTTGACCACCGTCTCATTGATTTCCACATCATCCAAAAGCCGAAGCCTGACACGGCTTCCGTCCACGGCCTTGACATCCTCGTCTATAATCGCCTTGATCAGATTAGGCTCATGCTCGTTTTGGGCAATGGTGTTGAAATAGTCGGAGGTCACTTTTACTTTCTTGACCATTTCACCCGGTTCTTCGTTTTCGGAAGGAGCGTTTACCGCCCGGCTGTCTTCATTGATTGTTCCGCTTGCGGACACTCCGGTTTCCGTATGTTGTTCAAGGCAGTCTTCTGCAAGCGGTTCAACAGGTGCCACCCGTGCCTGCGCCTTTAGTCGTGCTTCGGCGAGGGCACGCTCCAGTTCTTTGAGGGCTTCCTGCTCTCTCGCTTTGGCATCGGCAGCTTCCTCTGCCTGTAAATTCTGCTGTTCCAGTTCACCCAAGAAGGCAACTTCGTCCTGGCTGTACTGCGATTCGTATTTTTCCTTGTCATCATTGGGTTCGTCTCGTTCTATGTTATCCACAGCCGTGTAGTCGGCAATCTTGCCCCACGACTTTGCCATGTTCTCATATTTGCTTCCTATGCCGTCGCCGCCCTTGATGGTGGCATCGGGCAGGTCGGGATTCAGGAACTCCGTGGTCTGGAGTGTCTTGTCGGCTATCTCTGCCTTTTCTGCATGGAAGAGATCAAAGATGAAATAGGATGCGCCCAACAGCGGAATATACAATATGGCAGGAAGCATATATTTGGGCTGCCTGTAATTGATTTTCTCGAATATCCTTTTCATCGTTGTCTGGTTTGGGTGGGTTCAACAATGGGAGCAACCGGCTCCTTGTGGCGTTCTCTGAGCAGGCTGTCCTGCATTTCTGTGGCACTTTTTATCTCCTGACCATGCCGATAAGCCTTGGTCAGCCGATAAATGTTGAAGGTGAATGTGCCGATTACGAAACCGAATACCATGACAAGGAACAGTATCTTGTTCCTGTTGGCAAAGCCCTGTATCTTGGCGGCCAGTTTGTCAAGACGTGTCGCCTGGGCGAATTTGCGACCGGCATTCACATCACGCTCGTATCTCTCTTTGTATTGTGGATCGTTCTTGTCCGGCATCTTTTCGCCGAACAGCATCCTGCGGAATCCTTTGGTGTTCATATCTGTAAATTTTAATAGGTTGCTTTTGTTTTCTGTTCGATGTCTTTATTGAGGAGGGTACGCCAATTTACGATAAGCAGTCCGTGCGGATTGTTCTCGGTTCTCGGCACTCGTTTGAGTTGCCCTGCCGTCACCAGTTCACGCATCAGGATGTTGCTTCTGCGCTCGATACGCTGCCGTCCGTAATAAGTGAACTCCATATTGCTTTTGTCAAACCGTACACTGTCGCAGTAAATGGAGAATACGGCACTCGTTCCCAAGATGTTGGAGTAAAAGCCTTTCTCTTTGAGCGTGTTGTACTGTGCAAGTCCGGTCTCGTCCACCAGGTACATCGCCTTTTCCATCGTGTATTTGATGTACTTGTCATCGGGAGGAAGCGTAAAAAAGAAGTGGTGGAACATTTCCACATGGCTCTTGGCTTCCACATCGAGGGTTTCGTCCATCGTCGTACGGTTGACCAATATCGGCACGTTGCCGTCCAGCACATAGACTTTCTTCTGCGCATCTGTCACCATTGTCCGTGCCGTCCAAATGCTGCTCACGCTGATGATGATACAACCGGCAAGGAAGAACGAGCAGATGATTCCCACTAACTTGATTTTGTTTTCTAAATTTCTGATTACCATTGTATATTCTTGATTATGAGTTTACGGTTATCGCATCATGGTGCCGATTGCACCGGTCGCTGTCATCTTCGCCTGTTGAGCCACACCTTCACCGAAGTTTCGGGTTGAGAATGCGGTATCGCCCTCAGGTATCATCCAGGCGGCCAAGTCCGGAACAAGGTTCAGGCATTTCAATGCCACGATACTTGCAGCCATAAGGTAGCCTGCCGAGAAGAAAGAGTTTTGCAGGTAGGCCGCCATCGTCGCCTCGCTCTGTGTGATGGCTGTCAGGTTCTCGACCTGTATGCACAGCACGATGTCGAACAGGAGCAGGACATAAAATCCTACGAAGTATAGCATCGCACCATAAAAATGTACCGTCAGATACCTTGTCAGCCATTTCGCCCATGCGCCTTCCCACTTGGGAAGCAGCGAGAATGCCCATTGTATCGGCCCGAATATCGTGAGCATTCCGAGCAGGATTTGCTGGCAGTAAATCGTCGCCCACCAGCCTATGCGAAATACAATTAAAGCTATGAGCATCACGATTTTATCTATTCCTACAACAATCCCGGAAGTAAGTGATGTGAACCAAAGTTTGGCTGCATCCTTTTCCATATTGGTCACTTCGTCCACCCCGGTCTGTTCCATAGTGGCTTCTATCAGATTAGGGTCGGAAGTTCCGCTGTGTGCCACATCCGCCTGTGCTTGCAGGCTGGTGTACATCGTATCTCTTGCATAGATGAGTTGCTGCACCTCCTGAAATTTATCCTCTATCTGTGTGGCTTCCGCCTGGTACAGGTCATGAGTGTAAGAGCCGATACAGTTAGGGATATAGGATAGGAAATCCAGCACGCACCAGTTGCTCCCACTGTTTACCATACTCGTGTCTGCCGGAGGATACCACCAGCATAGGATAATTGAAATCGCCAATGGCTTGAACAACTTCATGATATCCAGTGGTTCGTTCTTGACCATCATCTTATACGCCATGCCTGCTGCCATGACGATTGCAAACAAGGCCGCGAGTGCCATACACATCTGGAGAATCCACCAAAACGGGCCTTGCGAACCTGTGAAGGTGGCATCCGTCAGGAACTCGTTGGTCTGAAAAATCACATCATCAATCTCTTCTTCAAGCAGATTGATGCCGAAATCCGAAAGTATATCTCCGCTTGCCATCTGTTTTTCCATTAAATTTTATCTGTTCACACTCTCGTTCTCATTTCCGTCTTCGTTTCCGTCATCATTCTGCAACCCTCGCACTGCCGACCGGGATTCATTCCAGCGGCTCATGGCATTGCTGATAATGCTTCTTTTGTCTATCGAGTGGTTGTCCGTTGCCGAAAGGAGATTCTTCGTGGCATTGCGGTTGCTCAACTGGACGAGATATTTAACCAGTACATCGTTTTGCCGGGAGACATCGGCATAGATTTGCAGATACTCTTTCTTACGCTGCGCGTTGGGCATATAGGCATCCCTTGTTGCCTTGATTGCGCATTGATAGACACGGTAATAGTCATTCCACCGTTCATTTTCTTTTGGTGAGCCGCCTGTCATCGTTATGCGGTCAATGTTCTTCTGAAACTGCCGCATCTGGGATTCCACCTTGTCCTTTTCCGCAAGCCAGGCCAGATCCACTTGTCGGTCCGCGACATTCAAGGCTTCAATCTTGGCTCTGCTTGTGAGTGCGGAATCTATGGCTTCCGCTTCATCTACCTGCTGATAGGAAGCCACGCCTGCCGCCGTGCGGAATGTGAGTTTGTTCTTGACCGCTGCCGTTTTCTTGTACTTGTTGTGCAGCAACGTGTAATAAGGTTCCGGTTTGAGCGCACCGGCTCCGGTTTCCTCCACCGTGATTTGGTTCATCTTGGGCGAATCGTGGTTGTAGGTAACATATTGGGCGTTTGCCGCAATGGTTGTCACTAACAGCATCGTTGTAAAAATCCATTTCATAATTTCTCTTTTTTTTAGTTATCAATAATCCAGTTTACCTGATTGTCTCCACCGCCCGAAAGCATCGTCAATAAGTTCCCGTTTGGTCTTGGTACGATAGACTTTCTCTTTCCAGTAGCCGATACGAACCTGTATGTACCGCCAGGTCTCGAAATAGGCACGGTTCAAATGCTTCTTGATATTGTCAAGAGAATGGTTGATGCTGTTCAGCACCATCAGCAAGTCCGAAGTGGAACAAGCCGCCGCACCTGTGGCGTACAGAACCAAATCGCTCACGGATTTATATAGGCATTCTCCTTCCTGTGCTATCATCCGTATGACTCCGGCATTGATGGATAATATCAGCGTGTCCGCCAACTCTATATGTTTCCGCTTGATGACCTTCTCATTGAAATCTTCAAGCATCGCCTTGTAGTCGGATATTCTTTCGCTGACCCCTTTGTAGGTGGAATGTACATTCAATGCCGTGCGCAGGGACTGGTACATCACGTCAATTACATCGAAAGCTCTGGTGTACTTGTCCAGATCCACGTTCAGCTCCTTATAACCCACTGTTTCCTTGCGGCTGTATTCATGCAACAGTTTGTTGCTGTGTTCCAATGTGGAGCGAGCCAGCAAGAGGCTTCGCTGTTGCTTGTGGTCATTGATATAGGCTTCAACCGTCCCCACATCAAAACTCCATTGCGCATTTGCGGACAGGGGTGCTAGCAGCATTATCAACAGTCCGAGTATATATGTCCTGCCTCTTTTCATCGCTTGCCCTCCTTAGTCTTTCTGTTTCGTGCGTTTTCCATCCAACGGTCGTGACATTCCTCCACAAGGGAAAGTCTGCGCCCCTGATCATCGTCAACGGGAGGCAGAACATCTTTCAGCACGTCAATGATACTGCGCCTGTAGTGCATCATCTTTTCCAATGATACCAAGTCGGCGTAAATCTTCGTGAGCCGGGAATCCACTTCACGGGCTATCTCCAGCCGGTCGCTTGACCAAAGCAGGTGATACATATCGTTTGTTTTCGTGTCCTCCTGCGGTGCAGTACGGGCATATTCAGTCGTTATCTTGCACTTCGGATATTCTTTCGCGATTTCCGCTATGCGGTCATTGACCAGTTTTGTCTTTTCCTTGTCGCTCATATCGGGGTCAAGTGTAATCACTTCCACCACATGGGTATCGGAATACTCCGTTGTCAAGTCCCACGATATTTGCAGGATAGCCCTGTGTATCTTGATGCCAAGGAAGTATTTGGGCTTTCGGTCGATTTTCAGTGTCGCCTTGAATGTGATGATGCCGTTGATATTCGGGATTGTGCCTTTTCGGATATAGGTGTAGCCGTTCCAGGAACCGTTGTCCTGCCAGGTGATATTGTAAGCAGTCTTGCAGTCTTGCATGATAGCCGGTATCCGGTAATAGTCATCGGTCTGCACATCGTTGTCGCTTTGGGCTTCTTCTTTTGCCTGTGCGATTTCCTCTTGCTTCTGCTGCCAAGCGGCAAGTTCAGGTTTCAACCTGTCTATCTCCGCTTTGTTCTCATTGTATTTCTGACGGAGAGGAACGGCATCCTCCACACTGGCATTGGCAATCTGTTTGATAAGCGATTCGTTTTCCTTTTCCAATGCGGATATTTGTGACTGGAGCGCGTAAACCTTGTTGTCCGCTTCCCGCTGCATGGCATCGAGTTCAGACAAATCCAGTTCCTCGCTTTCGGCCGTAGTCTTCATCGCGCACTCCTTGGAATGGGCGTTGAGCGTACTTCCGCATTTCCGGCACTTGTACTGGGTTGTTCCCTGCCCAAGTGTCGCACCGTCCGAACAGGTGACACTGATTGTTACCGTCTCGCATCCTTTCAGTTTCTCTTCATTGGTTGCCTGGTAATAGTTCCGGCTGTCGGAAGCGATATAATAGACATAGCCGTCTTCGTTGTCGTTAAATTCAGACAGATGTGCATTAAGTTGAGCCTTGAATGTGTTCAAATCCATCGAATAGGAATCGAACACGTCTTCATAGACTATTTCCTCGTTGTTCCAGCTTTTCGTGACGTGGATTTCGTAGGCGTATGCCTTCTTGGTTTGCTTCTTTCCTTTTTTAATGATATAGCTGGACTGGTAATAATTGATGGTGTAACTGAAGCCGTCATTGGCATTGTTAAGCTGCTGTACCCTGTTCCTTGACCATCCAGCATAGCGTTCCGAATTGGAAAGGGCCTGCTCCTTTTGCGATGCGTTGGGATAGAAGTTCGGATCGCTTGTCTTGAAGCGGGTCCATTCACCACCTTCAAGGATGCTCTTGTCATCGGTCGGGGGATAATAGTCGCAGAGGGAGACACTGCCACGGTCACGCCTCGCGATGTACCATCGCTGGGTGTAGTAATTCCCGGCTGTTTCGTCCAGATAATCGGTAATCCACGAAGTGAGGTTGTAGTCGCTGAACTTGAACAACCCTGCCACATTTTCTTCACCACCCACGATGCCCAATATGGCCTGTCCGACATTATTCTCCAGTTGCTCGAAAAGTCCGTTGTAATGCTCGTAGATGTCAATGACCTTGCTGACTTTCCCGTTCATCAGCTCGTGAAACGAGTTCTGTTGCAGCAAGGCGTTCCCGATATTGGTGATTCCCGAAGTGGCAAGACCGGCTCCCATCCGGTAAAGTTTGTCCAAATCGGCTTTCAGGTTTTCCTTGGTGAAGTTGCCCGGCACTTTGGATATGTCATCAAAGAGCCGTTGCCAGTCCACGTTGCCTATTTCGGAGAGTTTTAAGATGGAGGCGATTTCCTCATTGATTTCCAGAAAGGCGATATCGGAGAAAGATAAGGTGCTGTTGGTGACAACGCTCTCGAACTGCATACAGAGGGATTTGGTGTCATCGCACACTTTCATCAGATAACTGCACCAATGGAGTGCGGTCTGTGGAGAACGGAGCATCAGCTTGGCGACAATCCATGTCTTCGGGATAATCTTGTGCGCCACCAAGTGATAAATCCTGCGGTAGTAGTAATTTTCGGTGGCACTGCTCCAGATGCCCAAATCAGTGAGTGCCTTCCTCTCCAGGAACTTGCTGGCAAATATTCCGGCAGTGGCCACTTCCGAAGCCTTGTAGTGTTTCAGTATATTCTGCACCTGCTCGTCATAATACGCTTCTGCAACGGTTCCAGTACCGTAGGCGGCAACCATAGCGGCCACGGTTTTCGCATCGAAGTTCACGCTGTAATACTGGGCATGAACTTGTTGGGCGAAAATCGTGGCTATTGTCATTATTATGAGAGCGAATCGTTTCATTGTTGTTTTGTCTTTGGTTGATGAAGATTCAATACCTTACCGGCTGCATTCACTTTTTGGGCGAAGGGCAGGGATTTGCTTATTCCGGAAGCATCCCAGTCTGCACAATAACGCTCGATGGCTTCCTTGTGGCTGCATTGCAGTTCAGCCTTGTAGAGCTTCAAGGCTTCTTTCTCGGCCCGTTCCGTGGTATAGGTCATGTAACACTCATGCGGTTCCTCCACACCATACACACCGCTGGTAGTGCCACGGCGGATAAAGACCTCACGAAAGAACGAACGCCCCTCTTTATTCTCCAGCCGGTTGATGGTAAAGATTTTCTTGCAGTCCACATCGGTCAGTCCGAGTATCGCCTTGATAGTATCAAAGCGTTCACGGAACTTGCTTTGGTCAAGCAACATTACCACATCGGAGTTGTTGATGATGGCCTCCTTGACAATCTCAGACCCGATGATGTCCTGAATCTCCTGTGTGACCACGCCCACTGAAGCCCAGAACTTTCGGGCGGTCTTATACATGAATTTGATGTATTCTGCCATAAGAGGGCTGGCTATGGCTTTCCATGCCTCCTCAATGACCAGGACTTTGCGGTTCTTCTTGATACGCATTTTCTGGATGAATACATCCATGATGATAAGGGTGACAAGAGGAAACAGAAGCGGGTCATCCTTAATGGAGTCAATCTCGAAGACAATGAAGGTCTCGTCGAACAGCTTCGTGTCCAGGTTCTCATTGAGGGTCAGTTCATTGCTGCCTCCCTTGTAGAAGTCTTTCAGCAGATAGTTGTAGGCTGCCAGGTCGATGCCGGCAAGGTTGTTCTCCTTGATGATGGTCGGGATGCGGACAGTGCTGTACTCATAGAAAGTGTTGAACGAGAGGTTGTCGATGCGCTTCTTCACAAAGTATTCATCGAAATACTCGGTGATGACTTGCTCTACCAAACGGTCTTCCGTCTTGGTGACTTCTCCCTGGGTTCCCTTCCAGATAAGCATGATGAGATTCTTCAGGAAGCCAATCTTCTCGATATTCAGTTCCTCACGCTTGATGGCAAAGGGGTTCATCGTGATAGGATGCTCGTCAGTATAGCTGATATACTTGCCTCCGACATACTCGCAGAGTCCCTCATAAGAGTTACCTGTATCTACCATGACCACATCGGTGTTCTGCTCCCACATCTGGCGCACTACGCTGTTCATATGAGAGAGTGTTTGCTGTTGATTATCAGTGATATAAGAAAATATCGGTACAAAAATAATCGCTGTGAGAAACAAGGTAAAAAAGCCGTTTTGTGAGAAGCAAAGAGGGAAATAAAAAGGTTGGTTTAAGATGAAGATTTAACAAAAACTTAACAAACGGCAGACATTTTTATACTTTCCTGATGACTGCTCGGAATGAGGTCAAAACCCCAAAGGAGTTGTCGGGGAATTATTCTTTGCTATTAAAAACAAGCATGTTGTTCTGCATATGGTACAATAGAGATACAATCAACTAATAATAAATACGTTCATGATTAAATGGTTAGATAAAATATTGGAGCAAGATTTTTGGTCATTCAAAACAAAAATAATAAATTTGCAGTGATATATACGATAAAAATATGAGGCTAAATTGCATAAAGAACATATTGGAAGATAAAGGTATCAGCCAAACATGGCTTTCCAAAAAGCTCGGTAAGAGTTTTAGTACTGTCAATGCGTATTGTTGCAATAGGCAACAGCCAAATCTTGCGACACTATATGTAATAGCCCAGCTATTATCTGTTGAACTTAAAGATTTGATAGCGGATAATACAAAGGATGGAAAGTAAAATGTTGGGGCAGATTATAGAGAATACTGACAGCTTTATTGCTTCAGTACCGAAAGATAAACGGAAAAAGTATGGTCAATTCTTTACGAATGTGACCACAGCTAAGTTTATGGCCTCTTTGTTTAACTTCGATTTATCTAAATCCGATATTAATGTTTTGGATGCTGGCGCAGGAACTGGTATTCTTTCCGCTGCCGTTGTTCAAGAATTGATTGATAGAGGGTATCAGGGGCATATACATATCACCTGTTATGAAACAGACAATTTGGTTTTACCATTATTGGAAAAGAATATGTCCATCATCATGGAACAGGCAAATGTCTCATACGTAATCAGGAGAGAGAATTATATAACGTCACAGCCATTTACTGCCAATTCGTTATTCAGGGATAATGAAAATATCTATGACTATATAATCGGTAATCCTCCGTATCTGAAAATATCCAAAGACGCAGATGAAGCCAAAGCCATGTCAAGCATATGTCATGGTGCGCCCAATTTATATTTCTTATTTTGGGCAATGGGTATCTACAATTTGAAGCAAGGGCAAGAATTGGTATATATTATTCCACGGTCTTGGACATCAGGCGCATATTTCAAAAAATTCAGGGAATATTTATTTAATAATTGTGTAATCACGGACATCCATCTTTTTGAAAGCCGGGATAAAGTGTTTAATGGGGAGTCCGTCTTACAGGAAACAATTATTATAAAGATTCGGAAAACCAAAAATACCCCTAATT
>OKTR01000208.1_pt1 | contig 28846 bp, 25 predicted proteins | sample 1606431 | NCBI WGS metagenome assembly OKTR01 (sample SAMEA3879591, study PRJEB24766) | human gut metagenome | biome: human-associated habitat; feature: feces | place: USA | collected 1985/1987
GCTGGCAACTGTTACAGCGATTTATATGTGCAGGTAGATGCTGAAAGTGGTGAATTGCTTATTTATGATGAAGAGGATGTGCTGGTTGAGAAGACAATCATTTTCGATTGGGTGAATACGGCATGTGATGATGATCAATTTACTCAACAGGTTGCTGCAACTTTGAAAGCTGTGCTTGCCGTTCTGGTTACAAAAAAAGTTTTTGATAACCCTTGTTTTCTGAAACCGTTCTCGGTAAGCCTGACTGACGAGGATTTCTCTGTCATTGAGGAACTTCTGTTCTTGGACGATGAAAATCTTCGTTTGGATGATCCTCTTTTAAAAGATTTGGATGCAGATTTGGATGATTTTTTAGCAAAACTTCTTTCAGATGTCAAATAAACATATTATATTTGCGCCCGCATTCAGGAAGTAAATGTTGCCGAAATAGCTCAGCTGGTAGAGCAACGCATTCGTAATGCGTAGGTCGCCGGTTCAAGTCCGGCTTTCGGCTCACAAAATCAAGCAGTTATCTTTTTAGGTAACTGCTTTTTTTATGGTGTTTTCTGTGGTTTTCGTGGTTTGTTTAAACCGATGTTTAAACCAGCGTTTAAACCATGAGTACAACAGTCAATGTCGTATGTTACAAATCTAAAGTGTTGAAAAACAATGAATCACCTTTGATGATTCGTGTTTGTAAGGATCGAAAAATGAAATATCAAAGTCTTGGTATTTCCATATTGCCTAAATATTGGGACTTTAAAGCCAACAAACCAACTTCTAAATGTCCAAATAAGGAGTATATAGAAAGGTTAATAGCAGAGAAAGTAAAAGTCTATACAGATAAGGTTATAGAGTTCAAATCACAGGAAAAAGAATTTACTGCAACGTCTTTAATGGAGAAGGTGAACAAACCAGTAAAGCGTAAAACTGTACAAGAGGTCTTTAACCAGTATATTCAAGAACTTGAATCAGCAAATCGTTTACGTTATGCGGATATGTATAAATGTACTATGCACTCTCTTATAAAATTCAACAAGCATTTGGATATTTCTTTTTCACTTCGGCCCAAGCATACGGCCAAGAAAGATAGGTTAAATCTTTTTTCTTTTTGATATGGTCATTTACATTAATTTCAAACAATGTTTCAAATATTGATTTATTTCCGTACGTAATAATTTTTCTCCTTTAATAGGCATAAACATACTTACAACATATCATAACCGAAAAAGCGGCGTTTGTCAATGCCTTTGAATAATTTTTTTGCGTTTTGTACTCAGATTTCGATAAGCTGCTTGGGCGAATGCGTAAGGTCGCGGCAGCCGTCCTTGCCGAGAAGTACCATATCCTCAATACGGACACCGTACTTGCCCGGGATATATATGCCGGGTTCAACCGTAATGATTGACTGTACCGGGCATTCCTTGTCGAACTTAGGAGCAAATCTGGGGTTTTCATGGATCTCGATGCCCACGGCGTGGCCCAGCCCGTGGCCGAAGCAGCCCTCGTATCCGCAGGAATTTATATAGTCACGGGCGATCTTGTCAAGCTCAACTCCCGTGATGCCTGCCTTTGCGGCGGATATTGCTTTTTCCTGCGCTTCAAGGACGGTGTTATATACCTTTTCCATCTCTTCCGTAGGCTCGCCCAGAACTACTGTACGGGTCATGTCGCTGTGATAGCCGTTATATACCGCACCGAAGTCCATAAGGATAAACTCGCCCGATTTAAGGGGCTTATCCGAGGGAACGCCGTGGGGCATGGAGGTAGTCTCGCCGCAGAGGGCGATGGTCTCAAAGGAAAGGTCCTCCGCACCGTTTCTCAGCATATATTCGTTGAGGCTCAGGGCAATTTCTTTTTCGGTAACGCCCTCCTTAATGAAGTTCAGCGTGTTTTCAAGTGCAGCCTCCGCAATGCGCTGAGCCTTGGTCATCATGCTTATCTCTTCGGGAGTTTTTATTGCTCTCATATCGGTGATGATGCCACTGAGAGTATCGCCAGAATCAATATCCACATCGGGGTCGATGCGGTCGTAAAGCCTGTCAAGGTCGGCAACGGTCATGGTCTCGTTCTCGATCATCAGGCTGTGAGCGTCATGCTTCTTGATAAGCTTGTTCAGCTGGTCATAAAGACGCTCCTGCAAAATTACCTCACAGTTCTGCACGGTTTCCCTTGCTTTTTCAATGTATCTGAAATCAATAATAAGATACGCCTGCTCGGGAAAAACGATGATAGTTCCCGCAGAGGATTTCATTCCCGAAAAATACCGCCTGTTTACGTCTGACGTAATGAGCGCACAGCTTTTATTTGGTATCTGCTGCTGTAAAAGTTCAATCCTGTTCATATTCCTTTTCCTCCAGAATATTCTTCAGTGCGTGGAGACCCAGGATATAGCTTTCCTTGCCGAAGCCTGCTATCTGACCTGCGCAGACAGGGGAGATAACGGAATGATGCCTGAATTCCTCACGCTTGTGGATATTGGACATATGCACTTCGATAACGGGGATCTTCACTGCAGCAATGGCGTCCCTTATGGCATAGCTGTAGTGAGTATATGCGCCTGCGTTGATAACGATACCCGAAAAGTCAAGGCGTGCCTGATGGATACGGTCGATTATCTCGCCCTCGCTGTTGGACTGGAAGCACTCGCACTCTGAAAAGCCCAGCTCCTCTGCCTTTGCCCTGATAAGTGCGCAGACATTGTCATAGCTGTCGCTGCCGTATGTGCTGGGTTCACGCTCGCCCAGAAGATTAAGGTTAGGTCCGTTTATAATAAGTACGTTCATAGTAATTATCCTTTCAGAATAGCTTTAATAATATTATATAACCGCAGAGAGCAGATGTCAATCATGGCTTATTTGCCGAGACTTCTGTAATATTCCTGCATGGTCTGAGCGTCCTCAGTCTGAGTGCCTGCGCTCTCGCAGATGAATGTGGGCGACCAGCCCTTTGCGTAGATAAGCTCCAGCAGAGGCTCATAGTCGGGGCCGTAGCCCTGATTGTCGCCGAAGGTCAGGTGCATTTTCTCGCCGCCTTTTTCGGTGAACATTATCTTTGAAAAATGGCTGTGGAACACTTTTGCACGGTCAATTCCCAGACCGTTTTCCAGCTTGTCCAGCATATCCGCATAGTCCTGCTTGGTCTTGATGCCGCCGAAGGTGCGGGCGTTCAGGTGCCCGAAATCCACTGTGGGGAGGAAAGTATCATCTACCTTGCATATCTCAATGACCTCTTCCAGCGTGCCCAGCTGATTTACCTTGCCCATGGTCTCGGGGCAGCAGATGATGTCGCCCAATCCCTCTGAAATAAGCGCCTCACGGGCCTTTTTCATAGTGTCCTTGGCAAGCTCCAGAGCCTCTTCACGGGATATCTTTGCGCATGATCCGCTGTGGATAACTATTCTCTGTGCGCCCATAGCCTTTGCAGCCTTTGCGGAAGCCAGAATGTAGTTTATGGAGTTCATTCTCTTTTCTTCATCTGTGCCCGAAAGAGATATGAAGTAGGGAGCATGGAGGGAAACGGTTATGCTGCCGTTTTTCAGCGCCGTGCCTATCTCTCTTGCTGTGTCCTCGGATATCCTTACGCCCTGACCGCACTGATATTCAAAGTGTGTCAGACCGAATTTGCTCAGATACTCAGGAAGCTGAGTTGACTTTTTATAGCCCATAGCCTTGAAGCTTTCCGCAGTGCCTGCGGGGCCAAAAACTGCGCTCATTTTATTACCTCCGTTTTATGTTATCACTTACATATATTTTTTAGGCAGAAAAGGCTTTTCCGCCGCTCTTTTTATTTTGAAAAACACCGTCTTTTCAGGCTCGATAGGTGGGACAAGAATGGATTTTATACCGAAAAGTTTTGCCCCCAGAATGTCCGTGAAAAGCTGGTCGCCGATGGTGCATATCTCCGATTTGGGCACGTTCATTTTCTCTGCCGCCTGCTTGTAGCCCTTGGGCAATGGCTTTGCACCCTCCGCCACAAATTCAAGCCCCAGCAGCTTTGCAAATGGGATAACTCTCGGCGGGTGATTGTTTGAAACTATCATCATCTTTATTCCGTGGCTGCGCATGTTGTCCAGCCACTCGAAAAGCCCCTCAACGGGAACGGGATTATCGTGGGTAGTCATGGTGTTGTCAATGTCAAGGATAAGCGCCCTGACGCCCATTTCGGAAAGTATCTCCGGAGTAACGTTCAGTATGCTCTTGTAAGCACGGGTTGGTGTGAACAGCATCGGCAGGTCTCCTGTGGTAGTATTTGCAATCAGCTGTTTTATATTATACTATATTTTCGGCGGAAAATCAATATTTATTTGTGTATCTGTCACAGTATTTTGCGGGTTAATAGAAAAGTGTTACAGCTTAAAAAGCAGAAAAGACAGATCTATCTTTTCTGCAATAAGTATAGTATAGCGATCAATCGGGGGATATACTATATAAATATATTTACAGGCAAAAGAAAAACAGCCTCACAGCTGTTAAGCTGTAAGACTGTTTTGAAAGTTCAGTTATTATACTGATTTACAAGCTCCGATTAGTGAGTTGTAGCAACAGCGGTAGTAAGATCTACAGTTACTTCGCCGCCTGCGGTGCTGTTCTTGTCAGCGGTAGCTGCAGTAGGATAGCCACCAACATACTTATCAGCAGTAGTCTTAGCCCAAGCAGTTCTCTCAGGAACACCTGCGCTGGAAATAACTACAGTAGCCTGACCGGAAGAAGCGGAACCACCCATGAGGGATACGAGAGCCTCGGAGAGGTGAGAACCGTCCTTGGAGTAAGCCTGAGCAGCAGAACCACCAGCAAGGTTAATATTGTTCTGACCGGATGCTACAGTGTAACCTGCAACTTCGCAGTTGGTGCAGTATGTAGCAGAGTTGGTGAATGCGAGCTTAGCGTTGGAGTTAGCTGTAGAAAGCTTGGACTGACCAACATAGCCGATCATAGAAGGTACGAGGATAGCTGCGAGAACACCGATGATTGCGATAACAACGATGAGCTCAATAAGGGTGAAACCTTTCATCTTTGAATTTCTCATGAGAAATTCCTCCTTTGTTAAATTAAATGTTTCATACGACCGATAACTAATACTTATCATTGGTCGTTTTATTTTGTCTCGGAACTCTTTCCTTGACTGTATCTATATTATAGCCTATCAAACTGGAAAAGTCAATAGTTTTCTGATATTTTTTCCTGCAATTTTGTGAGTTTGGATATTTTTTCATATAAACGCTTTAAAACAGAACGTTATGTGGCACTTTGCACAAAACATATACAGATTCCAATTTCAAATCACTAATTTTTGCAGTTTTTCACTCCTGCGAAAAGTCGTTCAGTAATTTTATAATTGTTTACATTATGAAAATCCCATTTTTTTATAAAAGTATTTAACAACACTTGCAAAAATTACATTTTTTTTCTACAGAAATTACACTTTGGCAGCGGAATATGTCATTTCATTTTCAATATATGTAATTTGCACTAATAATTACACATTATAGGTCAGATGAATGTAAAATTAAAGCATTGTATGTCAAAGGACAAGTGATAACTAATACTTATCGGACATAAATTCTAAAAATCGAAAGAACTGCAAATACCTATGCAGATGTTCTCAAAGAAATGAAAAGAAATATTGCTGCTTCAATCGAACAGAAGCTTATGAATGACAACACAGCAAGTAATTAAAAGTTACAGCATACAAAAATAACCGCTATGCAAGAACATAGCGGTTAATATAGTCTTTATTGGTTGTCCAAAAGTTGACCAAAGTGATGATAAGCTCGCCCCAAAGCACGTAGATACGTGATTTGTAAGGGCTGTGATTATCTCTTGGAGAACTGGGGAGCACGACGAGCAGCCTTTAAGCCGTACTTCTTTCTTTCCTTCATTCTGGGGTCTCTTGTGAGGAAACCGGCCTTCTTGAGAACGGGACGAAGCTCAGGGTTGAAAACGAGGAGAGCACGGGAAAGACCGTGTCTGATAGCACCTGCCTGACCTGTAACGCCGCCGCCTGCTACTGTGCAAACGATATCGAACTGCTCAGCGGTCTCAGTGAGAGCGAGAGGCTGTCTAACGATGAGCTTGAGGGTCTCAAGACCAAAGTAATCGTCAATGTCTCTGCCGTTGATAGTAATCTTGCCGCTGCCGGGGTAAACTCTTACTCTTGCAACAGAGCTTTTTCTTCTTCCTGTGCCGTAAAAATACTGCTGTTTAGATTCGTACATTGTTTACACCCTCCTTATATATCGAACTTTTCGGGCTTCTGTGCAGCATGGTTGTGCTCAGCGCCTGCATATACTCTCAGACGGGTAAGAGCTGCTCTGCCAAGTGTGTTGTTGGGGAGCATACCGTTTACTGCGATCATCATAGCCTTCTCAGGGTTCTTCTTCATCATTTCGCTGTACTTGGTCTCCTTAAGACCGCCGATCCAGCCGGTGTGCCACTTGTAGGTCTTCTGCTCGAGCTTTCTTCCTGTAAGAACAGCTTCAGCGCAGTTGATGATGATAACGTGGTCGCCGCAGTCAGCGTGAGGAGCGAATGTGGGCTTGTGCTTGCCACGGAGAATTGCAGCAGCCTGAGCAGCTACACGACCGAGGGACTTACCGGAAGCATCAAGCACATACCACTTACGGCTGATTTCATTAGCCTTAGGCATATAAGTTGACATAGTCAGATCTCCTTTTTAATATAGTATCGAAAAAATTGCCGCATAGACGTTGGTACCGCCCTGCACGCAACTCAAATATCACAGGGAACTCATACCTCTTCTTTACACAACATTGATTATTATACACACTTGAAACGGGTTTGTCAAGACTTTTTTCGCTGATTTTTGAAAAATATCCCTCATACTCTTGATTTCTCTCTGTTTTGCTTTAATTCTCTCCGTTTCTCTTAAATCGTTTCAGAAATTTTCTGAGGCAAAAATTTATTGAAAATGGCGTGATATAGGGAAAAATCCGCGCTTTTTATGTCCGATCTGCCGCATTTTGATTTTTTTAAATATCACATAAGCTGCATTATAACACAAATATCCCCCTTCCGTCAAGTACACAAGTGCGCCTGACAAAAGGGGGGAATGTTATTTTCAGCTTCCTTCGCCCGAGAGGATCTCAGCGGGATCGGTCCATGAGCCGTTTTTCTTGATGCCGAAATGAAGATGAGACTCGTCCGCAAGTTCGGCATCAGCAGTGCTGCCCACCTCGCCGATAACTGTGCCTGCGCTTACCTCGTCACCTGCGGAGATCTTTACCTCTTCCGCAAGATTGCAGTAGTAGCCTGTGTAGCCGCTGCCATGGTCGATTACAACTGTAATGCCCATCATAGGGTCGTCGGTCACTTCGGAGACAGTTCCCGCACAGATTGATTTCACATTCTCGCCCTGTGCTGCCGCAATGTCGATGCCGTCATGGGTCTTCCACACGCTGAGAGTTTTGGACTTTACCAGCTCGCCGTCAGAGAACGCTTCCAGTATCTCACCGTCCGCGGGACGTACCACTGCGCCTGTGATAGCGTCCGACTCGGTGGGGGAGACCTCCGCTTCTTCGCCGCCGAATGCGTCATGCTCAAGGATAATGTCCTCCTGAGGGGCTGCCGCTTCTTCAACGGGAACGTTGTCCGCCGCTGCGTTTGCGTCCTGCGCCGCCTCTGTCTGAGCTGTTTCAGATGTACTGCTCACGCCCGAAAGCTCGCTTCTCAGCTCCTTGGCTGATTTGTTGTAGGAGAAGATTCCCAGTGCTGCCACTGCCGCCAGACAGAAGCAGATGATGGCTGCCGTTCCCTTGCCCGATAACTTGCCGTTGAAATGATTTTTCATATTATCGTGTCCTTTCAAATAGTGATCTGAGGATTGCCTCGCTACTATTTTTGCCGTTAATTTGAAGTTTATACAGAAAAATTTTCCGAAAGTCCCGTATTCGGTGTTTCATCGGCAGGGGACTCCAGACTGCATGCCAGTGCCACGGGATATGACAGCAAAAACCATGCTCCCGAGTATGAGGGACATATCTGTCCCAGCACATTCAGGTACATATGGGAATAATCCCACACGTTCCAGCCCATGAGCAGATTTACGATGCAGCCCACGGCGAACTCGAAAAATGTTATCACGCACATTCCGAAAAAGCATTTCATCACAATGCTGTCGTTGGGGTGGCTGATATACCGCAGGTACATTATCAGCAGGCATATGCCGCCTGTCAGCGTCATTGACCAGTGGGTGAAGCCCCGATAGACCACCTCGATAAGCGAGTAGATAATGCCGCCGCCGAGGAATACCGTCAGCCTGCGCCCGAAAGGGGAGGTCTGCAGCCAGGGAGAAGGCTCATTCATATTATCACGACCTTTTTTTGTATTTGTTGATGATATTTTATCCCTTAGTCGGCTGAATATTCATCTGAACAGCCCGTCTCAACCGCTTGATTTTGCCTTTACGATGTGCTATAATGTACTTATTTACTGCATAAACATTATTAAAGGGTGAAATTCCGATATGAATATAAAAAAACGTGAAAAATACAAACGGCTCATAATGGGGCTTATCTCCTCCGTGCTGATAATCTTCCTGCTGGGCAGCTACGCCTGCGCATGGCTCACTCACTATAATCTTGTGCTCAATTCCGACAGGATCCAGGCCGACCATTTCGGCTGGAAGGGAAATCTGCTTATTTTCGGCGTGTATGTGGTGCTTATCTTTCTGTTTTCAAGGATATACAACGGCTTCAGGATAGGTCTGCTGAGAGTGTCGGACATCATTTATTCCCAGTGCTTGTCCGTGCTGTTCATCAACGGCATAACATATGTGCAGATATGCCTTTTGGAGCGTTCTGTTGCCGATGTGCTGCCTATGCTCTGGGTCACTCTTGCGGACATGGCGTTCATTGGTATCTGGGCATTCTGCGGTAACCGCATTTACTCAAAGCTTTATGCGCCCAAGAAAATGGTGATAATCTACGGAAGCAGGCAGGCGGTGGGGCTTGTTGAAAAAATGAGCCTCCGTGAGGACAGGTTCATGATCTGCCGTGCCGTAAGCTGCGATGAGGATATCAGCCTTATTACCGAGCTTATAGTTTCCTATGACGCTGTTATCATCTGCGATGTTCCCAGCGAGCGGAAGAACGATATCCTGAAAATATGCTTTGCAAACTCCAAGCGCACATACATCACTCCCAAGCTGTCGGATATCATTATCAGAGGTGCTGAGCAGATACATCTGTTCGATACTCCGCTTCTTGTATGTCGAAATTCGGGACTTTCCGCCGAGTCACTTATCATCAAGCGTGCCTTTGATATACTGCTTTCGGCGCTGGGCTGCATTGTAACATCGCCCATAATGCTCATAACCGCTCTGTGCATCAAGCTGTATGACGGCGGTCCCGTGTTCTACACTCAGGACAGGCTCACCCGTGACGGCAAGGTGTTCAAGGTCTATAAATTCAGGAGCATGAAAACTGACGCTGAAAAGGACGGCGTTGCAAGGCTTGCGGGAGAGCATGACGACCGCATCACCCCTGTGGGCAGCGTTATACGCAAGGTGAGAATAGATGAGCTTCCTCAGCTGCTGAATATCTTAAAGGGAGATATGTCCATAGTAGGACCCCGCCCCGAGCGCCCAGAGCTTGCTTCGGAAAACGAAAAGATAATGCCCGAATTCCGCTACAGGCTCAAGGTCAAGGCAGGACTTACGGGATATGCGCAGGTGCTGGGAAAGTACAACACCACGCCCTATGACAAGCTGCGTCTTGATCTGATGTACATTGAGCAGTATTCTTTGCTGCTTGACATAAAGCTTATACTTATGACCATTAAGATACTTTTTATCCCCGAAAGCACCGAGGGCGTCAAGGACGACAACTCCTCGGGCACAGCCTTATAAGCTCTTTATCTCCGAGATAAGCTTGTAGGAAAGGCGGTTAAGGCTGTCGAAATCGGCGGCGGAGACATAATATTTTTCCAGCGTATCATGGATATCCTTTGCGGACTGCATTGCCGAAGCGGCTTCACGGATCATTTCGGAAGCCGCTTTTTTGCCGAATCTCAGCCGCTGTTTTATCATGGGCTGAGGGACATAGAACCGCCTGAAATTTATTACCTTTTTGCTGCTCTCCACAGTTATGTTATTGATGCAGCCCGATGATATGAACGCCGTGCCAAGCTCGGGGATAAGAACGTGCTCGTAGTACATTTCGGTGCAGAGAGGGCAGCGGCTGACGATAACATCATAGCCCTTTCTTACAGCCGAGTCGCAGATGTCACGGAGGAATATATCCGAGCCTGCCATAAAGCTGTCGGACAGCAGATATATCTTCTCATACTCAGGGAGATAGGTCTTGTAGCCGTTCATGGTCATTGCCGAAAGCTGCTTTGCAGTTACCTTGCCGCAGGCTGTTTTTTCGGCTTTCCTTGGGATAAGCCTCTTTGATGTACGGCTGGTAAAGGCGTTCAGCTTTTCTATATCCAGGGACTCGGCTGCGGCGGAAAGCATATCGGATATTACCGAGGAAATAGCCGCAAGGCACAGGCGGCAGCGCTTGTGGAAGCCTGCGCACTCATCGGTGACGGTGATGATATCCTTTTTGTTCTGCCTGAGCTTTGCGGTGTCCAGATATGCCCCCAGGTCGATTATAGACTCCACCGCTTTTGGATAAACAGGGTCAAAGCAGTGGGGAGCGGTGCCGTCCATAATGATAGCTTTTCTGTTTTTCAGATAAACTGCGTCCAGGGAATCGGGGTCGGAGGAGCAGTGGTATATTTCCTGGGGTTCATCGGAAAAGGCAGCGGATATTTTTTTCATCAGTGTGGATTTTCCGCAGCCTGCCGTGCCTTTCAGGAGATAGACAGTGTTGTCCGTGTCGCCCAGCAGCTCCTTGATAGGTGTCACAAAGCCGCATGGGGAAGATGAGCCTAAAAAGTAGTGTTCGTTCATAAAAATACCTCCGTCTGTGTATCGCTCTGCTTCTTTAAAATATCAGCTTTGCCGGCGATACTTTATTTTTATACTTATATTATGCCGAAAAGGCGGATTGTTGAGAAAAACAGTGAGGTAAATTATAATCTTGCACAAAAACATTTAAGCCAATTATAACTTTATGTGATAACTGCCAAAAATCCTGAGTAAATAATGTGCAAAAAATGAATTGAATATTTAAAAATAATAGTGTATAATAAGAACATACTCAAAGGGAACAAACCTTTGATAAAAAAACACACTATCCTCTCTTAAAATCTTTCCATAAAAAGCAGTCATCTGTAGCGGATGGCTGCTTTTTATGTTATAATAATTTTCCTCTTTTCATGTGCCGAAAATTATGTTATAATAAGGTGTAGCTTTAAAAATTTCAGGCAGGCTTATAAGTATGTCTGCGTAACTGCGAACGATCGGTGATAATATGGATTATACTTATAAAAACGGAGATATCATTCTCTGCGAAGAAAATTTCTCCCTTGACGATACCCTTGACTGCGGTCAGGCGTTCAGGTGGGAAAGCGTAACCTCGGATTATTTCAGGACGTACAAGGGATATTACAAAAATATCCCCCTGACTATATCCCAGACGGAATATGACAAGGGGATATTCATTCTCCACGGCGTTACCGAGGAGGATTTCAGAAACATCTGGCTGGATTACTTTGACCTTAACACTGATTACGGCGAGCTGAAACGCCGCTTTTCCGAGGACGAAACCCTTGCAAAGGCGTGCGCATATGCCAAGGGCGTAAGGCTTCTCAGGCAGGATGCAGAGGAGTGCCTTATATCGTTCATTCTTTCTCAGAACAACAATATCCCACGAATAAAGGGGATAATCGGCAGGCTGTGCGATATGTACGGCGGATTTCCGAAGTTTTCTCAGATGAGGGGCGTTACTGCCGATGATCTGGCGCCTTTGCGTGCGGGCTTTCGTGCAAAGTACATCGAGGACTGTACCGCAAGGGTCAATTCGGGCGAGCTTTCGCTGGACGGGGTAAAGAAAATGCCCCTGACGGAAGCGGAAAAAGCGCTTATGACCGTCAAAGGCATTGGCCCCAAGGTGGCTATGTGCGTATTGCTTTTCGGTATGTACAGAACGGACGCATATCCCGTTGATGTGTGGATAAAGCGTGTTAACGAAAGCTTTTATCCCAACGGTCTGCCCGACTGTGTAAAGGGCGTTCAGGGCATTGCCCAGCAGTATCTTTTCCACTACATACGCACCTGTCCCGAAGCGGCGGAGCTTATTCATCGGGATAAGTAAGCACCTCTATGTACTCCACATACTGGCTGCTTATCTGCATGGGATAGCTTTCCATGACCTCGCAGTCATCGGAAAGAGTGACCATAAGCACACAGCCGCTCTCTATCTCAGGGTGGTCATATGGCAGACCGATTGACACTTCGTCATTCTTTTTGCCGAAAAATGTGTCCTGACCCAGGGCTGCCATAAAGCCGTTTTCGCTTACGGACATAACTGTGACGGTCATGGTGTTGTCGGTCAGCTCCTCATCGGCAAGGTCGGTGATATCGGAAAATTCGCTGTCGTCAAAAACATCGGTATCATCGTCAATAGGAATATCTGCGGTGATGATGGTTTCCGACACAGCGGAGGTCTGAGCCTGAGTTTCAGTGGTTTCTGCCGGCTGTGGCTGCTTTGCGGCAGTTTCGCTGGCAGTTTTGCCTGCGGTTTCGTCGGCAGTTTCCGAGGGTATATCTGCCTGCGGTATCACGGTGATCTCCTTTGAGCAGCCGCATAAGATAAGAGCGGCAATAATGGGAAGGGCGTAAATCCTTTTCATGGTCATGTTCCTTTCGTGGGTCTTTTTATATATTAAACAATTCAGATCAGGAAAATTTTTCATTTTATTCTAAAAAGGCGGTTTTATCATGGCAATTATTATTCAGGGGATAAACTCACCCGTAGGAACGGGCAGCAGCGAGATAATCGGAGCGGCGCTTAAAAAGGCAGGCATAAAAAAGGCCGTTCAGACGGGTATTCACAAGATATCTCTTGATGCACGCAAGCAGAACGATATCAAGACTGTCTCTTCTGTCTGGGCGGAGCTTGAAAGCAGAGCGGAAGAGGAAAAAATATGCTCCTTGAAGGATTTCTGCACCTATGTTGATATCACGCCCTTTGAGCCAAAGATAACAGGCAGCATTTCCCCTGAGGGACGTATCGCCGTGTGCGGCTTCGGACCTGCGGGAATGTTTGCGGCTCTCGTTCTTGCGGAAATGGGCTACCGTCCGCTGGTGCTGGAGCGTGGCGCTGATGTGGATAACCGCAGCAGGGCTGTCTCCGATTTCTGGCATGGGGGAGAGTTTTCGCCCGAAACAAACGTTCAGTTCGGCGAGGGCGGCGCAGGCACATTCTCCGACGGAAAGCTCACCACACGCATAAAAGACCCTCTTTGCAGATATGTTTCCGCACGCTTTGCGGAGTTCGGCGCTCCCGATGAGATACTTACAAAGGCAAAGCCCCACATCGGCACTGACAGGCTCAGGGGCGTTGTGAAAAATATCCGCCAGCGTATAATCAGCCTTGGGGGAGAAGTTCGCTTTAACAGTCAGGTGACGGATATCTCCCTTTCAAACGGCAGACTGCGCTCTGTTACCGTGAACGGAAGCGAGGAGATACCTGTTTGCGCCATGATACTTGCCATAGGTCACAGCGCAAGAGATACCTTTGAAATGCTCTTCCGCCGTGAGATCGTTATGGAGCCAAAGCCCTTTGCTGTGGGCGCACGCATCGAGCATTTGCAGAAGGACGTTAACGTGAGCCTTTACGGCGCTCATGCAGATGACCCTGCGCTGCCCGTGGGAGAATATCAGCTGAGCTACACCAAAAACGGCAGGGGAGTTTACACCTTCTGTATGTGCCCCGGAGGAACTGTTGTTCCCAGCCAGAGTGAGGAGAAAACTATCGTCACCAACGGAATGAGCGAGTTTGCAAGAGACGGTCTTAACGCCAACGCCGCCCTTGTGGTCTCCGTCTCTCCCGAGGATTACGGAAAGAACATACTTGACGGCGTTGAGTTTGCACGAAAGGTAGAGCGTGCGGCATTTGAGCAAAGCGGCAGCTACAAAGCCCCTGCGGTAACGGTGGGAGCGTTTCTTGACAAAAAGGCAGAGCTCAAAGCTCCGAGTGTAACGCCCACATATGCCATAGGAACGGTTCCCTGCGATCTTGACAAGATACTCCCGCCCTTTGTTACGGATATGATGCGCACGGGTCTTGGAGTATTTGCACGGAAAATGAAGTGCTTCGGCGACAGGGGAGCGGTGCTTACAGCTCCCGAGACAAGGACGTCCTCCCCCGTAAGGATAAGGCGTGGGGAGAATATGTGCAGCCTTTCGGCAGAGGGACTGTACCCCTGCGGAGAGGGCGCAGGCTATGCAGGCGGAATAATGTCCGCAGCAGTGGACGGCGTAAAGCAGGCTTGCTCGGTAATGAGCCTGTACAAGCCCGAATAAATACAACAAAATAAAGCCCGTCGGAGGATCCTCCGACGGGCTTTGGCATATGTACTAACAAAAGATTATTCAGCAGCAGCTTCGGAATCGCCGAGAGTAGCGGTCTCAGCAACAGCCTCAGATTCGCCGAGTGTAGCGTTCTCAGCATTATCATTGTTGCCGCAAGCGGTTGCACAAAGTGCAAGTGCAGATGCCAGTACGATTGCCATAATAGTCTTTTTCATAGTGAAATTCTCCTTTAAATCTTTCCCATTTGTATCCTTGCTTTCCACACAAGGATTTTGCTGCGATTTGATATAGCTTTTACATATATCTTACACAACGTTTAGTATTATACCAGTTATTTGAAAGTTTGGCAATACTTATTTGTAACAAAGAAAACAAGGATAAAAGGAAGAATATGTTTATACTGCACAATAATTTACTGTATTTTTATGGCAAAATAACATCTGAGTAATTTTATTACGAGTATTTTCACATATGGTTAGGCTATGGTAACTGTTTCCGCAACACTGCGTCAGATTATCTGCAGCAGGTAGAATTTCAGGTATTCCGTTTCGTCAACGGACATGAGGATAGGGTGGTCGGGAGCCTGACGGCGCATTTCTATCATTCTGAGATTTACCCCTGCGGCTCTTGCTGCGTCACGTAGCATCTGAGCGAAAAGCTCCTCTGTCATGAAGTGGGAGCATGAGGCTGTAGCAAGATATCCGCCTCTGGGCAGCAGTCGCATCGCCAGCGTGTTAAGCTCCAGATAGCCGTTCTTTGCGTTGCCAACGGTCTTTCTGGATTTGGTAAAGGCAGGCGGGTCAAGGATAATATAATCGGCGCTGCGGTCATGGGTCTCAATGCGGTTTTTAAGGAAATCAAACACATCGGAGGTCACAAAGGACATATTTCCCGAAAGCCCGTTAAGCTCTGCGTTGGAGCGTGCCATTTCTATCGCCTGAGCGGAAACATCAACAGCGGTGACATGAGCCGCACCGCCCTTGGCACAGTTAAGCGCAAATGAGCCTGTGTGAGTGCAGCAGTCAACCACGTTCTTGCCCTTGGCAATGGAGGCTGCGGCACGTCGGTTATATTTCTGGTCAAGGAAAAAGCCGGTTTTCTGACCGTTTTCCACGTCAACATTGTACTTTATGCCGTTTTCGGTAATGACGGTGACGGGGGATACATCGTTCTCTCGGAGATACCAGCCCTTTTCCTCTGCCATGCCCTCAAGGGTGCGTATATTTACGTCATTTCTCAGATAGATGCCGTCAATTTTGCAGCCGTCATTTCTGAGAATATCCAGCAGAGCGGGGAGAATGATATCTCTGCGCTTTTCAATGCCCAGTGAAAGTATCTGAACGGAAAGAAGATTATTGAACCTGTCAACGGTAAGTCCGGGGAAACTGTCGCCCTCGCCGAAAATAAGGCGGCAGGCGGTCATATCCTCATGGGACATAACGGTCTTGCGGTAATCATATGCGTACTGCAGACGGCGGCGGAAAAAGTCCTCGTCAAACTTGTCGTTGGTGCTGCGGGAGATTATGCGCACACGTATCTTGGACTTTGAGTTGTAAAAGCCTGTGCCTATGTAGCGGTTCTTTTCGCTTACAACGTCCGCCAGCTCGCCGTCGGTTATCTCATCGGCGGAGACTACCTCGTTGTCGTATATCCATGGGTGGCCGTAGGCTGTGCGCTTTCTGCATTTTTCGGTGACAGTCACCTTTGGGAGATCTCTGTTAATATTCATAAAAAGTCCTTTCTATATCTTCTTTATTCCACTGCTGCCCTTGTAGGCGCTGCCGTATTTCTTTTCAAGATATTTATACACATTTGATGCTATGCGCACCAGTGACGATATTGCAAAAATGCCCATGGCAATAGCAGCCGCCTCGCCGAATGCGTCAGCCGCACGGTCAAGGAAGGTCTCATTATCGCCTGTCACAAGGGCAAGCATGGTGTAATACATAAGTCCGCCCGGGACAAGGGGGATTATTCCCACAATGAGGTACATATTAACGGGAGCCTTGCACACACGGGCCATTACTTCGGAATAGAACGCCACGGCTGCCGCTGCCACAAAGCAGCACTTTATGCCGTTGTAGTCGCTCATGCTCATTACCGAGAAGATCATCTGGCTGACTATGGAGCCTACAGAGGCTGCTATCAGGTGCCAGAAGCGTATATTGAACTGCACGCCCACCGCAAAGCAGCCCACAAAGCTGAACACGCATGGGAGCACCACATCTTTTATGATATCTGTATCCATATCCATGCACCTTTCAGAACTTTATTACAGCTGCCACTGCCGAGCCTGTGCCAACAGCCAGACCTGCTGCGGTAAGGATAGCTTCGGTAAGGGTGTATATCCCCGAGAAAAAGTCCCCCGAGATAAAGTCTCTCATGCAGTTTGTCAGGGCAACTCCCGGAACCAGGGACATTGAAACGCCGATTATCATTTTGTCAAAGCGGGGGACTGCCCCTGCCTTTGAAAGTCCCACCGCTATAAGAGACATTACCATTGAGCAGACTACGGCGTTAAGGAACGTGCTTGCCTTTATGGCTGAGAGCTTGTCGCTGGTGAACTTAACGATTATTGCAAGAAGTGAGCCGAAAACCGCTTCCACAGCTCCGCCGCCGAAAAACAGCGTGAAAGCCGCACCCGCAGCCGCATAGCTGAGGTACAGCACGGGCTGACTGTAGGTCCTTCTGTGACGGATAGTGTCAAGGTGCTTCTGTATAGTTTCCGCATCGGGCTTCATTCGGCAGATGAAGCGTGAAAGCTCGTTGAGCTTGCCCACTCTGTCAAGGTTGGTGTTCCTGCCAGAAACGTTCTTCGAGTTGGTTATGGGCACTCCGTCGGGAGATTTTACGGTTATGATGAAGTTTGCGGGGGTGACGTATATTTCCGCATTTTTATGACCGTAAGCAGTGCATATCCTGCGGATAGTATCCTCGGTGCGGTATATCTCAGCGCCGTATGAGACAAGCATTATGGCAAATTCAGCGCATATTTCGGTAAGCTGTATCTCGGTCATTGCCGTCCCTCCATGGTCAGATTATAAAGCCGCCGTTTACTCCTATTATCTGCCCCGTGATAAAGTCGGAGCGTTCATCTGCCAGAAAAAGCGCCGTCCGTGCTATGTCATGGGGAGTTCCCAGACGGTTCATGGGAGTTTCCTCTTTAAGATATTCCATAGTTTCAGAGTCAAGATTTTTGTTCATGTCAGTGTCTATAACGCCTGGGGCAATGCAGTTGACGGTAATGCCCGAAAGCCCCGTTTCCTTTGCCAGAGCCTTTGTGAAGCCTATGACAGCCGCCTTTGCTGCGGAATAATGCACCTCGCAGGAAGCGCCCACCTGCCCCCACATGGAGGAGATGTTTATTATCCTGCCGTATTTTTCGTGTATCATATGAGGAAGCACCCCATGGGTGAAGTTATATACGCTTTTTACGTTGGTATCGAACATATTGTCCCACATTTCCTCGGTTATATCCGAGAAAAGTGCCTGTTGGGCAATGGCTGCGTTGTTTATCAGCACATCAATGCTGCCGAAATGCCTGAAAACCGCCTCGGCAGTGTCATGTGCTTCCTTGCAGCGGGATACGTCGCACCTGAATATTTCGCAGCCTGTTTCGGCTTTAAGGCTCAGCGCCGCTTCCTCGCTTTTGTTGTATATGGCGGCGACATTGTAGCCTGCCTGCGCAAACAGCCTTGCACATTCCCTGCCGATGCCTCTTGAAGCGCCTGTTATAAGTGCGGTCTTTGACATGATCTTCTCCGTTTCATTTGCTTTTGTAAAATGTTACCCAGCTTCTGTATGCTCTTTTCCAATCGGGATACTGTTTTTGCAGCATGGGGGAGCTTTGCCACAGTCTGCGCCATATTTCAAGGCTCTCTTCAAATGAGCCTTCATATAATCGGTGGTCGCAGATGTTCCATGAGCAATAATGCTTTTTGTATTCACCGATGCCCGAGACCTCGTGCCTGCGTACAGTACGTGATGCCTGCCGTTTGCTGTAAGCACAGTTTTTGTCCTTATAAACGGCGTGACGTTTATAGCTTCTGCTCATAGTTCTCCTTTAATACTCAGTCATTGAGCTTGTCAAGCAGTATCTTTTCTTCCTTTTTGGGGTAGATTGCGATTATAACGATAGCGATGATGCCGCATACCGAAAGAATGATTCCCTGTGAAAGTCCCTTGGGGAAGAAGGTCATTTCGATATCGTGAGTGCCCTGGGTAAGCTCTACGCCGATAAGTGCGTCGCATACCTTTACAGGCTCGACCTTCTGACCATCGACCTTAACAGTCCAGCCCGGCTCCCAGCTGATAGTGGTGAACATTATGCCGTCTTTGTCGGCGGTGATGGTTCCCTTGATGTGATCTTCGCTGAAATCGGAGATGTTCAGGGGGTGTTCTCTCAGGGTGCTTACGGCTTCCTTGAACTTGTCCTCGTCAAGATAATAGAAGAGCTTGTCCTTGAAAAGCACTTCCTTTTTGTCCTCGGTAATGGTAACGATAAGGGATATTTCTTCGTTTTCCTCAAATCTGCCAAGGGTCTGGATGACCATGTTTCCGCCCTCAAAATAATAGTCAAGGAAATCCTTGTTGAGCCAGAGATTTACCTTGCGCTCATAGTTGGAGGGGAGATACATATATATCATATCCTCGGTGGGAGCCTTGATGATGAACTCGATGTGGGAGTTTTCACCCTCAACGATAGGTGTGTACTTAACGTGTGCGCCGTAGCTTGACTGCTTTGCATTCTCGGGAAGTGTCTTGCTGACGGATATCTGCTTGAAGTATTCGGTGTATTCATCGGAAACAAGGTGGCTGAGAAGATTGTTCTGGTTTGCAAAGGGATTGTCCTTTTCAAGAACCACGTCAAGAACGGAGCTGTCAGCCATGAATGCGATCGGCAGGGCGTTGGGGTTCTCATACACAGCCCAGATGTCCTTTTCGTCACGGTTTGTGAGCAGCAGGTCATCATAATGCTTGTTTGTGGGGATTATATCGTCCTCAGCGTCGCCCTTTTCCATAACATACTTTATGCCAAGGATAGCGTCGCTCACATAGGTGGAGCCCTTATACTTTGTATAGTGTCCGCCGTAGGAGAAGCCCAGCTTTCTCAGGAACTGAATTGGAGCGGCATTAAGGGTGGAGCTGGAATGGGATATGCCGTAGCTTCCGAATGCCATTGCGTCGTTTACGGTGCGGTGGTGGTTCTTTTCAATGCGGTAAACGCCGTCATCAAAGCTGTCTTTCTGGAGTATCTTCTTTACGGTGTCACGTCCGAGAGTAATGTATCTGTTGTAAGAGGAATATTTTGAATATACAACATCGCTGTTTATTGCCTCCATGGTGGAGAGCGATGTTCCGAAAAGCTCACCGATAACGAATATGCCGATAATGAATGTGAGCACCGAGCGGCGCTTTCTGTCGGAAAGCTTTACAAATCTGAGAATGATAGAGTAGATAACGGTGAATATAACAGTGTACCAGACAGTGAGCAGCAGGGTAACGCCGTCAAAATCCTGCCTGCCGATGTAGAATGCGTATATGCACAGTCCCACGCACACGCAGCCTATTTCCTTGAGTGTGATGCCGCTGAGGCGCTCAAAGGTCATGGCAGCCATTACCAGAAGAATGAAGCTGAATGTAAAGCTGTAGCGGTAGGGGAGCCAGTTCGGCACCTGGAAGCCGTGCCATGCAAGGTCAACGGTGGAAAGGTACATTGAGAGCAGGATAGTCATAAGCACTGCGCCCAGACCCATCTTCTGGCGGAAGCGAATCTTCTCGTTAAGGAAGAACAGGGGCAGCAGGATTATGGTAAGCACGCCGCAGTAAACAACGGGAGAACCCTCGGGGCGGCAGGTGTCATAGACATTTGGCAGGAGATTTTTGAAAAAGTCGATAAAGTCAAACTGAGTTTTAAGCTCATAGCTGGGGGTGGAAAACTCAAACTTGCCAAGCTTCAGGGAATAATACAGTGGGATAAGCACCCATGATGCGGAAGCCGCTGCGATTATGCCGCCCAGACCGAATTTCAGTCCCGACTTGAAGAAGGACTTCACCGAAAGCTTGTAGTTCTTCTGACCTGCAAAATAATAGTACAGGAAATAGATGACCGAGAAAAATGTTATCATCCAGCCGATGTAGAAATGCGCCATATACATAAGTGCCAAGGGGATTATAAAGCGCAGCCAGCCGCCATCGTCAATTATCTTTTCAATGCCGTAGATGATAAGGGGCAGATAAATAAGTCCGTCCAGCCACATGGGGTTCATGAGCTGCACTATCATATAGCCCATAAGAGAGTAAAGCAAGCCGAAAAGCATTGCTGTGGAGTTGCGGCAGCCCTTTGAGTGCCTGAGGTAATAGTTGAAGGTAACGGAAGCTGTTCCCACCTTGCACAGCTGCATTATAAGCAGGGATTCTGTCATTACAGAGCGGGGGAGCAGCATTGGTATCAGCGTAAAGGGGCTTGCAAGGTAATATGCAAACATTCCCACAGTCTCACCGGTAAGGTTGCGGCTCCATGAGATAAAGGGGCTTCCGCTGCCGTGGAGCACGTCACGCAGGTGCTCGAAGTAATACACGTACTGACCGTTCAGGTCAAGCACCAGCACGGACATATCGCCGAAGGGGTGAACACCGAATGCGGCATATGCTCCGAAAAGGAGAATGGCAGGGATAAAAAACGCAATGAAATAGCTGCGCTTTTCCTTAATAAAGTTCCATATTTTTTTCAAAAACAGTGCAGGCTTGCTGCTTTTCTTTTTAGTCTCCGTATTTACCGCTGCTGCCTCGGGAGCGGTATCGGGCTGAATATTAAGATTTTCTTCCATATTCGTCTCCGTTTCTGTTTGTGTAACGTATTTGCAGACTTGTTTGCAGGTGCATAAAGTCATACAATATCATTATAATATTTTCTTGTGTAAAAAACAAGGATTATCGGCAGAAAATAATAAAAAAATTTCTGAAAATTGTCTTGTTAAATTGGTCAAAATGTGTTATAATGAATAACCGAGACCTGCATTACGGCAGGATAGCAGTTCCTATGATGAGGAGTGGTTTTTGTGCATCTGAGCGAAAAAACAGTTGATAAGGAAGTTGTCTTTGAGGGCCGCATCATTACGGTAAGAAAGGACAAGGCTGAGCTTGAGGACGGCTCTGTAGTCGGAAGAGAGCTTGTTATCCATTCGGGCGGAGTGTGCGTTGTGCCCCTGACAAACGATAACAAGGTGATAATGGTGCGCCAGTTCCGATACGCATTCGGCGAGCCTCTTCTCGAGATACCCGCAGGGAAGCTTGAAAAGGGCGAGGAGCACCGCAGCGCCGCTCTCAGGGAGCTTGAGGAAGAAACGGGCGCTCACTGCGGCAGATTTGAGTATCTGGGCGTATGCTACCCCTCTGTTGCATATCTTACCGAAAAGATCCATATGTATCTTGCAAGAGACCTTGAATTCGGAAGCTCACATACCGACGCAGGGGAGTTTCTTGACGTTCTTGAAGTTCCTCTTGACGAGGCTGTGCAGATGGTTATGGACGGCAAGATACCCGATGCCAAGACACAGATAGCTCTGCTCAAAACAAAAATGATAGTTGACAGCGGCAAATAAGCAAATAAAAAGCTCTTGCTTTTCACAGCAAGCTGCGGAAAGCAAGAGCGGTAATATATTCAGTAATCAGAATTAAAGAAGACCTGCTTCTTCAGCTTCAGCCTCAGCCTGCATCATTTCGATGTGGCGGGTGTAAGCGTCAAGGATCTGGCTCTCGATAGACTGTCTTGCATCAGGGGAGATAGGATGAACGATATCTCTGAATACGCCGTTCTCGTCCTTACGGCTGGGCATTGCAACGAAAAGTCTTGCGTCGCCCTGAACTACCTTGATATCGTGAATAGCGATCTGGTCGTCCACGGTGATGGAGATAACGGCTCTGAGACGGCCGTCGGGAATGATCTTTCTGATCTTGATGTCTGTGATTGTCATTTTCAGTGTCCTCCTTAAAATCTGTGCTTTCGGATATGGATATTATGAATAGTATCCGTCTGCAATATACATATATCATGGAAAAATATTTTTCCTACCCACGGCTTTAATTATAATATACTACTCTTAAATTATTCTTAACTGAGGTGAAACTTTTGAATAACTTTGTTGGAAAATTTGATGATGATATTTTGAAAGATAAAAAACATATTCATATGATAGGAATTGGCGGCAGCGGTATGTATCCCCTTGCCCAGATACTTCATTCAAAGGGTTATTATATCACAGGCTCGGATAATAACGAGACCGACACCCTAAAGGCTGTAAGGTCGATGGGAATTGAGGTATTTCTGGGACAGTGCGCTGACAATATCAAGGGCGCCGATCTGATAATCCGCACGGCTGCCATTATGCAGGATAATCCCGAGCTTATTGCGGCAAACGCCAGCGGAGTTCCTGTTCTGGAGCGAAGCGAGCTGCTGGGCATCATCACAAAGATGTACTCCAATGCCGTATGCGTCAGCGGAACCCACGGCAAGACCACCGTTACCTCTATGATAACCCAGATACTGAAGCAGGGCGGCATTGATATCACCGCTTACATCGGCGGAAAGCTGCCTATCATCGGCGGAAGCGGCTGTGTAGGCACTTCCGAAACGATGGTGTGCGAGGCCTGCGAGTTTGAGGATCACTTCTTAAAGCTTTATCCCGATATCGCTGTGGTGCTGAACGTGGACGCAGACCACCTTGATTATTTCGGTACTCTCGATAACATCAAAAAGTCCTTCGGCAAGTTCTGCTCTATGGCAGGAAAGGTCATTGCCAACGGCGATGATAAAAACACAATGAGCGCTCTTGAGGGAATAGAAAACATTATAACCTTCGGCTATTCCGATGGCTGCGAGTGGCAGCCTGCCAATGTTGAGAGAAAGAACGGTCTGCTTACCGAGTTTGATATTATCCATAATGGCGAGCTTTTCACCCATGCGGATCTTCATGTCCCCGGCGAGCATAATGTTCTCAACGCCGTTGCCGCAGCTGCTGCCGCATATGAATCGGGCGCTGACGGCGAAATGGTGAGAAACGGTCTTGACTCCTTCAGAGGTGCAAAGCGCCGCTTTGAAAAATACGGCGAGGTGCATAACATCACCGTCTGCGATGATTACGGTCATCACCCTACCGAGCTGGAAGCAACTCTCAGGGCGGCAAAGGGCATGAACTTCAACCACGTATGGGCAGTTTTCCAGCCCTTTACATTCTCACGTACTGCGCTTCTGCTGGACGATTTCGCAAGGGTGCTGAAAATCGCCGACAAGTGCGTTATCACCGCTATTATGGGCTCCCGTGAGAAAAACACCTACAATATCTATGACAAGGACCTTGGAAATAAGGTCGAGGGCGCTGTGTGGTTTGAGGACGAACAGGATCACGACCGCAACTTTGAGCTGTGCGCCGAGTATGTGAGCAGCCATGCGGAAGAGGGCGACCTTATCCTTACCATGGGCTGCGGCGACATCAACAAGTGCGCATGGCTTATCCTTGACAAGCTGAAAGCACGCTTCGGTGAGTGATACGGAGGTAATATGGATAACAATTTCAACGGACAGAATTACGGGCAGAACAGCAATGAGCCTGCAAACAACGGTTATAGCGCACCCGTTCAGGGCGGATATCGTCCCTATGTGCCTTATACCCCCCAGTATCCGAGCGGAAATATGGGGAACGGAGATATGTTCGAGGTCTCACTGCAGGAGCGCAAGGCGCTGAAAAGGCAGTATTTCGGCACATTCGGCAGGGCTATGGTGCACTGTGTCGGCTCGTTCATTATGGCGCAGGCTATCTTTATAATAATGAGCCTCAGCGGATATGAGTTCCGCTATACCGAGGACGGAACGGCTATAGTTGACTGGCTTTACAATATTGCGGGAAGTCTGCCGTCCATTGTGTTCTGCATAGGTATTTTCCTTTTTGACAAGGGCACGAGCCATGCTTCCGCCGGTGATTATTTCAGAACGGACAGGATTGGTTCAAAGTCTGTTCTTGCTTTCTTCGGAATGGTAATGTTCGCATATGCTGCGGCGCTTATCTGTCAGGCGCTGCTTATAAACGGAATGTTCTCCATAGGCATATCGCCCATATCGGAGGATTACCTGACTGAGGAGGATCTTAGCCCCACGTATCTGGCGGTAAGCTTTGTGACCACCGCCATACTTGCTCCCATTGCTGAGGAACTTATGTTCAGAGGGGTTATTCTCCGCCGCCTCAGCAGGATAAGCCAGAGCTTTGCCATATTCATGTCCGCACTTATCTTCGGACTTATGCACGGAAACTTCGTTCAGACAGTGCTGTGCATTTGCCTCGGCATAGTTTTCGGTTACGCTGCGGTAAAAACAGGCTCCCTCATTCTCCCCATAGCGGGGCATATATTCGTGAATACCGCTGCCATGACCAACAGCTTTGCGGAGTATTATCTGGGCGAGGAGTCCGCTTCCATATACTGGATGCTGCTTATTGTGGGCTTCGGTGTCATCGGCACCATAACCTTGATAGTGCTGCTTGCTAATCACAGGATATCTTTCCCTCAGTTCAATGAGTACCATAAGAAAAGGACTTTTCCCATAATTTTCACCTGCGTGTCCTTCTGGCTGATGATGTGCATTTATCTTTTCGACTGCATTTCTACCTGCGGACCTGTCACAGAGAAGCTTATGGGAGAATAAATTGAGGGCTGAAAGGCAAAAATGTTGACAACAGCGGAAAGCTGTGGTATAATCTTTTTTATGAAGAAAAATTTCTCGGTGAAAAATGCCGAAAAAGGTGGTTAATATCAATGGAAAAAATCAACGGCAATGACATTTTGTGCGAATTTGACCTTGAAGAAGCCAAGAACAGCGAGGGCAAGGAGATAGAGATCTCTGCCTGCGTTCATAAGGTTAAGAAGATGGGCGGATTTGCTTTTGTAATACTCAGAACAGCAAGATACCTTATCCAGTCCGTATATTCCCCCGAGACCTGCCCCGACAGCATCGACGGCATCAAGGAGGGCTGCTTCGTTACAGTCAAGGGTACTGTAAGAAGGGACGACCGTGCTTACAACGGCATCGAGATCGCCATGACAGGCATCAAGCTTATCCACAAGCCCGAGTTTGATTATCCTCTCCACGTTTCCGCAAGAAAGATCGGCTGCACACTGGACGTTAATCTGGATAACAGAAGCGTTGCCCTGAGAAATCCCGTGGAAAGAGCTGTTTTCAAGTTCCAGGAGGGCGTTGTTTCAGGATTCAGAGAGTTTATGATAAAGAATAAATTCACCGAGATCCACACACCCAAGATCGTTGCACAGGGCGCAGAGGGCGGCGCAAACATCTTCCGTCTCGACTACTTCGATCACGAGGCATTCCTCAACCAGTCTCCTCAGTTCTACAAGCAGGCTGCTGTGGCTTTCTTCGACAGAGTTTTCGAGATCGCTCCCGTTTACCGTGCAGAGCGTCACTCAACCTCACGTCACCTGAACGAGTACATCGGTCTTGACTTTGAGATGGGCTTCATCAACGATATGTACGACGTTATGAATATGGAGACCGCAATGCTCCGCTACCTGATGGATTACCTGAAGGAAAACTATGCAAATGAAATAAAGATACTGAATGCAGATATCCCTGAGATCACCGAGATACCTGCAGTAAAGTTCGAGGACGCTGTTACACTTATCAAGGGCAGCAAGGCAAAGAACAAGTTTGACCTGGAGCCTGAGGATGAGGTGTTCCTCTGCAACTGGGCAAAGGAGAACTACGGTACAGAGTTTATCTTTGTAACAAACTTCCCCTCTTCCAAGCCTCCTTTCTATGCAATGAACGACAAGGAAGACCCCAGAACAGCCTGCAAGTTCGACCTTCTTTTCAGAGGTCTGGAGATCACAACAGGCGGTCAGCGTATCCACGATTACAACGAGCAGCTTGAAAAGATGAAGGCACAGGGTCTTGACCCCGAGGACTTCAAGAGCTACCTCGAGAGCCACAAGTACGGACTTCCTCCTCACGGCGGTCTGGGTATCGGTCTCGAGAGACTTGTTATGAAGCTTCTCGGTCAGGCAAATGTCCGTCAGGCTTCCATGTTCCCCAGAGACATGAACCGTCTGCTTCCGTAAACAAAGATTATACTGAATGTTAATGCTCTTTAAAATTCGTATTTTGACTGATTTTTTCTGCAAAATGCGTAAAAAAGATGTCAAAATGCAAGTTATTTTATAAATCTTGCAATAATATTTGAAAAAGGGCTTGACAAACAGGAAATAATGGTGTATTATATAAACATACTAAAACACAGTTAATATTTCAAAGGCAATGACGCCGATAAACAGTTACCGCATAAAAAGCGGGCACTGTCTGTCGGTGTCTTTTGTTTTTGATGATTTTTAAGGGAGGAAAATATTATGTCAGAGAGTATTATCCAGGGAGTTAAGAATGTACCCGATTATTTCGGCTGCAATGTTTTTAACGAGGAAACAATGAAGTCCAGACTTCCCAAGAACGTTTATAAGGCTCTTCTTAAGACCAAGACTATGGGAACTGCACTCGATCCCGATGTTGCCGATGTTATCGCAACCGCTATGAAGGACTGGGCTGTAGAGCAGGGCGTTACTCACTACACCCACTGGTTCCACCCCATGACAGGTCTTTCCGCAGAGAAGCACGATTCCTTTATCTCTCCTACAGATGACGGAAAGGTAATAATGGAATTCTCAGGCAAGGAGCTTATCAAGGGCGAGCCTGATGCGTCTTCCTTCCCCTCCGGCGGTCTGAGAGCTACATTCGAGGCAAGAGGCTACACCGCATGGGACCCCACATCTCCCGCATTTATCAAGGATAACACACTTTACATACCTACAGCATTCTGCTCCTACACAGGCGAAGTCCTCGATAAGAAGACTCCTCTTCTCCGTTCAATGGAGGTTATTTCCGAGCAGGCTGTAAGAGTTCTGAAGCTCTTCGGTTCCAATGCTACAAGAGTTACCACTACTGTAGGCCCCGAGCAGGAATATTTCCTCGTTGACAAGAAGCTTTACGATCAGCGTAAGGATCTTATCTACACCGGCAGAACCCTTTTCGGCGCTAAGGCACCTAAGGGTCAGGAGCTTGAAGACCATTACTTCGGCAACATCAAGGACAGAGTTCATGAGTACATGACCGACCTTGATGAAGAGCTCTGGAAGCTTGGTATCTACTCCAAGACTGAGCATAACGAGGTTGCTCCCGCTCAGCACGAGATGGCTCCTATCTTCACTACTTCAAACGTTGCTGCTGACCAGAACGCTCTTACCATGGAGATCATGAAGAAGGTAGCTCTTAAGCACGGTCTTGTCTGCCTCCTCCACGAGAAGCCTTTCGCTGGCGTTAACGGTTCCGGTAAGCACAATAACTGGTCTATCTCCACTAACGAAGGTCAGAACCTTCTCGACCCCGGCAAGAATCCTAAGGACAATATCCAGTTCCTTACCTTCCTTGCAGCTATCATCAAGGCTGTTGATGAGAATGCTGACCTGCTGAGACTTTCCGTTGCTTCCGCAGGCAATGACCACCGTCTTGGCGCTAACGAGGCACCCCCCGCAATCATGTCCATCTTCGTAGGAACTGAGCTTCAGCAGATACTTGATGCTCTCGAGTCCGGCGAGATGATAAAGACTGACGCCAACGAGGAATTTGTTATCGGCGTTGAGGCTCTCCCCAACTTCCCCAAGGATACCACAGACCGTAACAGAACTTCTCCTTTCGCATTCACAGGCAACAAGTTCGAGTTCAGAAGCCTTGGTTCTTCCGAGACCATCGCCTGCACAAACTGCATACTCAACACTATCGTTGCAAATTCCCTTAAAGAATTTGCCGACAGACTTGAAGGCGCTGCTGATTTCTCCACCGAGCTTAACAAGCTCCTTGTTGAGACTATCAAGAAGCACAAGAGGATCATCTTCAACGGCAACGGCTATGATGCAAGCTGGGTAGAAGAGGCTGCAAAGCGTGGTCTTCCCAACTACGTATCCACTGTTGATGCTGTTCCTCACTATACTGATGAGAAGAACGTCAAGATGTTCGAGATGTTCAAGATCTACACCAGAACCGAGCTCCAGTCCAGAACCGAGATCATTCTTGAGAACTACTCCAAGATCATCAACATCGAGGCCCTGACCATGCTGGAGATGGCCCGCAAGCAGCTGCTGCCCGCTGTCAACTCCTACATGAGCGAGGTTGCCAACACGGCTGCCTCCAAGCTGGCCGTCAGCGAGGCCATCAGCGTCCGCAGCGAGACCAAGACCCTGCAGAAGCTCTCCGCCGACGCCGACGCCATGAGTGACGCCATCGACACCCTGCAGGCTGCCGTGGATGCCGCCAAGGCTCTGCCCACTGAGACCGAGAAAGCCGTTGCTTTCCGCTCTGACGTCATCCCCGCCA
>OKTR01000227.1_pt1 | contig 26685 bp, 24 predicted proteins | sample 1606431 | NCBI WGS metagenome assembly OKTR01 (sample SAMEA3879591, study PRJEB24766) | human gut metagenome | biome: human-associated habitat; feature: feces | place: USA | collected 1985/1987
CTTTAAGTAAAATGTTTTTCGGACAAGCGGGTTTTACCCCGCTTATCCGATCTTTTGTTGTTTTTATTTTGTTGAATTATGCCGCGACGATTTCTTTCGTTACCGTCAACTTGCATTTTACCCCAATGCCGTGGCCGGGGCCACCGCCTGAAATATTTTCACATGTAACAGTTATGATATAATCTTCAACATTTGTTCCTGCGGGGATAGTGAAAGAACCATCCACCAGCTCAATGGCGTTGCCTTGTTTATCGTGAACCTGATAACTAAAATTATCATTATTTGAAAGCGCAACAGTGTATTTCAAATTCTGTTCCGAACTCGCGTCGCCTACACCGACAATGAATTTTACCGATGTGCCTTTCGAGTAAAACCTTTCGTCCGACGCAACGTTACCCGTGAAATTCAATCTTGTCGGCGATGTAAAGGAAGCCGTTATCGTAAACCCCGAATTATTATTGGTCGCTTCCAACTCTTCTACGTACAAGTAAAAACTCTTTCTGCCGGAAGTTTCCGTGAACGAAAATTTGTTTTCGCCGACTTTATTAACAACAATGCTTGTTTCGGAACCGGTAACCGCATCGTACAATACCATTTCGATATTCTTCGGCGCACCCGTCCAATTCACGTCGAACGTGCAAATAACGTCATCTCCCTCGGGAAGTTGCACTTCAAACACCGCGATTTGACCGCCTCCAACCGATGAGCTGTTCTGCAAAGAGTCTTTGCTGAGTACGGGGTGGTCTTTGGAGTCTGTTATTTCTATCGTAATTTCCAAATCTTCGTTACCAATCCATTTGCCTTCCGCGCTAACGTACTCGTTTGCGCCAAACAAATCGAAATGCATACCGGTCACTCGGTCATTATCGAACGACATACCGCCATACGTGTACACATAACTTAAATCGCTCGTGGTCTGCACGCCTCTTCTTTCAAATCTTGCAATGACGGTTTCTCCGCACTGAACTCTGATAATAAAGTATTTCTCTGCATTGTCTGCGTTTGTCAAATATTCGCATAATCCGTCTATCTGAGCCTGCATATTAATTCTATCTTCGCCATACTTAATTCCTAAAGTACTATCGGCTATGCCGGCGATAGGATTACCATCAGGACCGATTATATTTTTTATGGTAAGCACGCTTTCTTTCTTTACAGTGAAGCTGACGTACTGGGTGGCTCCGAAATTGTAGTTGTCGCCTTCCGCATATTTAATGCGCACGCGATATTCGCCTGCTGTTCCTATTACTTCGTCTTTTGTAAGGGTGCGACTCCAAACGCCGTCACCAAGGTGCATTATCCACTCGATAGTCCTTTCGCCGTAACCGGTGCCGATTTCAACGTAATTTGTTGTAGGATCGGGGATATTCGTTGCGCCGACAAAGAACAACTCATTAAATGCGCTCGCATTGCTGATTTCAAAGTTAATGTCCGCTTTGACGATTTCCACGTTGACGTCTTCTCTTGCAAGGCTGTAATTGCCCGCGTCTTTTCCTGTGATTTCAAAGCTTTGAACTTCTGCTCCGACGTTGGCACTACTCATTGTAACGGTAATCATTGCTTCTTCGCCATCAAGCAATTCGGCGGGTTCTCCTGAGAAAACATTTTTATTATCGTATGGATGCTCCCAGGCAACGCTGATTACCATGGGGGTGATTGCAAAGTCGAAAGTTTTTGTCGCGGATTTCCACTCCGCCGTGGCTCTTACGCTGACCTTGACGGTATATTCGCCGGCATCCTTCGGGGCGGTTGCGTCGTACGCGTCGTCTGCCGCGCCTTGTGCCTTGAACATTAACGTCACTTCGCCGTTGCCGCTGAACGAGAATTTGTCCGAAACGTCAACAGCACTTCCGTCGTACGTTTTATCAAGCGTTTTGCCGTCTTGAAGTTTGATTTCGTTGTCCTTCGCGCCAAGTGCGTCGATGTCTTCGGTATAACTATATCCGCAGTCTTTGCACGTGAATTTCTTTTCGCCGACCACGCCGTAGTCCGCTGCTTTCACAATTTCTTCCTTAAACTCATGCGGGAGTTTCTCCGTTGTGTCGGTGTGCTTTTTCGTGGTGCATTCGTGCCAGTGGGTTTTGTCGTCAAACTTCCACTCGCTTGAATATTTGTGCTTCTTGTTGCATGCCGAGAATATCGACAACGACAACGCCAACACTAATACCAACGCCAGCACTGTTATGATTGATTTTCTTTTCATAGTCTTGCTCCTTTTGATTTTTGTGATTTATTCCAAATCGCCGAAATCGCGACTTAAAACCTTTATTATTTGTGTTTGTTCCTTTTACGCCGGTTTATTTTACCACAACGCTATACTTATATTTAATCGTTCCAATTCCCGGTTGGATATTGCTCTGTATAATGGTCGTTTTATCTGAGGACAACTCAAACGTTGAGCCTACAAACAAACCCATTTCGTGAGCGGGGATTTCTTTTTCCATATCTTCTTGGCTGTCGTAAAACACGATAGCAGAGCCTTTAATCCTGTACAACAGCGTTCTGACGCCTTTGCCTTTATCGTCTTCTTCGCCCGGGTGTTGATCAAAAGTCGCCGTCACGGAATCTTTATCCGCCGCAAAAACGAGCATAACTTTTGATACCTTATGACTTTGTATAAACTGCTCCTCCGTCATTTCCATTTCTGCAAGAAGCGCTTGCTTGACGGCTTCGGACTCCCACTCGATGGTTGCGTCAACTTTGTTGAATGTCTTGCCCTTAATGTCGGCAGTCGCCCACTTTGCATAAAGCGTGAAAACTCTTGCCGGCATATATGAAAAACTGAATGCCGTGTCGGAAAGCGTCGTGCCGCCATCCGTGCTTTCATACCAGCCTGCAAAAACAAAACCGTCTTTGGTGGGAGCGGCAGGAGCCGTGATCGCCGCGCCTGCGCTTGCCTTGATGGGTTGCACCGCGCTGCCGCCTTTGCTGTCAAAGGTTATCGTATATTCTTTGTGTTTCCCGTCCTTGTTGCAAGCAGTAAGCACCGAGAGCGATAAAACAAGCATTAACGCTATCGCACAAAATGTGAAGATCGATTTTCTTTTCATGATTTTGTCTCCTTGTTTGATTCTTATGATTTATTCCAAATCGCCGAAAATCGCGACTTAAAACCGTTGTGAATTCCGCAAATATCGCGTTTTATTGTCTCAAAGGCGGATTGACTTGCGCGCGCATATTATGCTATAATACAGATAATCACCTTCGAGTGTATAGACAGTATATCAAAATCAGGACGGCTTTTCCCCCACCCAACCCGCCAAAAGGTGGGGAAAAACCCAAAAATAATTTGGTTTTTTTGAAAAATCGGGGCAATTTCCCCCGACTGATAATAACGGAAAAACACTATGAAACGTAATGCCAAAAGAATACTCACTTTGTTGATCGCCGCCACGGCGCTTCTTGCAATTCCGTTTACGTTTGTTGCTTGCAACAAAAATAAATCCTTGCTCGATCCCAAAAAACCCACGACTCTTACGATGTGGCACGTTTACGGCGAGCAAGCCAACTCCCCGATGAACGACTTTGTGGAGAAATTCAACGCAACCGTCGGCAAGGAAAAAGGAATCGTCATTGACGTTACACTGATGTCCAACGCCGCCCAGATCGGAAAGAAACTCAAAGACGCGCAGGCGGGGAAAGCGGGCTCCAAGGATATGCCCGACCTGTTCTTCTGTCACTCGGGCGACGCGCAAAGTCTTGGGGCGGACAACCTTCTGAACTGGAAAGATTATTTCACGCCGTCCGAACTGGACGCCTTCGTCCCCGATTTTCTGAGCGACGGCATGCTGGGCGACCGCCTTTCGGTTTTCCCCGTTTCCAAATCGACTTATATGCTGTTTATCGCGGGCGGAGTTTTTGAAAGATTCGCCGCCGCGACAAACGTTTCCGTGTCCGACCTTGAAACGTGGGACGGCTTCTTCACCGTCGCCGAAAAATATTACGATTGGTCGGGCGGAAAACCCTTTTGCGCCATCGATTATCTTATAAGACTTGCGGAACTTTGTGCAATCTCCGACGGCGAAAGCGTTTCTTACAAGGACGGCTGGTACGACGAAAACAACCCGTCGTTTATAAAAGCCTACGAGGCGTTCGCGACGTCGATTGCCAAAGGCCATATCGTCGTGTCCGATATGTACTACAACACGCAGATTATGACCGCGCAAACGTGCGCCGGCATCGGCTCTTCGGCTTCCGTGCTTTACGCCAACGACAAAATCACGTATCCCAACAATACGTCGGAAGATATGAAACTGCAAGTTTTACCCCTGCCCCAACAGGCAGGAAAACAGAAAGTCGCAACGCAGGCGGGCATCGGGCTTTGCGCCTATAAAACGACCGACAAAAAAGCCGAGGCGGCAACCGTATTCGCGCGGTGGTTCACCGAGGAACAGCGCAACGTGGACTTCGTCCTGTCAACCGGATATATGCCCGTAAGAACGGGGGCTTTTGCGAAAATCGGCGAAAATTCCTTTAAGTCGGACGCCTTCAAAAACCTTTACGCCGCACTGACGAAAACCGTCGCGACCTGCACTTTCGTGAGAGAACCGAATTTCGACGGCTATTATTCCAAAGTACGCACGCTGTACGACGAAATCCGCAAAATCCAGAAAAACCTTGCCTCGCTATACGCGGCGGGCGGCACCACGGAACAAATCGTCGCGAAAATGAGAGCCGCGCTTTATAACGTCGCCTGAACGCGGCGATAAATCCCGAAATATGTTAAAAATCGCCGATTTCAAAAACAGAAAAAAGTCAATGTGGCGCAAGCTTTTGTTGTATATGCTCGCGCTGGTTCTTGTCGTCGGCGTGTTTGTAAGCTGCGGATTATTTTTCGCCGGGCAGTTCTCGACGACGACCGAAAAATATTCCGACAACCTCACTTTCCAGAACGAGTTTTATACAAGACAAATCGAAAAATACTTTGACGATATCTCGATGATGGGCGAAATGCTTGCCGCCGACTCTTCGGCGATAATCGACGCGTATCTGTCCGAAAACGGGATTTCTTTCAACGCGCTGAACGACTCCCTGTCGCATACCGAAGGCGTGCAGAAAGCCCTTTTGCCGAAACTCAGAGAAGAACTGCTGAAAGCCGACGCCTCGGGCGCGTTCATTGTGATGGACGCAACCGTAAACTCCGGTGCTACAAACGCCGACAAATCCAGAACCGGGCTGTACTTCCAGCGCAGTACCCTCGACCGCACGGACGAAACGTTGCTTATGTACAGAGGAAACTCGGATCTCGGCAGGCAAAACGGCATAATGCCGCATCGTAAATGGCGGTTGGAATTCAATACCGAATCGGTGGCGGAAATAAAGGACATCTTCGGCAAATCCGTAAAAGATAAAAGACCGCTGCTGTCCGACGTTTATGCGCTTGACGGCACAAGCGACAGTGCGATGGCTTATATCACCCCGATTTTCGGCGCGGACAACACTTTTTACGGCATCTGCGGCTTTGAAATCTCCAACACCTACTTCAAGGACTACTTCGCCCAGCCGACAAGGTTGGATCAATTAACCTGCACTTTTTCAAAAACTTCAAAAGACAGCAAAATCGACTGCGAAAATATCTTTTGGACGGGCGTTCTCGGCGGCTATTCCCTGAAACCGAGCGGCACTCTTTCCCCGAAAATAATTAAAAACAACCTTACCGAACTTAGCGGCGAAACAAATTTCGTCGCCGTCACGAAAACGATTTCGATATGCGATACGGCATACTCCCTTGTGGTAATGCAGCCGAAAAGCGGCTTTGACAAAACCATTGCGGTCAACGCAACGAGAATCGTTTTGGTATGCTTCTTGTTGGTGTTCGCCGCCGTCGTGCTTTCGGTTGTCTTCTCACGAAAATTCGTCGCGCCGGTGATAAAAAATCTGGAACAAATCCGCAAGCAGGAGCACGCCGAAAACAACTCCGACATTATCGAAATCGACGACTTGTTCGTCTACCTTGCCGAACAGGATAAACTGCGCGATCTCGAAACGGATAAGCTGAAACGCCAGAACGAGGAACTTGCAAGCGTCACCGAAAACCAGACCGCCGAAATCGACAAGCGACAAGCCGAAATCGAAAGGCTTGCGTATTCCCGCAAAAACGAAATCGATCCGGACAACTACGAGGCGTTCAAAGCCGGGCTGAAAGAACTCACGAAAACGGAAAGAAAGATTTTCGACTTGTATATTGACGGCAAGTCCGCAAACGAAATCGCCGACGTCCTTAATATCCGCGAAAGCACGCTTAAATTCCACAACCACAACATACTGGAAAAACTCGGCGTGTCCTCTCGCAAACATATGCTGCGCTACGCAACCCTGCTCCGTCAGGAAACGCAGGAGCAGTAATTCGGAACCTCGTTAAAAACAACTTGTTTTCTTGCATAAAAAAGACAGCCCGCGGGCTGTCTTTTTTGTTTTTGTCCTGTTCTCGCAATAATATGTTTATCACGCGATTTTGACTGATAAACTGCATGTTTCGCCGTTTAAGACTTTCATACAATTATTGTGTTTTTTGTCGTACGGCAGTACTTTGCATGCTGTTTTTCGGGCTTTATTACAGCAGCAGCGTTTTATCTTCGCCCATGCCGAGCATTCCGTCAAGGACGTATTTCTTGCCGTCTTCGTCACGGATATACCCTTCGAGTTCGCCGTATGCGACATAATAATCTATGTTTACGACAAGCGCGTGCATAATCATCGGATTCATATTGTATACCTTGAATTTAAGGTTTACCATATCGTGCTCGTCCTTGACAATCCATTCCGAATAATCCTTAAAGTCCTTGCTTTCGGGGTTTCTCGTGAACGTTATCGGCGGAAGGATGCTTGTTTTCCCTTCAAGCCAGAGTATGTTTTCGTTATACTTTTCCTGATCGATGGATTGATTTCTGGTGAGATTGAACGCAAGCCATTTTTCTTCGCCGTCGACGTTGCATTTTCCCATCGTCGTTACCCAGTCGTAATGGGCGCGGCGGGGATAATAGCCCCTGTGATCGTCGACGATTGCCGCGGAATCCTCGTCCGTCAGCATTTCTTCGCCGTTAATGACAAGCCTGCCTTCCGCCTTAAAAAAGTCTTTCTGGCTGTACAGCGGGCGGTTTTTGCCAAAAGGAATGCTTGCTACGCAAGGTTTTGACAAACGCGTCAGCGTGAAGTCGTACTCGATTGTCGCTTCGCCGTAGTTTTCTTTGATTGCCGCGACGATCGTTTTGTCTTTTTGAGGAACGGTGATCAGACATTTGCCCGTATGTTGTCCTTTAAGATGGCATTTGCCGTCCTGGAAGTCGTTGACATATCTGACTTGCGACACGGGTGTTTTCCCTTCTGCAACGGCACCGTTAATAAGGTTCGGCGCGATAACGGTGTCCTTTGATTTTAAGTTGGTATCCCAGCAATAAACCTTTTTCGTACGCTTGTCGTAAAACACGTTCAGCGTTTTTCCGAATATGCCCATATCGCAAACCACCGCAAGCAGCACACCGTTTTTCAGATGGACTTCCGTCGCTTCCCACAGCGTGAGTTTAAGCCTGTTGAAGCAATTTGGCAAACTTGTGGGTTTTTTCAGTTTCACAAGGTCCATTTTTTCAAATTCCTTGTCGAAAGTTCCGAACGCGCAAATGCCGTTTTCGTCAACCATGCTTTCGGGCGTCGGTACGGCGCGTCTTTTTTCGTCGATAAATTTTGAATAATCTCCCATAATTTTCTCCTTAATCTGTGTTTTGCAAACCGCGGACACTCCCGCGGGTTTTGCCTATATTATTATATCATTGAAAAATCGAGAATTCAACGAATATGAAAAAATTTTCCGACGAATATCGGGTTTTGTATGGTTTTTCCGTCGTGTTTTTAGAATAAGACAAGGCACGCGAGCGGCTTAATACTTTACCGTATAAGCCGTGGGCGAAACGCAGTATTAGTCAAAAACACGGCGCAAAAAAAGGACTTGCTTTTGCAAGTCCCCTTTTCTCTTTTTATTACAGCTTGTTGCCGCAGTTATTGCAGTATGCGCTGTCGGCGGAATTATCTTCGCCGCAGTTGTCGCAGGTTTTTGCAAGCGGCTTTCCGCACGCCTTGCAGAACTTCGCGTCAGCGTCGTTCAACGCGCCGCATTCGCACCTGACGCCGCTTTCGGTTTTTGCCGCTTTCACGACGTTTTGTATTGCCGGCGCGATTTCCGAACTTGCCTCGTTAATGACGGGCACACTTTCGTTTTTGGAATACGTGGCAATTTCGCGGCGGAACGCCAATGTGAGAAGCCCTGCCCCGATACCCAGCATGGGAAACCCTATAAACGCCAGGAAGAAGAGTTTGGGCATTCCTTTGTCGGGATTACCGACCGTTATAAAAAAGTCGATAAACGCCGCCAGTGTCAGCACAGCCCCGACAATCACCAGGACAAATCCCGCGATCTTCAACTTTTTTTTCAGTTGTTCGTGTTTTTCAAAATTGTTTTCGTTTTGCATAATGACTCCGAAAGATGTTTTATTGATTATATAATATCATCAGATTCTCAATTTTACAATACCCATTTTTGAGATTATCCTGCGGTTGTTTTTTCTTTCAAAAAACCCGATAAAAAAACCTTCGGTTGCCCGAAGGTTTTTGATTGTTTTGTCTTAGTCTTTTACGCCAAGCGATTTTTTGAGTTCTTTCACTGTCTTTTCCCAGGCTTTCTTATTCCTTGAAATCGAGTTGTCTTTGTTTGCTGCGATTGCGTTCTGAGCGGCAATCTGATAACGCGCCTCGGTATTTTTGGATTTAAGATCTTGGACAATGACGTCACGGAGCGTTTTGTTTTTGTCGTTTTCGTCGTCTTCGCGGCCGTAGTAAACGATGTATTTAAGGGGAATAAGGTCGTCCGCTACGCCCGAAACGGTCGTGTCGTAAGGAATGTAACTTACAAACATGAAATGAATGCCGTAGTCGGTGACGCACCAGCCGTACGAACCGAGACCGTTATTTACAAGTTCTCTGCCCTTTTTCGAAAATTCTTCGACGTAAGTTTTATCGGTTTCGTGTGGCGAGATAAGGTATCCGTTGCCGCCCGCAGTGATGGCGTTATTATTGCTCGTATTATACATACCGGTGTCGTCGTTTACCATATAAACGTACTGCGTCGCAATTTCGCGCTTTGCCTCAAACGAAGTTGCCGCGTCGAGTTTCGCCGTAAGTTCGTTGATTACGTCCATTACGTTGTACTTCTTGATATTGCCTTCGTTATCGACCTCGTAAGGACGGGCGTTGCATTTTTCTTTCGTGCAGTACTTGTTGGGGTCATTGTTGTCTTTTTGTGCTTTTTCGCACTCTTCGCAGACTTCGTCGGGATCGTAATCGGGATTCGACTTTATAACCTCGATTTTGTTTGCAAGTTGTGCGCGATACTTTTCGACGATTGTTTTGTCGGGTTGTCCCGCCGTGAAGTTTTTAAGTTCGGTCGATTGCTCGTCGCTGAACTTAAAGAGAATGTTGAAAACGTAGCCGTAGCCGTGTTCCGACGTCGGATGATAAACGGTGTTTGTCAAGGACGACGAGATTGCGGTTTTGTAATTCGCTTCCGTTTCGATGCTGAATTTTTCCTTGTTGAGAGAAACGTATCTTTCGTATTCGCTCTTAATTGCGGCGTCGTCGGGGTTGAAATCCTTGCTGAGTTCTCTCTTATACTTCGAGATAAGCTGGGTTTCGTACGCGCTGTTAAGGTAATAATCGTAGGACTTGTAGTTGTCTGCAAGTTGTTTTTTGAGTTCGTTCAGAGCCTTGGATATATAGTCGGCTTTGCCCTCGACCTTGTTAAGTTCGTCCCATTCTTTTTCGGTGTACAAATCTTTGTAGGGTTTCTCAAAGAACTTAATTTCGGCTTTTGCGGGATCTAAAGGTTTGGTATAATCGACCTCGCCTTCCTTTTTGTCGGGACGTGTGGGACGCGCGGCGATTTTGTCGGTTTCATCGACTTTATCGTCGTCGGTCGTATCGTCTGTCGTGTCGTCGGTGGAGTTTGCCTCTTTCCAGAGTTCCTCAAACACCTGTTTGTACCACTTTGCCATGGATTCGTTCGCGCTCTTTACCGCTTCGTTTTTCTCAACGGCGTTCAAAAGGTCTGCTACCGCGGTGGTGTTTGCGACACCCTGACTTTTTGCGATTTCGTCACGGACGTAAAGGATAAGCAACTTGCGCTGAGCAAGCGAATCCAATATGGATGTCGCCGCTTCGTCGACGGTGTATCCGTAATAGTAAACGTAATAGTAGGCAAGTGAGTTGAACGACTCGTTAAACTCGCCCTTCGTGACGGTGGACGTAAGCCCTGCGTATTTCACGGTGGCAAGCGATTGGTTGTAGTCGCGCTCCTCGTTCTTCGTGATAACGTCGCAACCCGCAAACACGGTAATTGCGATAATCGTCACAAGTATAACTGCCAAGAATTTCTTAATATTCATCATAGACTCCTTGCGGAATTATATATAATAAAAACCGTACACCATATTATATAAGATTACCTTAAATTAGGCAAACGTTTTTATATATTTTCCTTTTTATCGTTTTTTTTGTTTTTCACGCGGGAAATTTCACGATTTTTGCGTGATCAGCAAAAAGTTTATCATCTTTTCGACAACCTGCTCGACAGAATGCCCCTTTGTGTTGAACAACAGTTGCGGGGGTACGGTCGCCGTCAGCACGACGTCTTCGGTAAGTTTTGCCACGGCGGAAAGCAGGTTTTGCTCCTTGAAAACGTTCGCGTCGCGGAAGACGAATGCCGCGCCCTTTTTCGTCGCGACGATTTTTTCGACGTCGTATTCTCCCGCAAGGCTTTTTAAAAGTGCGATGTCGATAAGGTTTTTAAGCGGCGCGGACACGGGACCGTATACGTCGGACAGCGCCGCGATAAGTTCGTCCCTTTCTTTCACGCTCGTAACTTCCGAAATGCGCTTGTATACCCTGATTTTGTCGCCGTCGCCCACGTAGTCTTCGGGAACGTATGCGTCGACATCGATTTTGATCAGCACGTTGTTTTCTTTCTTTACGCCGCCGTTTTTGATTTCTTCCACGGTTTCTTTCAGAATCTTGCTGTACAGTTCATATCCGACCTTTTCGATATGGCCGTGCTGTTCCGCGCCGAGGAAAGTTCCCGCGCCCCTTATTTCAAGGTCGCGCAGCGATATTTTGAATCCGCTGCCGAAGTCGCTGTATTCGGTAAGCGCGGTAAGGCGTTTTACGGCGTCGTCGGTCAGGACTTTATTAAGCCGCGTCGTGAAATATGCGTGGGCAAGCGCGCCGCTTCTGCCGACTCTGCCCCTTAACTGATACAAAGTCGAAAGCCCGAATCTGTCGGCGTCGATGACGAAAAGAGTGTTCGCGTCGGGAAGGTCGATGCCGTTTTCGATAATCGTCGTTGCGATAAGCACGTCCGCTTCCCTTTGATAAAACGACGTCATTCGTTTGTCAAGTTCGCCCGCGCCCATCTGGCCGTGCGCCACCATCACCCTTGCTTTGCCGTCAACGAGTTTCCTGACCTTTTCGGCAAACGCCTCGATAGTTTCGACGTAGTTGTAAAGGATAAACACCTGTCCGCCGCGGCTCACTTCGCGCATGACGGCGTCTTTTAACAGCCCGTCGCTGTATTCGACGACGTAGTTTTGCACGGGCAAACGGTTTTTCGGCGGGGTTTCCAGAAGACTTATGTCCCGGACTCCGCTCAACGCAAGATTCAGCGTTCTCGGGATCGGCGTTGCGGTAAGAGTTAAAACGTTGACGTCCTTTTTCACCGTTTTCAGTTTTTCTTTGTGCTCCACGCCGAAACGCTGTTCTTCGTCAAGGATTAAAAGCCCGAGATCGTGGAACGCGACGTCTTTCGACAGTATGCGGTGCGTGCCGACGACGATACTTACCACGCCGTCTTCGATTTCTTTGAGCGAGCGGTCGATTTCCTTGTCCGATTGAAGCCTTGATAAAAGTACCGTCTTTATCCCGAATCCCTGCAACCTTGCGTTTAAGGTGTTGAAATGCTGTTTTGCAAGGATTGTCGTCGGGGCAAGAATCGCAACCTGCTTGTTGTCCATGACCGTTTTGAACGCCGCGCGGAACGACACTTCCGTTTTGCCGTAGCCGACGTCGCCGCAGACAAGCCTGTCCATCACGCGCCCTTTTTCCATATCGTCCTTGATTTCGCGGACGGCGCGATCCTGGTCGTCGGTCAGGTCGTATTCGAAATTCTCCTCGAATTCGCGCTGCCACGGCGTATCGGGGGAATATTTATATCCTTTTTGCTTTTCGCGTTCCTGATAAAGTTTCAACAAATCGAAGGCAAGTTTACGTATCGACGCCTTCGCTTTTTCTTTGGTTTTTTTGAATTCGTCGCCGCCGAGTTTATTGAGTTTCGGCGTTTCTCCGCCCGAAAACTTCGTCAGCATATCCATCTGGTCGATGGGCACGAAAAGTTTGCCGCCGTCGCGGTAACGAAGCACGACGTAATCGCGCGTTATCCCGTTGACGGTGATGCGGTCGGAGCCTTCGCAAACGCCGATTCCGTATTGCTCGTGAACAACGTAATCTCCCGTTTTTAACTGGATAAACCCCGTTTTTGGTTTGCTTAACTCTGTTTTCTGTCCGATTTTGCCAAAAAGTTCGTCCATTCCGAGGACGACGAGTTTTGCCTGATGATATATAAATCCGACGCGTATCGGGGCTTTTGTCGCAATGATTTTACTGCGTGAAAAATCTTCGTCGCACTCTGCGTAAATATCGTTTTCTTTGAGCGATTTCGACACGTTTTTCGCGCGGTTTTCGTCGCCGCAGCAAAGCATGACCTTGTAGCCCGTCGCATTGAAATTTTTGACGTCGGTGTAAAGCACGTTGCGGTCAAGATAATACTTTGCGGGCTGCTGCGATTTGAGCGTATATACGGCGTTTGACTCGAACACGGGATTAAGTGCGGTCAACTGCTGAAAAGCAAGCCGCTTCATCACCCTTATATACGTCAGCGCGTATGCGCGCGTTAAAATCGACTCCTTATGAATCGGCAGTACTTCGCCGCTTTCGACAAGGCTTTTTACCCTTGACGAGTGTTCCTTTTCGATAAGTTCCAACTTGTCGTACAAAAGTTTCGGCTCGTCCACGATAATCGTCGCGTCGCGCGGAAGATAATCGAAAATCACGCTTCTTTCGTCGATAAACGGCGTTATCCACACAAGGTTTCTGTCAGTCGGATTAAGTTCGAGCCTGCCGATGACGTCGTCGATTACGTCGTTCGCTCCGCCGTTCGTCGTGCGGTGTTTTTTGATTTTTCCGATGATTTTGTCGGCTTCGTCGCGGGTGATGAGTACGTCGGTTGCCGGCGACAGCGTGACGTGTCCGACTTCTTTCACGCTTTCCATGGTTTCCGGACGGAAATATTTTATGCTTTCGACAAGGTCGTCAAAATAACTTATCCTTATCGGGTATTCGCTTGCAAGGGGATATACGTCCAGAATATCGCCGCGCAATGAAAACTCGCCGCGGTCGGACATGCTTTCGACGCGGGTATAACCCATCGACACAAGTTTGTTCGCGACTTTTTCGGGCGCGTACTCTTCTTCTTTCATAAGGGTAACGTGCGCCGCCCTGAACGCATCGACGTTGGGATAATACTGCAAAAGCGCCTCGGCGGGGATAACCGCGATTTCCGCTTTGTTTTGGATGAGGCGCGTCAACGCCTCGATTCTTCTTCCCGTGAGTCCGACCGAGCCCGCCTTTCTGTTCAAGAGTACGTCGTCCTTGTCGGGGATAAACACGACGCGGTCGTTCACGTACGCTTTCAGACGAGTGTATGCGGTTTCGGCGGCAAGTCTATCCGGCACAATCAGCAGTTTAACGCCCGAAATTGCACTTGTAACGTGGTTTTTTGCTCCTTGGACAAGCGAAAACGCCGTGGTGGCTTTGCCGCCCCGTACTGCGTCGAGAAGGTTTTTGAAGTCGCCTTTTAAGTTTTCGAGTCTCAAAAAGTCGTACATTTCGTTTTTATATTTTTCGTCATTCGGGCTTAAATCCGTTGACGTTTCTCATAAGTTTGTCAAAGTCGCTGTCTTTCAAAAACGACAAAAGTTCGTTTGCGACAAAGTCGGTCGAGGCGTCGACAAGCATTTTGTTTTCGCCCTTGACTTTCGACAACACGACGTTGTAAAGGGGCACGTTGCCGTGATCGAATCCCGTACCGATGCGGATACGCTTGAAAGCAGTGTTGCCGTTCAAGCATTCCACGATATTCCGCATGCCGTTGTGCGTGCCCGCGCTTCCCGCGTTCCTTGCGCGGATCGTGCCGATTGCGATGTCGATATCGTCGTAAATCACGATTATGCCGTCCGCCGTTTCCTTATATTTTCCCATAAGTTCCCTGACCGACTCGCCGGAAAGGTTCATATACGTTTCGGGTTTTGCAAGGACGACGCGTTTCCCGTTCACGTTCGTAACGGCGGTTTTTGCCTTGCACTCGGTATGCGAAAACCTGACGCCCAACTCTTTCGCGAGTTTGCTCACGACGTCGAAACCCATGTTGTGATATGTGTTTTTATAGGAAAGTCCTTTGTTGCCAAGACCGATAATAATCATTTTTCACCTTGTATGTCGCTGTCTTTTTTGCGTTTTTTTCTGAAATATTCCGAAAGGAGCGCGGCGCATTCGTCTTTTAAGATGCCCCCTTCGACGTGGAGTCTGTGATTGAACCGCTTGTCCGTCGGAAGGTCGTAAAGGGTGCCGCAGCAGCCGGCTTTTTGGTCGTACGCGCCAAAGTAAACCGCTTTCAGCCTGCTGTTTATAAGCGCGCCCGCACACATCGCGCACGGTTCGAGCGTCACGTACATTTCGCAGTCCGAAAGATACCAGCCGAGTTTTTCGTTGGCGTTTTTAAGCGCGACGATTTCCGCGTGCGAAATTGCCGAATTGTCCCGTTCTTTTCTGTTGTTACCTTCCGCGACGATCTCTCCGTTCAAGACGATGACCGCGCCGATGGGGACTTCGTCGAAAGTTTCCGCCTGTTTTGCGAGCTCGATTGCGCGGCGCATAAACTTTTCATCCATATTTCTTCACCGATTTTTGCAAGGATTTTCGGCGTGTTTTCAAGGATTTTCGTAAATTCCGCCGTGTGATCGCGCGAAATCGGGTGCAAAAGATAATCGTCGCCGAGTTCCGCCGTTATCGAAAATCCAAAGCCGTTTTTCAAAAACCAGTCCTTGTAGCCACCCGCGCTGCCGTCGCTAGTCACGGCGGGAAGTCCGGTTGCGGCTGCAATCATTTTAACATAATTTTTATAACATTTCAATTTTTTATAGCCATAATAGATAAGATTTCCCTTTGTATGCAGACACATCGCCGCTTTGAAGCCGAATTTTTCAGTCAATTTTTTCATGGCAAGCGTTTCGGGCTCCGAAAAAGCCCGCTCCCCGACGTAGTTTTCGGGCGCGGGATAAAACACGTTGCTTTCGCCTTTTCCGAAGTCCGCGTCGAAGTTTACGTTGAGGTCTACCGCCCGCCCGTTTGCTTTCCATTTTGAAAAATCCGTTGAATTATTATTCACCCGTTTCAAAAACTCGCGCGACGAAAACTCCGCCCCGTCAAGCGAATATTTCACAAGCATCGCGCCGTCCGGGTTTACAAGCGGCACGAAACATATCGCCGGCAAACTTTCGTCGTAATTATCGTAAAGCCGCATCACGACGTCGGCGGTAACGCACTCTCTTGCGTGAATCCCGCCGAATATGAGCGCGTGCGGATTCCCCCGTCCTTTAACAAATGCGAAAATTTCGCGCGAAAACACGGTTTGTCCGATTGAAAAATAATTTTTTCTTGTTTTAAGGTCGTTCAATAGATCGTCGTACGCGTAAATCATACGACATAATATGAAAAAACTTTTTCGTTTGACCTGATTTGAAGTAATAATAAAAGTTATTTATGGTACGGCAGATTGTTCATTATCGAAAACGCGCGGTAAATCTGCTCCGACAAAATCACGCGCATAAGCTGATGGGGATAAGTCGCTTTCCCGAAAGAAATTTTGAAGTCGGCGCGGTTTTTCACTTTGTCGCTCACGCCGTTGCTGCCGCCGATGACGAAAGTTATCTCGGAAACGCCCTCTGTCATTTTGACACTCATTAACCGCGAAATCTCCACGGAGTCCAGCATTTTCCCGTCAATCGCTGTCAATATGACATACCCTTTGACACATTCGAGTATTTTCTCGCCTTCCTTTTCGACAGACTGTAATACTTCCGCCGCGCTTTGGTTTTTCACGGGGAATTCCGCGCACTCGATAACCTTAAACTCCGCAAACCTTGAAATTCTTTTTGCGTATTCGTTTATCGCGTCCGTAAAATACTTTTCTTTTATCTTGCCCACGCACACGACGTTGATTTTCATCTTATAACCCCCCATACAAAGGTAAATATCGTAATAAGCGCATTCAGCGTTATCGCAAAATACAGCGGCGCGTTGTCAAGCCGTGCGGTCGTTTCCTTGCAAAACGCGACTTCTTTGCCTTTTTCGATCCTGTTGTCGCTTTCGATAACCGACGTCTTCAAAAACAGTACGAACATCAAAAACGCAACGAGTATAAACAATATCGTGGCGATTATTCCGCCTTTGGTCGTGCCAAGCAGAAAACCGTACGCCTTGTTCAGAAAATCGAAGCCTTTTCCCGTTTGCCGTCCGTAATCGCGCATCACCGCAACGAAGTTGTTGACGAAATGGCAAAACATCGCGGGATATATACTTTTCGTGACGTAAACGAGCGCGCCCGTAATAAGCCCGAAGAAGAACGTGTAAAACACCTGCGTGACGTTCGTATGCATCAGCGCGAACATCAGTGCCGAAAGAATTATCGCAAAAGTCGGAAACCGCGCGTTTTCGTTCGCGCCGTAACAAAGTCCGCGGTTTGTGAACTCTTCAAACGTCGCGGGAAGAATCGCCGTGAGCGCGATATCCGCAATAAGCACGCCTGCGTTTTCGTAAACAAGCGGTTTTGAAATCGCGGGAGTGTAGCCGATAACCGAAATAAGATTGTACCAGACGTTTGACAAACACGTCACCATAAAGGTTGCGAAAATCGAAATAAGAAAAATATAAACCCAACTTTTATTAGCGGGCAACGAATCGTACTTGAACTCCGCCGCGATTGTTTTTAAGGCGTGCTTGTCCCGGGAAAATTTAAGATATATTACGTATAGTAAAAGCGGCACGACGCCCATAAATCCGACTTGCACGACGACGCTCCACACGGCGTCGGAACCGAGCACGGAAAACCCCGACAAAACCCCTTCCGAAACCATAATACGAAAGATTGCGATAAGGAGCATCGAGAACGCGTATATGCCGTTTTTTGCGAAACGTTTTGTCATCAATTCAAAAATCCGCTGACCAGCGAGATAATCCAAATTACCGCGAGAATGACGTAAACAAGCTTGATATTCGACGGGAAAAAGTCCTCGCGCGACATCTCGGTCATTTCGTCATCTTCGGGCGTAATATCGCGGATTATGGTGTTTATCTTATTATAAGCAGCCTTTAATCCGCCTTTTTTGAAAATTCCGCACAAATCCCTAAATGCCGCCGCAAAATCGTTTTTGCTTTCTTGTGCTTTAACGGACAAGGTCTTTTCGGTGGAATAAACGCCGTCGTTGTTTTCGTAAACGTCGATGACTTCGGCGTTATCCGGCAAAATTTCAATGCGTTTCGGCGCGCTTACTTTCGTGAACTTTTTAAGAAGATATACGACGAGCGTGCCGCCCAAGAGTATCGCCACAATCCAGATGAGATACCGATATCCGACGTGCATCGAGCCCAAGCTCGTATTCTTCATAATCGCTTCGTACGGGTATTCCAGCGTCAGGCTTAAAAAGTTGTTGAAGAAATGCAGGAAAATCCCAGCCCACAGCGACTTCGACACAAGCACGACGTAGGCAAGCACCGCGCCCAGCAAAAACTGATGCACCGTCTGTATCGGGTTGCCGTGCATGAGCGAGAACATACCCGCGGTGATAAGTATCGCATAGGAGTAATCGCGCTTTCTCGACGCCGCGTTCAGGACGACGCCGCGCATCACAAACTCTTCGGCAAACGCAGGAAGCACCGCAAGCAGTAACAGTCCCAAAAAGTATGCGCCGACCGATGCCGTCGTATCGACGATATTAAGGCTCATATCGAACCCGAGCCTTGAAAGTATGTCCAAAAATATGTTCGACACGGGCAAAAACGCCATAATGCAGCATACCGACAACAGCGAAAGTATGCCGATTTGTTTCAGCCCGATTTTTTTGTTGAGTTTCGTCGCGGACACGACGTCGACGTTTTTACGCTTTGCGTAAACGAGCATCGAGCCTATGAACGCAACGGGGTTGATAAGATACTGACACCACGCCGCCGCCCCGCTCATTCCGCTTGTGAAACGGAAAGAGAATTCGTAAATAAGGCTCAGGACGTAAAAGGTCGCAAACGCAACGAGAAACGCGTTGCCCGTGTTTGAAAACTTGAAATTCTTATTTTTCATCGGCTTCGATAAGTTCTCCGCATTTATTCTGATATGCAAGTTCGACGCGGACTTTGTCCGAAAACCCGTTTGCGTCAAGGGCGAACAATACCGTCGAAAAAGCAAGTTCCGGGCAGTTGTTTTCCTCGGACATATGTCCGAGAATCAATGTTTTCAGCCCGCTGTGTGCAAGAACGGTCGCGACGTTTGCGGCGCAATCGTTGGAAATATGCCCGTTTGCACCCGAAATACGCGTTTTGAGCCGTTGCGTGTACGAGCCTTTCATCAGCATTTCCACGTCGTGATTCGCTTCCAGCAATACTACCTGACTACCCTTCAAATTACTTAAAATTCCTTCGGTTATATGACCGATGTCGGTTGCGACGGAAACCCTTGCGCCGCCGGACACGAACGTATAAGCAAGCGGATATACGGTGTCGTGCGGTATCCTGAACGGATAAACCGCAATATCGCCGATTTCAAATCCAGCGTCGAAAAAATCTACGTTTTCAAACGGAATCGGCCCTATTCGGCGCGCGATATGCGGCATAACCCGCTCGTGCGCGTACACCTTGACGCCTGCGTTTGCAAGTGCGGAAAGCCCCGAAATATGGTCGTCGTGCTCGTGCGTGACGACAACTCCAGACAAATCCGTAATCCCCACGCCGATTGTCTTCAACGCGTCTGAAATTCTTTTCAAGTTTACCCCTGCGTCCACAAGGATATGCGTCGTTTCCGACGAGATATAAGTGCAGTTCCCGTGACTGCCGCTGGCGATCGACATTATTTTCAGTGACATATTAACCTCGTTTAATATTGTATCACGGTTTTTTTTGCTTTACAAGCGATATTATGTTATACTATATCGGTAAAAAGGTGAAGTATGATAATCGACACGATAAAAATCGAAAACGCGGTCAGGGAAATTTTTGAGAACATCGGAACGCACCTTGACGAAAAGGTATATTGCCGTCTGAAAGCGGCAAAAGGCGCAAACGAACGCGAAAGTTTCGCGCTTAAAGTCCTGACCGAAAACGCCGAAATCGCGCGGGATACAAACTCGCCGGTATGTCAGGATACGGGGCTTGCCGTCGTATTCTTGGAAATCGGGCAGGACGTCGCGCTTTCCGGGAAATACGTCGAAGATGCCGTAAACGACGGCGTAAGACAAGCGTATGAAAACTTCCGCAAATCGTCCGTGCATCCGCTTTCCCGCAAAAACTCGGGCGACAACACCCCCGCGATTATCCACACGCGCGTCGTGAAAGGCGACAAAGTGAAAGTTTCCTGCATGATGAAAGGATTCGGCAGCGAGAATATGTCGCGGCTTTTTATGCTAACTCCTGCGGACGGCGTCGAGGGCGTGGTCGAAAAGGTTGTGGAAACGGTGAAAGACGCAGGCAGTTGCCCGTGTCCGCCCGTAATTTTGGGCGTCGGCGTCGGCGGCACGATGGAAAAGGCGGCGATTATGAGCAAGCACGCCCTTTTGAACGACTTGGACAAAGAAAACCCCGACGAATATCTTTCTTCCCTTGAAAAGGAAATGCTTGAAAAAATTAACGCTCTGGGCATCGGCGCGGAAGGCTTCCGCGGCGACGTTACCGCCCTTCGCGTGTTTATCGAAACGGAAAACACCCACATTGCGGGACTGCCCGTCGCGGTCACCGTACAATGCCATTGCTCGCGCCACGGCGAAAGAATAATCGAGGGATAAATGATTAAGGTCGAAACAAGCGATATTGAAATACTGAAAACGCTGAATGCGGGCGATATCGTGTCGATAAGCGGCACGATTTACACGGCGCGCGACGCCGCTCACAAAAAGATTTTCGCCCTTATGAAAGACGATAAGCCCTTGCCTTTCCCCCTTCAAAATTCGTTTGTCTATTACACGGGCGCGACTCCCGCAAAAGACGGCGAACCATACGGCAGTTGCGGCCCCACTACGTCGAAACGCATGGACGTTTATACGCCCGATATGCTGGACGCGGGACTTAAAGGTATAATAGGTAAAGGCGCGCGCACGCGCGCGGTAGTCGACGCGATAAAACGAAACGGCGCGGTTTACTTCGTCGCAATCGGCGGAGCGGGCGCGTTTTATAAATCGGCGATAAAGTCGGCGGAAGTCATCGCTTTTCCGGAACTTTTGTCGGAAGCGGTAACGAAACTCGAAGTCGAAGGGTTCGAGTGCATCGTCGGCGTGGACTCAAAAGGAAACGACATTTTTAATAAATAATTGTTTCAACAGATAATAATACGAAGGAGATAAAAGAATGAACGGAATTGAGAAAGATTACGTGGAAATTATAGGCGGAGATTTGGTGCCCTTATATATGGTAATGGGCAATTCGATTTTCGCTGAAAAATTCGGACAAAGTACGATTGCGTTGTATTCTTATTGCATCGACCACGGCAAGACGTGGGAAGAAGTCCTTGAATGGGAAGAAATCCCCGGCGTAGAATATTAAACGAACAAAACGAAAAAGCGCAAACAAAAAACCCGCGGACTCCGCGGGATTTTTCTTTGTCTTTTGTTAAATCAGATCGCTTAAATCGTCGTCGTTATCGAACTTGGGCTTCCTTGGAATGAAGCAAAGCGCGAAAATCAAAAATACCACCGACACCATCGCAAGACGCCATACGAAGCTGCCCTTCGCAATCGGGTTCAAAGGAACGTTAAGCGCTTTGAATGCGGGAACGGTTGCACAGATAACTGCGCCCGCCACCGTCAATACGAACAGAATAAGCGCGGAAATCCAGATGTGGTATCCATGGCCGTTGCAAAGCCCCACGAATTCCACGATAAGCGTCGCAAGAGCAATCGCGCATACCACGGTGTAAAGGAACAGCGGAACTTGTGCGATAAGGTTGCTTGTATTGAAGTTCATCCAGCCGGCAATGATATCGGGCTCGCCGGGGGCAAGCGCAAGGCTTGTGATTTTAAGTTCTGCCGCGAAGTGGTTGAGAATGACAAACGCAAAGAATCCAAGGGTGATAACGAAAAGGATTGCCGCAAACGCGCGGTTTTTGGCTTTCGTTTTCTTGATTGCTTTTTCTGCAGACAGGTCATCCCCGACAAACTCGGGCTTTTTATCGCGGCGTTTTGCCGCGCGCGCAGCCTTTTTATCAAGGGGTTGATCCTTGACTTCGGGCAGCGGTTGTTGCTGTTTGGGTTTATTGTCGATTTGCAAAACGGGTTGGTTTTGCGTTGCGTACGGCACGAACGCCACAGGCACTACGACGGGGTTAAGCTGAACCTGACCGCGGGGTGCAATTATGGGTTGAAGACCGCCTGCCACGGGACGCATCACCGCATATTCGACGGGATTTGCAACCTCGGGCGGGACTTTTTGCGCGTTTTGCGGAGCGGGAGCAGCCGCCGCGGGTTTCCCTTGCGGAATGGGCGTTGCTTCGGACTTTTGAATTCTGAGTTCAGAAAAATCTTCGTCCTTCATTTCCGCGCGGGCGTTTTTAATGGTTTCTTCCGCGCTCACGGGCAAAGATTCGGCAACTACTTTTTTGTTTTTTCTTTTCATTATATAACCTCCGCTTAAAACTCGACAGTTTCCTGAATTCTGTGTTTAGGACAAATTATGTTGCAGACGAATGCGAACACAAGGTTTGCGCCGCCGATAATAATCAGCATTATCGAGGGCCAACCGCAATCGCGCGAAAGCAGATTGCCCAGATTTTTGATCTGAGAGAAGAATTTCATCTCATAAAACGCCGCGACGACAAAGCACAGGAACGCTATGACCGCGCAAAGGGTAAATCCTATTCTCTTTCCAGTGGAAATCGCGATTATCGACAAAATGAAGTTGACGATTATCGCAACGTAGGCGACGGCGATAAGATACGGCACGAAAACAATGTCGAACTTTGCAAATTCGTGCGTTTTGAGCATCACGTCGAACATATCGGCAAAGTATTTAAGGCTGATGTATTTTTCCGCTCCCGCAATGGGATATTTCGCCGCGAACGACAACCCGAACAGAATTATCGACAGCGTGGCGATGATAAGCATAAGAACGCCCGACACACGTGCCGACGCGCGTTTTTCCGTCTTTCTTGCGGCAACGGTCTGTTGTTCCGCCGCGGACTGCGCGACGGTTTCTTCTTCCTCGCCCGCAGACAGGTAAGGAACGATCGCAACGGGATTTACCGTGGGTTGAAGTTGGATTTTTTCGCTGGGCCTTATGATAGGATACGGTTTGTTGACCGGCAGCGGAGCGTAAAATACGACTTTTTCGTTTTTAACGTTTTCTGTTTTTTTATCCATAATTCCCCCGTTATTTTTTTGCGTTATTACGACGCATTCTTTCATAATCCGCCTTGGACGCATACTGCCACAAGGGCTGTTCCTGCGTGACGTACGGAACGATTGCAAGGGGCTGTACTATGGGCGAATTTTGCATAAATCCGTCGCCCGAATAAGCATAGCCGCCTGCGTAACCGGCTTGTCCGCCGCCCCTTACGGGTTTGCTGTCGGCAGACTTTTTACCGTTTATAAACTCAGGCTTTTTGTCCGCTTTCACCGGGAATACGGGCTCGACCACGGGAGTGTGCGGTACGTCGGGCACCTCGACGGCGTCTTCGAACGAAGGAATACGTTGCTTGCTTGCAAGGTACAGACTTCTGTTCTTATCTCTGCCGCAACGACGGCACTTTTCGTCAGAAATGCTGTTGCGCTTGCCGCATACCGGACAAACGTACGTGGAATTTTTCAATTCTTCTTCGGAAAGTTTGTCAAATTCGCCGTTGAACTTTTCGGCATAAGAGTGGATGAGCGGCAAAACCGCTTGCAGTTTTTCGATGCTTTCCACCTCGAACTCTTTTTCGAAATCGCCGGGCATTTCGCTGCCGCAAGCCGTGCAATATAAGGCGTCTTCGGCGTTTTCGCTGCCGCATACGGGACATTGAACCGTCTTGGGCTTTCTCAGAAGCACCGCGCCGCAATGTTTGCAAAAGCGCGTCCCGGGCGCATTCGGCGTTTCGCAAGCCGAACAGATAAGCGCGTCTTCGGGGTTGAACAGGCCTTGTCCGCAAACGGGGCAGAACGAGTCGCCCTGATGGACTACTGAACCGCAAGTTTTACATACTGCCATAATTTATCTCCTTAAACAATGGTCGAAATCACGAAAAAACCGTCGTGGTTTCAAGATACTTCTTAACTATTATAAACTAAAATAGTTTACATATCAACGCTTTTCGTAAAAAAGTTGACGGCGTTTTTCTTTTTTTGTCTTATTTGTTGAAGCTGTCTTTCAGCCCCACGACTTCGTTGAACACGGGCGCGGATTTGTCGAAAGTGCTTACCGCCATATAATAGCCCTGTCTCATAAACTGGAAGCGGTCGTACGCCTTTGCATTTTCGACGATGAATTTTTCGGCTTTCGCGCGGACAACCGTCTTTGAATTTTTGTTGACGCGATCCATAAGGTCGCCTTCGACGTCGTTGATAAGATAATCGAAACGATTTACCGTTACGTCGACGCAGTCGTTTGCGTTCACCCAGTGTATTACGCCCTTGACCTTGATGCCCGCGTTCGCGCCGCCCGATTTGCTGTCTTCGATATACTTGCAGCGCACTTCTTTGACGTTGCCGTTTTCGTCGACGTCGCAACCGGCGTATTCGACGATGTACGAGCCTTTGAGCCTTACCATTCCGCCGGGTTTTAAGCGGAAATATTTTGCGGGGGGATTCAGCGAAAAGTCACTTTCTTCGATGAAAAGTTCGCGACTGAAAGTCGCGGTGTGAGTTCCCGCGTCTTCTTTGTTGGGATTGTTTTCGATTTCGACGGTTTCCGTCGCCCCTTCGGGATAGTTTTCGATAACGAGTTTCAACGGTTTCAGAACCGCCATTGCGCGCGTTGCGTTTTCGTTAAGGTTTTCGCGGACGCAGTGTTCCAGAAGCGCGATATCGACGACGCTGTTTGCCTTTGCCACGCCGATGCGGGAGCAGAAATCGCGGATGGCTTCCGCGGGATATCCCCTTTCACGCATACCACTTAATGTCGGCATACGGGGATCGTTCCACCCTTCGACCACGCCGTCTTCGACAAGTTGACGAAGATAACGCTTGCTCATAATCGTGTGGGTAAGGTTGAGCCTTGCAAACTCGATTTGCCTCGGACGGGGATTAAATCCGCACTTTTCGACAACCCAGTCGTACAAGGGACGGTGATCCTCAAATTCAAGACTGCAACAGCTGTGCGTGATACCCTCGATCGCGTCTTCCAAAGGATGCGCGAAGTCGTACATGGGATAAATCACCCATTTTGTGCCTTGTCTGTGGTGCGGCGCTTTCACGATACGGTAAATGACGGGATCGCGCATATTGATATTGTTCGCCGCCATGTCGATTTTCGCGCGGAGAACCTTTTCGCCGTCGTCGTATTTTCCCGCGCGCATTTCCCTGAAAAGTCGCAGGTTTTCTTCCACGCTTCTGTCGCGGTACGGGCTGTTTACGCCGGGCTCGGTAAGCGTGCCGCGGGTTTTGCTGATTTCTTCCGCGGACAAATCGCAGACGTACGCAAGCCCTTTTTCGATAAGCCCTTCCGCAAGCGAATACATTTTTTCAAAGTAATCGGACGCATAATAAAGCGCGTCCCATTCAAAACCCAGCCACCTAATGTCTTCCTGAATGCTGTTGACGTATTCGACGTCTTCTTTCGACGGGTTGGTGTCGTCGAAACGCAGATTGCACGTGCCGTGATATTTTTCCTTAATGCCGAAATTTATGCAGACGGCTTTTGCGTGGCCGATATGCAGATACCCGTTCGGTTCGGGCGGGAAACGCGTCGCTATGAACGTATGCTTGCCGCTTTTAAGGTCGGCGTCAATGATGTCTTCAATAAAGTTGGTTGGTTTTGCAAATTCTTCCATATATGCTCCTTAATGGAAAAATCGACGCTTTATACGCCGATTTTATTCGGTTAATTATCGATTTGGTGATTTACGCCGCAAGACGACGGGAAAACTACGTCCCGCGCGGCAACAACCATCAGATCTCCTTGTTTTTTGAATCCGAATTTTTCAATGGCGGCCTGCATGGAAATATTATCCTTATGGGTATCTATGCGGATATAATCCATCTTACCAAGGCAGTATTCAAAGCAAACCCTTGAAATACCCCGGACTATACCGGCTGACGCCAGGCGGTGAATAGTACCGTATGGCCTGTCATAATGCCATTCCCCGTTTTTAATGACCTGATAGGTAGGCTCCTTTCCTATAATAAATGAAAAGGTCCCCGCTATTATATCGTTATGGGTAATTACATAGCTGTTGTTGTCTTTAATATCGGATATTATTATGTCCTCTCCCGGATAGCCGTCTACCCATTGGGTCGCATTTCCGTGGCTGACCATATACTGCCTTGCGGAAGCTATGATCTTCATTATATCATTGACATCTTCCATTCTGCTTTTTCTGATTTTCATTTATTATACCCTTTTAAAAATATATCAGTTAAAGTTGGGCTTTTCTCTTTCTTTTGCTTCTTTTCTCTTCTCTTTTCTCCTGAAAAGAGAAAGAAAAGAAGGCATAAATACTCTACTTATGATAAGGCTCGTTGTTTATGATCTTGAAGCAGCGGTAGATCTGCTCCAGGAGCATTATCCGGAATATCTGGTGGGAGAAGGTGGGCTTGCCGAAGCAGAGCCTGAGGTCTGCCCTTTGAAGCACCTCGTAAGACAGGCCCAGAGAGCCGCCGATGACGAAGTCGATCCTGCTGCCGCCGGAATTCATTATGCCCTGAAGCCGCGACGCCATTTCAGTGGATGTGAGCTGTTCCCCCTTCAGGTCCATGGCGATGAGATAGTCCCCGGGGACAACCTTTGCGAGTATCCTCTCCCCTTCCGCACGCTTTACCTGCTCCATCTCAGCTTTTGACAGCTGCTCCGGCGCCCTTTCGTCTGATACCTCAATGATATTGACGTCAGCAAAGCGGGATATGCGCTTTTTGAATTCGGCGCAGGCATCGCCATAAAATTTTTCCTTCAGCCTGCCTACGCATATAAGCTTTACCGTCATACGTCAAACCTCCCGGTCATCCTGTCCCTGTGGGCCACGGCAAGGGCGAATTCAGACTCCGGTATGTCCTGATTCAAAAGCTCGGAGCGCACCGTCTCAAGGGCAAGGCTCTCGAAATTGTTGTCCCGGCTCAGGTGGCCGAGTATCGCTCGCCGCACACCGGCCGAATA
>OKTR01000234.1_pt1 | contig 25951 bp, 22 predicted proteins | sample 1606431 | NCBI WGS metagenome assembly OKTR01 (sample SAMEA3879591, study PRJEB24766) | human gut metagenome | biome: human-associated habitat; feature: feces | place: USA | collected 1985/1987
CTCCAAGTGTAGCTGCCATCACAGCCTTGATTGTATGCATTCTGTTCTCTGCCTCATCAAAGATTTCAGCTGCATGAGCTTCAAATACATCAGCAGAAATTTCTTCGCCTCTGTGTGCGGGTAAGCAATGTTGTACAATAGCATCGGGCTTTGCATAGCTCATAAGTTCTTCATCAATGCAGTAGCCTGCAAATGCCTTCTTGCGTTTCTCTGCTTCGCCCTCTTGTCCCATAGATGCCCATACATCTGTGATAACAACATCTGCACCGACAACAGCCTTCTTAGGCTCTCTTACCATTTCGAACTTATCACCAAAGCCCTTTGCAAACTCAAGCACAAGTGGGTCAGGCTCATAGCCCTCAGGACAAGCTACTGAAATAGACATTTCCATCTTCAAAGCACCAACAATAAGTGAATTCATCATATTATTGCCGTCACCGATAAACGCCATTTTCTGTCCTGCGAGTTTGCCCTTATACTCACGAATAGTCATAAGGTCAGCAAGAATCTGACAAGGGTGGCAGAAGTCTGTCAAGCCATTGATTATAGGAATAGAGCCATATTTTGCCAAATCCTCAACCTCAGACTGCTTGAATGTGCGAATCATAATACCGTCAAGATAGCGTGAAAGCACTCTTGCTGTATCCTGAACAGGCTCACCTCTGCCAATCTGCATATCATTTGCAGAAAGGAAGATTGGAAGTCCGCCGAGCTGATACATACCAACCTCAAAGGATACTCTTGTTCTTGTGGAAGCCTTTTCAAAGATAAGACCGAGAGTCTTGCCCTTAAGATACTTATGTTCGATATTGTGCTTTTGCTCATATTTAAGCTGGTCTGCAAGATTAAGAATTTCGCAGATTTCCTCGTGAGAGAGGTCGAGCATTTTTAAAAGATGTTTCATTGGATTTGCCTCCTTATTATAACATTTTAAATTATTTTAATTACACTTCTGAAAGAACCTCATTTAGAATTGCTAAGCCCTTATCAATTTCTTCATAGCTGATATTAAGCGGTGGAAGAAGTCTTAGAAGAGTCTTTGCGGTAAGAATGAGCAAGCCCTTTTCAACACAGCGGTTTGCAAGAACCTTTGCTTCACCCTTTTCGAGAACTATGCCTATCATCATACCAAGTCCACGAATCTCTTTGACATTTGGCATTGAACTAAGCTTTTCTTTGATATAAGCACCCTTTTCGGATACTTCCTTCAAAAATTCTTTTGTAGTCACTCTGCTGAGAACCTCAAGAGAAGCTGCACATGCAACAGGATTTCCGCCAAAGGTTGTGCCATGAGTACCAGCACTGAGAACACCAGAAAGCTTTTCACTGCATATGCAAGCACCGAATGGAAGTCCTCCGCCAAGACCCTTAGCAGTTGTTATTATGTCAGGAGTTACACCATATTGTTCGTAACAATAGAATGTTCCTGTTCTTGCAACACCTGTCTGAACTTCATCAATCATAAGCAAAATATCATTATCCTGACAAATTTTTGCTGTTTCCCAGACAAAAGGCTTTTGCAATGGATTAACTCCGCCCTCGCCCTGAATAAGCTCTATAAAAACAGCACAAACAGTATCGTCAATAAGATTACGCAAGCTTTCTATATTATTTGCTTCAGCGTATTCAAAACCTTCAGTAAATGGGAAAAAGTAGTTATGAAAAACATCTTGTCCAGTTGCGGCAAGAGTTGTAACAGTTCTGCCGTGGAATGAATTTACAAGAGTAATAATCTTGTTGCGTTTACCGCTGTATTTTTCAAAGGCATACTTTCTTGCAACCTTAATTGCACATTCGTTTGCTTCTGCACCTGAATTACAGAAAAATACTTTAGATAAGCCTGTAAGCTCAACAAGCTTTTTAGCTACTTCAACCTGAAGAGGATTGTAGTAAAGATTAGACATATGCTGAATCTTACCAGCCTGCTCAGAAATAGCCTTAACAAGTCCGTCATCACTATATCCAAGGCAGTTTACACCTATTCCGCTTGTGAAATCTATATATTCCTTGCCGTCAACATCTTTTGCAACAGCGCCCTTACCCTCTGCCAATGCTACTGGAAATCTTCCGTAGGTCGGCATAAGATATTCTGCTTCTTCTTTTTTAATTTCTTCAAAGGTCATTTACATTACCTCCTCTTTCATCAACAAAGATGAAATCAATAAAACATTGTTCCGATACCCTCATCAGAGAAAAGCTCTATAAGAATTGAGTGAGCAATTCGACCGTCAATAATATGAGCTCGTTTAACTCCTCGTCTTACGGCTTCTACACAGCAATCTATCTTTGGAATCATACCACCCGAAATAATTCCCTCACGCTTTAATGACGGAACATCGCTGACATTTACAACAGGAATAAGAGTTTCTTCGTCGTCCTTATCACGCAAAAGTCCACGAATATCTGTCATAAGAATGAGTTTTGCTGCACCGAGCTTTGCTGCAATCTGGGCGGCTGCAAGGTCAGCATTAATATTAAATACATCTCCGTTATAACCGCCTGCAACTGTTGCAAGAATAGGTATATAGCCATTATGTATGGTATCCTCGATAACCTCTGTATTAACCTCTGTAATTTCGCCGACATAACCTAAATCTTCAGAAGCTATAAGCTTTTCAGCCATTAACATTCTGCCGTCAAGACCACAAAGTCCCATTGCCTTACCACCATGCTGTTCAAGAAGCTGTACAAGGCTCTTATTAACCTTGCCTGCAAGAACCATTTGCACAATATCTATGGTTTCCTTATCTGTTACACGCAAACCATTTGCAAATCTGCTTTCCTTGCCAGTTTTCTTGAGCATTTCGCTGATTTCAGGACCACCACCATGAACCAAAACAACATTAACTCCGACAAGCTGCATAAGAACTATATCGCTCATAACAGCGTCTTTGAGTTCAGGTGTTACCATAGCGTTTCCGCCGTATTTTACAACAATAGTCTGACCTGAATATTTCTGAATATATGGCAAAGCCTGTATTAAAACCTGGGCTCTGTCCGCATTTGAAATTTTATACATATTTCCGCAACCTCTTTAGCTTCTGTAATCACCGTTAATCTTAACATATTCATATGTCAAATCACAGCCGTATGCTTCAGCAACACCGTTGCCGTCATTAAGCTCAACAACAATGTCAATCTCGTCCTCTGTGAGAACTGTCTTTGCAATTTCCTCAGAAAAGTCTATGCCCGCACCATTCTTGCAAACATCAACCTTACCAGCCTTTGATGCAAAGCTGACATCAACCTTGTTAATATCAACATCACAGCCAGAATAGCCAATAGCACAAAGAACTCTGCCCCAGTTTGCATCTGAACCAAACATAGCCGCTTTTAGAAGGCTCGAACAAACAACGCTCTTTGCAACGCCCTTTGCATCTTTTTCGGTCTTTGCACCACTTACCTTGCAGACAAGAAGCTTAGAAGCACCCTCGCCGTCCTTAGCCATTTCTTTAGAAAGCTTTCTGCAAAGAATTGTGAGAGCCTCAACAAAAATGTTGTAATCCTCATTCTGCTCTGTAATTTCAGCATTTCCTGCAAGACCCGAAGCCATAACAGCAAGCGTATCATTTGTTGATGTATCACCATCAACACTTACCATATTAAAGGACTTATCAGCAACAGTCTTTACAGCAATTTTAAGCGTATCAGCAGAAATTGCAGCATCTGTGGTTATAAAGCAAAGCATTGTTGCCATATTGGGGTGAATCATACCACTGCCCTTTGCTATACCGCCGATATAAACTGTCTTTCCGCCAATTTCAGTTTCGACAGCGTATTCCTTCTTAACGAGGTCAGTTGTCATAATAGCCTCGGCAGCATTTGTTGCACCCTCCTTAGAAAGTGCAGAAACAAGCTCAGGAATAGAATTAGCAATAGGCTCAATCGGAAGCTTTTGTCCGATAACACCTGTTGAACCTACGATAACATCTTTTGCATCAATGTTAAGAGCCTTTGCAACCAAAGCACAAGTTTTTTCAGCAACCGCTACACCGTCAGAATTACAAGTATTTGCGTTTCCGCTGTTGCAGATAACTGCTTGAGCAGTGCCATTTTCAAGGTTAGCTCTTGTTACAAGGATAGGGGCGCTCTTTACAAGATTAGTTGTATAGATTGCGGCAGCCGTGCAAGGCTTTTCACAATATATAAGAGCGAGATCACGCTTATTCTTATTCTTTCTTATACCACAATGTACACCAGAAGCTACAAAGCCCTTAGGAGCTGTTACAGAACCGTCGACAAACTTAATTGACATTTTTCATCATCCCTTAAAAAATCAATATATTTATAGCTTAGAATGCAGGAGGAACTATTACAAGTCCTGTTTTTTCGTCCAAGCCAAAAATTATGTTCATATTCTGAATTGCCTGACCAGCCGCACCCTTAACCATATTATCTATGGCTGAAGTAACTATGAGAGTATTTGTGCGAGAATCGATATGAATTGAAATATCGCAGAAATTAGAATACTTTATGTTATGAATATCAGCATAAGCACCGTCAGGAAGAACCCTTACAAAGTATTCGTCCTTATAGAAATCTTCATATGCCTTGCGGATTTTTTCCTTTGTTACACCCTCATTAAGACGAGCATAACAAGTGGAAAGTATTCCTCTGTTTACTGGAAGAAGATGAGGTACAAAAGTAATTGTAACCTTTTCACCTGAAAGCTTAGATAAAGTTTGCTCAATCTCAGGAGTGTGTCTGTGAGCACCAGCCTTATATGCGTGGAAACCTTCATTGAGTTCAGGATAGTGGTTAGCCTGTGAAAGACCTCTGCCCGCACCAGTTACACCAGATTTTGAGTCGATTATGATTCCTGCTGTTGAAACAAGCTTATTTACAATCGCAGGAGCAAGTGCAAGCGGAGCACCTGTTGTATAGCAGCCAGGGTTAGCAATAATCTTGCTGTCCTTAACATTATCTCTGAAAAGCTCAGGTATACAATAAACGGCTTTTTTATGAAGCTCCTTATCAAGAAATTCACCGTTATACCATTCCTTGTACTCGTCCTCGCTCTCAAGACGGAAATCTGCTCCAAGGTCGATAAAAGCCTTTCCAGCCTTATCACAAGTTGCTGCAAGCTCTTGTGAAAGTCCATGTGGAAGTGCTGCAAAAATAACATCAGATTTTTCTACAACCTCATCTGCATTTTTGCATTCCATATCGCATAAGCACCTGTATGACGGATAAACCTCAGAAAGCTTCTTTCCCTCAAAGCTAACAGAGCTTATTGCGGAAATTTCTACATTCGGGTGTGTTGTCAAAAGGCGTACAAGCTCTGCACCAGCATAGCCTGTCGCACCGATAATTCCTGCCTTTATTTTCATTATCAATATCCCCTATTAAACTTAAAATTCCATAAATGCAATATTATCAAAATAGTAATTAACTGCATCTATAAGCTGTTCAACTGTTAAATCACTTCTTTGGCTAAGTGAATTTGCGATTACATCTTGAAGTGCCTCGCAGGTTGTGACACACTTCATCTGATGCTTAACAGCATAATCCGGAAGAATTTCTTCTCCTGTTTCATCGTCATAATCAGGATAATCAAAGACATAGCATTCAGTATCTGGCTCAAGCTTTTCTTCGACAGTGTATATACACCAATCATCATCTTCAATAAGCTTTTCATCGCCAAATTCAAGGTATATATTTTTCATATCTTCAATAATATCCTTAAATAAACAGCTTTTATCTTTTATCATAAAATTTCCTCCGCAAAAACAATCAAGCAATTATTTCTCTTACACGCTTAACCTGAGCCTTTACATTTTCAGGTGCAGGACCGCCAAGCACCTTTCTGCCGTTGACGCAGTTTTCGAGAGAAATTGCATCATAAACACCCTCATCAAAGGTATCACAGATTTTCTTGTATTCCTCGATAGGAAGTGTTTCAAGTGTTAAGCCCTTTTCTATGCAAAGAGCAACAAGTGTACCAGTTGCCTTATAAGCATCGCGGAAAGGAAGTCCCTTTTTAACAAGATAGTCTGCACAATCTGTTGCATTTATAAAACCGTGTGCAGCAGCCTTACGCATATTTTCAGGAATAGTTTTCATTGTTTCTATCATTGGAGTAAAGGCTGTAAGGCACATCTTAACTGTATCAACAGCATCAAATATAGCCTCCTTATCTTCCTGCATATCCTTGTTATAAGCAAGTGCAATACCCTTCATAACTGTAAGCAAGGTCATAAGGTCACCGAAAACTCTTCCTGATTTTCCACGAACCAACTCTGCTATATCAGGGTTTTTCTTCTGCGGCATAATACTTGAACCTGTTGAAAATGCGTCATCAAGTTCAACAAACTTAAATTCCCAACTGCACCACATAATAATCTCCTCAGAAAAACGAGAGAGATGAACCATTATAATAGAAAGTGCAGATGCAATCTCCATACAGAAATCCCTATCAGATACGCCATCAAGGCTGTTCTGAGAAATTCTGTCAAATTCAAGCAAGCGAGCTGTTATAGTTCTGTCTATCGGATATGTAGTAGTAGCTAAAGCACCACTTCCAAGTGGCATTTCGTCCATACGACCATAAGCTGACTCAAGCCTGCTAATATCTCGGAGAAGCATTTCTGCATAAGCCATAAGATGATGTCCGAAAGTAATCGGCTGTGCTCTCTGAAGATGAGTATATCCAGGCATAACAACGGACGCATTTTCTTCTGCCTTATCGCAAATAACCTTTACAAGCTCTTTTACCATAGAAACCAAGTTTTTAGTTTCCTTTTTGAGATAAAGTCTTATATCAACTGCAACCTGGTCATTTCTGCTTCTTGCTGTATGAAGTCTTTTACCTGTACTGCCCAATCTTTCAGTAAGTTCACCCTCAATAAAGGTATGAATATCTTCCGCATTAGGGTCAATCTCAAGCTTGCCACTTTCTATGTCAGCAAGGATTCCCTTTAAGCCCTCAATAATGAGTTCGGATTCCTTTTTATCAATTATTCCGACCTCACCAATCATCTCAGCATGGGCAATACTACCCTCTATATCCTCTTTATACATTCTGCTATCGAATGAAATTGATGAATTAAAGTCATTCGTTTTTTTATCTATTTCTTTAGAAAAGCGTCCTGCCCATAGCTTCATATCATATTCTCCTTGATTTATATAAAATAACATTCGGGCGAATACCGCATTTTATCCCAAAATACGGTACACGCCCAAACAGAAAATTTATTTTGCGACGGATTTCCGCATAAAATTTATGCTCTTAGCGAATAAATTATTTCTTAAAATATTCGTAATAAATCAGCCAACCGCATTATTTATCGTAACGGAAGCCTTTCTTGCCCTGAACCTTGATTGGAAGTCCGAAGAGGTTGATGAAACCTGCGCTATCCTTCTGGTCATAAACTTCATCTTCATCAAATGTTGCAATATCCTCATCATAGAGTGAATATGGAGATGTAACACCTGCGTCAATGATGTTGCCCTTATAAAGCTTAAGCTTAACATCACCTGTTACCTGCTCTTGTGTTGAATCAACAAAAGCTGAAAGAGCCTTTCTAAGTGGTGTATACCACTGACCGAAATAAACAAGTTCTGCAAAACGAAGTGCAACATTCTGCTTGTAGTGATATGTATCTCTATCAAGAGTAAGCTCCTCAAGCTTGTTGTGTGCGTGGTAAAGAATTGTTCCGCCTGGAGTTTCATAAACACCACGGGACTTCATACCAACAAGTCTGTTTTCAACAAGGTCAACGATACCGATACCGTTTGCACCGCCGAGTTCGTTAAGCTTCTTAACAAGCTCAACAGCACCCATCTCTACGCCGTCGATAGCTGTAGGAATACCCTTTTCAAAGTGAATTGTTACATAGGTTGGCTTATCAGGAGCCTGCTCCGGAGAAACTCCAAGCTCAAGGAAGCCTTCCTTATTATACATTGGCTCATTTGCAGGATTCTCGAGGTCAAGTCCTTCGTGAGAAATGTGCCAAATGTTTCTATCCTTAGAATAGTTTGTTTCTCTTGTAATTTTAAGAGGAATGTTGTGTGCCTCAGCATAGTCGATTTCCTCATCACGAGATTTAAGGTCCCACTCTCTCCAAGGAGCGATAATCTTCATATCAGGAGCGAAAGCCTTAATAGCGAGTTCAAAACGAACCTGGTCATTACCCTTACCTGTGCAGCCATGGCAAATAGCGTCTGCACCCTCTGCAAGAGCGATTTCTACGATTCTCTTTGCAATAATAGGACGAGCAAATGATGTACCAAGGAGGTACTTATTCTCATAAACTGCACCGGCCTTAACTGTTGGGAAAACATAGTCCTCAATAAATTCCTTATTAAGATCCTCGATATAAAGCTTAGAAGCACCTGTCTTTTTAGCCTTTTCTTCAAGACCTTCAAGCTCTGTTGCTTGTCCTACATCACCAGAAACAGCGATAACTTCGCAGTTATCATAATTTTCCTTGAGCCAAGGAATGATGATAGAAGTATCAAGACCGCCTGAATATGCCAAAACTACCTTTTTTATATCACCCATTTTATGTAACCTCCAAAATTATATTTGCACTATTTAGTGCGAAAGCCTTGTGGCTTTAGAACTTTGATAAGTATATTATACACTCTTTATGCAAAAAAGCAAGCTTTTTATTGCATATTTATTCGGGAATTTTAAAAATTTTTCTTCATTTTATTTTAAAAGCAATATTTTATACATAAATGCCACATATAAAAATCTCTGTAAAGTTTATAACTAAGCCAGTTTCTTAGTTAAAAAGCCCATAAGAAGGCTTTAAATTCATATATTGTCATAAATTAAGAACAATTTTTTTCAATAAGCAATCCAAACTAATATTAGTCAGAAATTTATCTCTTTTGCAGAAATATTCATAGCACACAGCGATAATTTCCCGTAAAAAAAGCCGTAAAGTGAGCTTTTACGGGCTTTTTAAGTATTATACAGCTATGCAAGTTTATACATAAAATCCATCTCAAAATTATACCACAATAAAATTTCACTAAAACGAAAATATCCTGCCTTTTCAAACAGACTATTGTTTGAGTTATAATTTATTTTCATCATTAAATTTATCACCAGTAAAAGTATCTCCTTGCTACTGCAACATATATTCAAGACTATCTATAATAATGCTCTATTGCGTTAGTACATTTGGAAATAAATTATCTTTTAAAAGCGTTTACTTCAAACGATAGTATTACCATTTAATAATTTCTATAATATTAGAAATGGCTATACCTCTCTATTGTGGTATAGCCATTTTCATATGTGAAAGAAAATTCTAACTAAACATATCGTAATTTGAATAACTGCCAATGCACTTCCTATAATAAAGAACAAATTGTTTGCCAATCCTTGCGCATGAAAAAGCTTCAATGCAACTCCACATTTAAACGGATATAATAGTCTTACCTTTTCAAAGTTAAACATATCTATTATAATATGTGATGCAAAACCTATTGCAAAATATGGAATCAAATCCTGCCAAACCATTCCTATAGATGCTGTAAGCAAGACCAACGCCAAGATAGAGTGCATAAATGAGCGGTGTGGTTGTTGCTTTCCAAAGGCACAAATTGCTATAAATAAAATTGCACCTATTGCAATTCTTGTATAGCTACTGTCGCTTATAATCTGTTTAACAATTTCTGCATTCCAAATTTGTTCAGCCGCAAATACTGCAACAACAATTAATAACACCACTGCGATGATTCTATTTGCATATTTATATGAACCAGATGTATCTACATCAATATCAGATATTAAAGCTCCCATACCTCCGATACCAACTGCAAGTATTACATCTTGAACTGTCTTTGGCTGAGTAAATATCAGGCTTGAGGCAACACCCACCGCAAAATGTGTTTTTCCTAACAACTTACAATTCCCTCCCTTTTTCGTTAAAATATGACTTTATTATACAAATTTTTCAATGCTTGTGCAATAGTAGTAAGAATATATTCTTCTTTAATAGAAAAACACCAATTTAAATTTGATTCTATAAAAATTAAAAATTTCACTCAAGCCTTTATTTTAACAGCGAAACACTTTATTTAATTTTGATTTATCAGTAGCAACTTTTCTTTCTTAGCGTATAATGTAGTATAACAAATGAAAGGAGAGAAACGAACAATGTGTGGTAACTTCTTAGGTAACAACAACAGCTGCTGCTGGATTATCATTCTTATCCTTTTGGTTAGCTGCTGTGGAAACGGTTGCGGTTGTGGCAATGACACTTCTAACAACAGCGGTTGCGGTTGTGGCTGCTAATTCTCCTTGTTAAGAAAATGGGGCTGTGAAGAAACGAAGTTTAAGACTTCATTCTTCGCAGCCCTTTCAATTTTTGCAAAAATAAGGCAATTGTTTAAAAAGGGTATACTCTCCCTTACCCCAAACAGTATAATAACGGTGTGTGATAGAAAATGTGCGGAAAAAATGTTACTATTCGAATTTAAGTCAAAGGATATTAGCAATCCTTGCTATTTCCATTACCAGTATCTTCATTGTAATTCCGCCGGACATCACATAAAACCAAATCTGTCTCATATGCTGCGACTTTGCTATCGGTGTTGCAATAGCTGCAATGATTATAATTGCAGCTCCAATACAGCCAATCAGATTCGGGATGCTGATAAGTGGGAATACTCCCGGTGCGCAGCTTCCGTTAATCGTGTTCTGAATCGTCTTGTCTAATCCGTCCCTTGCCGCTGCAAAACAGCTCCATATACCAGAAGAAACAGGCTTCTCCTTCCCCAGTAGTTAATGTTTGAACGATTAACTATGGATTCTCCGATAAACCCAACCAATATAAGCAACATGATTGTTGTAACTGTCGTAACAGTTCCGTCAATGTATCCACAGAAGCCCTACTTCCTACACTAAATGCAATATGAACATAACCAGTTCTCAGCAATACTTTTTTATTGTCAACCAAATCTGACTGGTTCATAATTTCCAGTCTGGCTCCATCTTCAAAAGTCAAAAAATAAGAACGAAAGCTGGTTGTTTTATTAAGATATCCAGCATCTGCTGCATTAAAATACTTTATAAAGAAATCTTTTGCTCTTTCCATTTTTAAACCAAAAGCCTTTATTAAAAAACATACTGATAAAACAGCCAAATCTTCCTATTTGCTCTAATATCTCTACAAGCTTGTTCTGATAGTGATTTACAAATCCATCTTTGCAAGTAATCGAAAAAACAATATTTGGGATTAGAATTACAATAACAAATATCAGTCCGTATAAATTTAAATATTTATTCACAACTTTGCTCCCAGTTCTTTCAAATATGTAATGCCTGTGTTAAATCAAACATCCTGACGCTCCTTCATACTGCATCTTACAATAGCATAAAAAAGTAACCCACCCTTTATCATCAACTGAAGAAAGACTATCACAACGCAATAGGTCTCTCTTATCATTGCAAAATATAAGACTGCTATTATGCTGATCAATAAAGAACTGATGGTAATATGATTTTTCCCATTGTCTATGCACATATGATTCAATACTAATTTTGCGATTCCAAGTAGAACGAATGCCGCTATCAGAATCCAGCAGATGATGCAAATCCAGCCATTTGCCGGCTTAAAATCCCAGAGATTTACTGCTATTACAAAGCCATCCATCTGTTTGGAGTATAGTGGCAATAGTGCAAGCAAAATTCCGGTTAAATCGACAGCTCCAAACAACCAATCACATATTCCTTCGGTACGATATTCATTCCAAGTGCACCAACCAGCATCATTCCCAGAGCAATTCCTGCAAACACACCGAAGCTTCGATATTCTTTACTCTTTGCACCGGCGACTATAAGCATTACAAGCGAAACGACGGATAGCAGTACAACTAAAATCGTTGAAAAGATTTACATTTTCATTCTAAAATATCTGCCCAGGCAGCCTTTTCTTTTCCTTATATGGAAACTGCCTGTCAAATACCTCCGCTTCCTTTTCATCCACCAGATACCCCACTGGAGGTGCATACTCTCCTGTAATTCCATTAAGATATCCTGGTATCAGTTCTTTGCACAGAAAGAAAGATGCATCCTCGCCTTCCAGCAATCCATGATAGCGGATGCCAAACTCACTAGCCTGTCTGAATCCACTTTTTCCATAGAAATCAATATTTCCCTCAAAGCATAATGCACCACAACCAAGTTCTTTCGCTTTTTCCAACGAGTAGTCTAACAGAAGTTTTCCATATCCTTTTCTCTTTAGCTTTGGTGTAATACAGATCGGTCCCATGGTCATAATCGGAATACTTCTGTCATCATCCGCTGCGATTACAGCTTTCATGAACATATTCTGTCCAATCAGCTTTCCGTCTTTTAACATGACAAAATCCAGTTCCGGAACAAATGCCGGATCATTTCGAAGTTTGTGGAGTACATAATGCTCCAAGCATCCTGGACGATACACATTCCAGAAGCCTTCCCTTACCAGATTTTCTACCTCTCGATGCTCATTTTCTTTTTCCAATCGAATCATAATATTTTCTCTCATTTTCTTTTCTCTCCATTTCTTTTTGGTAGTATAAAATAAAATCCACTATCCTAAATCCAAATCTTTTAGAATTAGCAGCTCTGCGTCTTTTGCGTCTGGCTCTTTAATTGTTCAGTTTCAAAGCAATATCATCGATGACATTTTCAAACCTGTCTTTTATCTGTCCTTTCTCCTCTGCACCATCATACAGGCTATAATAGAAAAACATAACCGAATAGAACATATCTGCCTTATTATCAGTATCTTTCATTCCCATGCCTACAAATAAATCTTTCACATATCCTGCCGGTCCTGCTACAAGGTACTGCTGATACAATGCCTGCATTTCTTCATTTCTGAACTGTTCCAATGTAAGCATCTTGCGGAAAGATGCGGCAAAATCATTCTCCGTCCAATACGCAAACATATCTTTGCTGTACTTTATAAAATTCTCCAACGAAACCTTATCATATTGATCCGGCATATTCTCTTTCTCATCGGCAGGCATATCATTTGATTCTGCCTGTTCGCCATCACCCTATTAAAAATGCAAATAAAAAGCAAAAAAAATTGCCGGAACTCACTTTTTGTGAATTCCGGTGTCTTGTTTGGCTGTTTTTTACAGTATCCTTTTATTGCAACATTCATAATATCAAAACGCAGGCAAAAATAGCTTTTGCCTGCGTTTTATTATTTATGATTTAAATACTAATCAAAATAATCAATTTGTCTTTTTACGTTTCATTACTGTGATGAATACAATACCTGTGATGAATACAAACGCTCCTATAAGTATTGCCGAAAGAACAGTTACAAAAAGTATTCTGTTTTCGCCGGTTCCGGGAACCTCAGTAGACTTTGAGTCGGATTTTTCATCTTTGTTTTTATCTTTGTATTCACCGCCCGTAAGCGAAACAGTAATCATCTGATCCTCTTTGACATTTTCAAGAGTATACTCGCCTGTTTTCTTGTCGGCGGCAAGCTGCTTACCGTTTACCGTAAGCTTAGATATATTATTATACTTATCGGGATTTACTGTAAATTTGAAATCCTTGCCGTAGAATACCTCAAATGTGTTGTCATCAATTCTAACAGCGTGCGAAAGCTTTGAAATAATGTTCAGGCTGTTAGAAAGACTTGAGGATTTCTTAATGCTCTCTTGGTAAAGGACATCGCTTACAAAGCTCTTTACTGCGGTTTTGTTGCCCTCAACGGTAAACATTACCTTAAGCGTTCTTCCCACACCTACGGATGTAAGAACTGGGAAACCGTCGTTTACCTCATCACTCGGAGAGGTTCTGAAATCATTTCCGAGCTTATCTGCTACATCTGTTTTCATTTCGGAAGCAGTACAAGCGTCGCCTACGCATCTTTGTCCGTTAGAATTTGTATATGCGTATTCGCAGAGATCTTTATCATACCAGCAGTTTAAAACAGGTGCGGACGCTCCGCAGATTGCTCCTGCCGTTATAAATCTGTCGAGGTTTTCGGTTTCTTTAACAACTCCCTCGTTGTAGCAGTCGAAAATCATATTCTTTTCAAACAGTGAGTTGCTTCCCGCAATACCGCCTACGCAATAAAGCATATTTCCGACAGGTCCAGAAATGCTTCCTCGATTATAGCAGCTGAAGATTAAACCTAAATTTAAGCCGGCAATACCTCCAACTTTGCTTTCATATACTTGCGTTGTGCCGGTTTGAGTTACTTCACCCGTAAAGTAGCACTTGTATATCATACCGCTGTTCCAACCGACAATACCGCCCATTACAGCGTCACTTTCGCTCTTAATAGCTGCGTTTTCAACGCCTAAATCATATATTTCGGCGTCAACATCGGCAACTCCGAAAACGCCTGCATATGCCTTATCGGTAATCGTAAAGTTTGAAATTATGTGTCCCTTACCGTTGAATTTACCGTTGAATTTGTGCGTTTCATCTCCGAGAGGAGTAATCTCTGCACCGTTGAAGTCAAGGTCACTGCCAAGCTCATAGTAAGCATCCTTATATTTGTCGTTAAAGTTATACAGATTTGTAGCCAAGTCCTCAAACTGCTTAATCGTTGAAATAATGTACGGCTTTTCCTTTGTTCCGTCTCCGGAGAAGGTTTCGTTAAAGTGATATTCAACCTTAAACATTACGTTTGAATCAGGCATTATAAGTGAATTGTTTTTAATTGTAACTTCGTTTCCGTTATCGTCAAACGCTTTTATACTTTCAATTTCTGCGTCATACTCTGAGCCGTTTTGAACGGTTGCAGGTGTAAGCGTAAATTCAACTGAAGTACCCTGTGCAGCCATTTCGGGGTTACAGCTTATTGTTCCGAATTCGCCCTCGTAGCCCCAGAAGCCGTACATATTCATAAGCTCTCTGTTGTTATCAAGCACAGGCAGACCGTTTACAACGCTCTTGGTGCTTTTCCAGTGATAATCGTATTTCTTTGCGGTAAGAGTTTGGTTCATCGTTGCGGCAAATGCAGAGCATGCCATTTTTTCCGCAGTGATGCGGCTTGCTTTTGTTTCGCTCTCTCCGTTTGAATAGCAATCGGTAACTTTCATTTGAGTTCCGCCGCATATCTCTTTAAAGCTCGGTTCGGCTTTAACACAATAAGCGTAACAGCCCTCTATCGTTCCGTTTCCTGCGCCTGCAATTGCTCCTTCGTTTTCAATATTCGCAGCAATCGGTTCGATAACGCCGCAGTTTCCGATAACGCCATCGTTTACGGCTGCAACGGCACCGCAGTATTGGTACGCCAATTTAAAGCTAAAGTTTTCAAGCATAAGGTTTTTAATTGTACCCTTATTTGTGCCGAAAAGTCCTGCCGAAGCCTTGTTGCAGCTTAAATTTCTGATAAAGTATCCTTTACCGTCAAACGTTCCCGTAAAAGGTGCTTCGTTTGAACCAATCGGCAAATAATCCGAGCCTGACATATCTATATCGTTTGCAAGAATATAGCTTGCACTCATATATTTGTCCGAGGTCTGTAAAGAAACATATTCAAGCTCGCTTCTTTTTGAAATAACGTAAGGCTCGTCCTGCGTTCCCTCGCCGTCTTTAATTCCCGTAGATGTTTTCAAATAAATATACACAGGCTCGTCCGGCATTACAAAGCTGTTGTCTTTAATCTCTATTTCATTTTGCGTAACCGTTCCGTATGCACACAAGGAATCCTTACTATAGCCATAAGGAATGTCTGCGTCAACCGATACAACCGAACCGACTTCGGCACTGTCATCGCACTTTACGCTTCCTTTCCCGTCAACAGATGAAGTAATAGAATAGGCATTGCTATATTTTGCGTATATCCTTGTCGATTCATAGGGCATATAGAAAGAATATTCGTAACTATCCTGATAATTTTTCGGTAAATCGCTCTCATCTGCAAGAACTGTTTTAACGCCGTTTTCACGAACATAATAAAGCTGTGTAAGGCGGTAGCCGTTCTTAGGGTTTATCTTAATGTTCACAAGAGTTTTCGGGCTTACCGAAGAGCCAAGCGTTTTTCCGCTGCTATCTGTAAGAGTGGCCTTTACGTTTGGTCCACTTAAGTTACCAATCAAAGTAGGCTTTAAAATTGTTTTTGAATTTTCGTTTGAATTTGCAACCCAAAGCACCGTAAATGTTTCAGCGGAATTATCCTTGTAAATATCCTTGGTGTTGATTTCCTTGAGCTGCTTATCATCATTCGTTGTAGCACTGTATTTTGACGTGTCTATTGCCTTTGACTTTCTTGTTATGTCCTTTGATAAGATGTCCTCATCCGACTTTATATTATCAAATGGGAAATAATCTCCCTTCACAAATTCATTCGTAACATTACCGTTTTCATCGGCAACATTTCCGATTCCGCCCAATTCGGCTATATAATAGAAAGGATTTTCTTTGCCCTGCTCTTTATAAATTTTTGCGAAGAACTTATTTGCGTCGGACATTGACGACGGCATTTTGTATTTTCCGTCACGACTTTTTAACAAAGAATTAAATGCTTCACTATAATAATAGTTGTGTGGGTCAATAAATACGTAATTATCGACTTTTCCAGCATAAATATAATTTTTGATTTTTTCGCTGCCGTTCTGGATAAAGGACATATATCCGTTGTCGTTATTAACAACACGATAAGCGGGAATCTCATTATGATAAGGGTCAACTCCGCCACTTGTAGATACGCCTATCATAGTTGTGTTAAGATCCTCATACTCCATAAGCGAATCCATACCCGTTTGGCCGCAGTTGTTGTTTATGGCGTTCATAGCCTTTGTGTATCTCTGCTCAAAGGTTTTAAGATCAGCCTCTGCTGCGGTTTTTTGAGCCTTAGTGCTGTCTTCGTTATCCATAACAACATCATAGTTGTAATATGTAAACTCACGGTACAAAACCAAAAGGTTTATAAGTGGCTCAATCGATTTGTTTGCAGCCTCTTTAGTAGCGACAAGCGTTTGATGCTCAAAGGGAACAGTTCCTTTACATCTATCTTTAACCGCCTTTACATATGTAGCATCGTCTGCGTTATGCTCTACCTTCTGATCCGTATCGCCTGTAAGCGACAGCTGATCCGACAAAACCTCAGAAAGTGCGTCTACCAAAGACACCATATCAAGACGCTTGTATTCCTTCTGCATTTGAACAAGCAAAATGTCAAGCTCGTGCAACTGCTCGTCGGTCGGATTATCGCCAAGCTTTGAAGCTGCTTCCGCATATTTACAGTAATCCTCCCACAGCGACTGATACTTTGAGCTTATATCCGTAATACGAGTGTATTCGTTTGTAACGTTTTGATTATAGATAAGACTTTTTACCTCTCCGAAGCCCTCACTTACGGTTTTCGAAAGATCCTTTAAGTCCTGTTCTATAAGCGTAACTGTTTCGAGAATTTGTTGCGATGTTTCCGCAATTTGTTTAAGTCTCATTGATGTTGGTCCTGCTTTATACTTGTAAACAAGATCCAAAATTTTAGAATCAGTTGAATCGGCAGCTTTTCCGAGAAGCTTCATCGCCTGTCTGGAAAGCACAGTGGTTGCAACCGTTGTAAGCTTAGTAGTGATAAAGCCGCCTGCCGCATTAACAGAAACATTTGCGGAAGACGATGGTATTATGCAAAACGATGAAATCAGCATAATAAATACAAGCACAAAGCTTACACCACTCTTTAGTCCTTTTCTGACTGTAGAAACCATAATATTCCTCCTTTTAATTCTGAATTACGACAAATGCGAAATTTAGTATAATTACAAGTTAATATTAACACATAAAATAACATGAATCAACGCTTTTTAGAATTAAACTGTAACAAAATATGACTTAAATGTACAAAAAGTACGTTTAAGTCCTAAATCTTGATTATTTATATTAAATATCTTGAATGTCTATTGGTGCATTTGCCTCAAGCGACAGTTTAATTCCTTGCCGTTTGTAATTATCAATTATTTCATTTTTCGGGTTACCCCAACTATTGACATTGAGCCTCATTATTTTACGCTTATATCTATTTTGGCGGTTTGTTCATCTACATTCTCTCCTTTAACTTCCGATTTATCGTTTACTTTAATCCTATATCCTTTTTAATATACTTACCACTTTTTATTCTTAAGTCCGTTGGTTTTTCAGCATCTTCTGGTATTGCCCTATATGAGCCTATCTTAACTGCTCCAGGAATTCTTCCTTCATTGCAAAGCACCTGAATTCTTCTAATGGATATTTCCCATTTTTCTGCCGTCTGCCTTATTGATAGGTATTTCATACACATACTCCCATAAATGAAACAGTTAATATTTCCTTCATCGTATTCTTCAATTTTTCCAATCTGTTCGTTTAGGAACTCCTTCATTTCTGCCACCCTCTGTTTCAAGCCTTCTCGCTCAGCACTCTTTGTCATTAAATTCTGTTTTTGTTCCCTAAGCCTGTCAATTTCATCTGCAAGGTCACTGTAATCCTTATGGGCATTGGCGGTCTTTAAGAGTTCTTTTTGCAACTCTTACATTCGCTCATTGATTCTTTCTAAAGAATTATCATCCCCAAGTGCCAGAACCATTCTTATATTTTCTTCTAAGGTTTCGAGCATCTCATCCTTGCCACCTAAAACTTGATTGATGGCTCGAACCACTGCTGCTTTAAGTTCCTCTTCCTCAACTGTCGGTGCATCACATATATCCGGTCCTCTTTCAATTCTATTGACGCATCTCCATACATTATGCTTTTTCCCACGATTGTTCCAAGCCGTCCTTCTGTAGATATCTCCACATTTTGAGCAATAGCAAATGCTTGATAGTGCATATTTAGAACTGTAGACTCTTTTCTTTCTTTTCCACTATGAAGATTGGCTCGTCTTAATAGTTCTTCCTGAACCTTAGCATATAATTTCCTTGGAATAATTGCCTCATGTAAGTAGGTTTTTCGCAAAAGAAAAGAGGTGTCGCAATTCGCTAACACCTCAATTTTTTAGTATTCTACATCTTTTTAATCCACCGTATAACAAACTATACCTTTTGGGTTTTTACAGTCACACCTTCTTTTATTGCTTTTTTCAGTAAAGATACGATAAGATTCGGTTCTGCAAAGAATACTGTCAAAATGATTACAAATTTTTCAATCTTTCCGTCTCTAAGTCCTCAACTACAAAGTTGCCGTCATTGATTTCAGCCAGTCGCTCTTTTATACAAGAAATAAGTTTGAGCATTATATTTTTTTCTGCTTTTTCTTTTTCATGATTAAACCAGCAAGGTTCATTGTGAGAATCAAATTCATAATATGATGAAAACATATTTTCTACTTTATTGCATAAATCTTGTAATCTTGCATCGTTTGCAATAAATTCCGGTTCATCAATTATGCTGTCCTCATCATAAATCCAGAGTGGACTATGAATAAACTCATTCATTATTTTCACTGTAAACATTAACTATTTATCTCCCTTCATTTTCTTTGGATAAGCTGAAACTATGAATCCATTAGTACCAATTCCGGTAACTACATAGTGCTTTCCTTCATAGTAATATATCCTCTCGAAGCACTCTCTGTTTCCTCTTTTTATCAAGCTATTCTTTACTATTTCTCCTTGAGAGATGACTTTATTTAAGTAATTAGGAATTTGTGCTTTTGAAACACCAAACGCTCGTTCAAAATCTTTTGCATGTCCAGATGTTCTTCCATTTCCGTTTACAAAACTCCAGCCTTCTGTGCCAATTCTTTTTGGTTAATTCTATTTTGCTTCATTAATGCGATAAGTCTTTCACTAAAAACTGACATATTATCAACCGTCCTTTCGTTTCCTCTTTTTCTTATTATACTCAAAATTATAAGTTTATCAAGTTTGTTTTCACTATATCTTGTTTTTTACTTCTATTCTCAAACAAGATAATGTATTTATACGCTTATTGCTTCAACATAATTATAATTTTAATCAAGATAACTTGCAATAGTGTTTTTAGAAAAAGAAATGAGGTGTCGCAAATTGCTAACACCTCAAAATTTCTTTTCTTGCACTGAAATCATTAACTCCAATGGCTTACTATTTTTTCTATTCTCATCTTTTCTTATACAATACAAGTTCCGGATTTTTACCATCTTCTTCATAAGTGCAAATAAGAATAAAATCCATATCTGCAACAACGCCGAAACATCTATCGCCGCCGTATTCACATTCAAGCTGATTGCCCAGATATGTCTTTGCGTCATTCAAAAACTTAACCGCTTGCCCATTCGGAAGCTGGTACTCAAGATTTACATACTTTCCGACAAGTGCATTCAGTTTCTCCACCTTTGGCATTCCGTCAACATTCAATTCGTTAATCTCATTGATTAGCTTTTTCTTGAATTCTTCAAACTGACCGTTATCACTAAGCTCATCGTATTTCTTCCAGTAATCCAAAGTAGGAAGCAGCTCTTTCATATAAGAACGGGCTTGTTCCTCCGTGAAATTCTCGCTTACCATATTCTTAACACAAACTTCAATCAAATCGTCCATATCATTGTAAGTATATGTTCCGTCGGCATAACACCACTTACAATACTCCTCGTTGAAAGAACCATCGTGATTGTGTCCAATAATATCATCATCTTCAAGCGGCATTCCGCAGCATTGACAAATAAGCTTTCTCGGCGAGCCTAAAAGTGTATTTATGGAAACATCGAATACTTTTGACAGCAATTTCAATGTTTCCGTATTCGGAACTGTTTCTCCGTTTTCCCAACGTGAAACTGCCTGACGACTTACAAAAACTTTTTCTGCAAGCTCAGCCTGCGACATTCCCTTTTGAGTACGAAGTTCAAGTATAACCTGTTTTGTATCCATTATGCAGTACCTCCCTTACACCTTTATTATAGTCTCACGCATTATCTAAAGCAAGCAACTCGCAGTTGCTGTCCTTATTACTCGACTTTTTCGTTCACGGCTAAAGTTTCGTGTTCTTAGGGAATTTGTTTGCAAATGGTACAAGAGAACTTCCTACCTTGATAAGTCCGTGTCCTGCTTCCACATTCGTGATATAGGACATCTGAAGGTCGGAAATATTCAGAAGTTTTGCAAGCTCAAGTCTGTCTGTGGACGCCTGATTCAGCATAATGATAAACTCTGAGTTTGCAAGCATTCTGCGATAGAATTAAGTCTGCTGGCTATACACCGATGTTATACTGTAATCCAAGTTGGCTTAATAGCTATCTTCACAAAGATAAGTTATTAGGCAAATATGACTTATGGTTAGCTCATTGGGGTGTATCTTCACCTGACTTCGACTGCACAATTTGGCAGTATTCGGAAAATGGTAGTATACCAGGCATTTCAGGTTCAGTTGATATGAACTGGATTTTTAAAGATTATATAACTAAAAAACCAACTAAAACAAAAAATGGAGATAAGGTAAAGGTTATTAACAAGACTTCTTTCCTACGCTCTCAGCCAATTTTTGACGATATGGGAGGAAGCTCTCGTAAGCTGACAACGCTTAAAATTGGAACTGTATGCGACTTAATTTCTGACAATGGTGATGGTTGGAGCAAAGTTCATGCAAATAACACAACAGGCTATATTCAGAACAGCAGAATCAACGGAACAGGCTTATCCACTTGGAAGAAAGGTACTGTCTTAGGTGTGCCAGTTTATACCAAACCATCGGATACAAAACCTTGTGCGTACATTAACAAAGTCAATAAGTTCAATGTTGTATGCTCTATCAAGTCTGGAAAGTATGCAGGTTGGAGCATTATTCATTACAATAATCAGGATAAATATATTCGCACCGATATGCTAAAAATTTAAAAGCTACATAATAAACTTAAACATAAAAATAAAATCATAAACCTTACAAATTTAAAAACCGCCCTCAATTTTAATTATTTTGAGAGCGGTTTTTTTATTTCATAAATGATTTTTAAATATAGTTTATGCAGTATTTAAACTCGCATAAATATTCAAATTGCTTTTTGCATTTTATTTGCAAATTTTTTGGATTTCATTTGCAAAGCTACAGTCATACCGTTGTACTTCACAAAGCCAAGTGCCGCAAACGGGGCAGCACCCAAAATGCACACCCACGATACGGTTTCCGTGCCAACATACGGTTTGAGCAAGAAATACAGTCCTACCGCAACGCCACAAGCGAGAACAGAAAAAATGAACTGTCTGAGCGACAGTCCAAAAAAACATTGACTCTGTATAATTTCTGATTTCTCGGTTAATTTTTACTTCCATATCTGTTTCCTTTCCTGCGGTTTCGGTCTTTCTCCCTCACGCATTTATCATTCAGGCAAAAGAATTTGCCTTTTCGTTTACCGCCATAGTAAACACATTTCTTACAATCTCTTTGGTTCATCTCAAAATTTCTCCTTAAAGTCCCATCATCTCTCGGATAATACGGTCAGACATTTTCACTGCACCGACAAGAACGAGCATATTAAATACCAGTTCCCCGATATATGCCCACACTTGCGTAACTGCTGCTGCATCAGGATTCACTACTGGCGGCGATGAAGCAAATACGGAGAAAATAATACAAGCAAGTACAATGACTGCTCCCTCAAGCAGAACTGCACAATAGCTCTTGATAAAACTCTTGCCTACATTCTGTGTCGGTTCTCCTGCAAATGTGGAAAGCGGTATCGGTGCAAGTGCTGTGTACATATACAACTTAAAAAATCTTCCGTACACTGTCATTATCAGAATGAACGACAGCACCGTGATAAATAATCCTCCGATAAGCGTTACCGCCCACAAAGGGATACTTTCAAAAAATCCGCAATCCTCTATGGTCGTTACCATCTCTGCGGGCAAGGTCGTCTGTTCCGGAGTTCCAAATACGGAAGCATTCATAATGGTTGAAATCGTCCCTTGCACGATATTAAATAATGCAAGCATAAGCTCCATCTTTCCCAATCATTTCTGCACCGACGGTGTTTGGATTGTTCTTTTCGGGCGGCTGCTCTGTCCTCCCGTTCCTTGCGTTCCTGTGCTTCCTTGATACTGAAAAGCTCCTTGACCTTCTCCGCAAAGACCTCCACCAGCTTCGGGAAGTGCTCCAGTGCCTGCAAAAACGGCTGGCATTTTTCTTTGAGCTGGTCATAGCGTTCCTGCAATCGTTCCACGGCAGAGGACGCATTGAAATACTGCCTTTGATAGTAGGAAACGCTGCTTTTCAAATCTTGGATTTCGCTGCGGCTTGTGATACCCTCTTTTGCAAGTGCCGTGAGCTGCTGGTAATCGTCCTTGGAAACGGCAATCTTGCCGGTGATGGTTTTCTGCCCCATACCCTCAATCTCTGCCATTGTCTTGTGGACTTCGTGGGCAGGTTCATAGCGCATCTGCTCGGCTTCAATGCGTTCCTGAATGTCAGCAAGTCGTTCCTTGTCCTTCTGAATTTGATAATCCAGGCTGCTCAAATTCTCCGCTGTGCTGCCCAGTACTCCACGCTCAAAGCCGGCAAATCCCGCTTCGGTCATATGTGCAAAGAGCTTGTCTTGCAGGACGGAATAGGACTTGCGGAACATCGGCTTTCCGTATTTGCTGATAACCTGCTGTCCGTTTTCGTCCAACAGAGGGACGGTGTTCTTCCATTTCTTCGAGTGAGAAACTTGGTTGATGACCTCCTTGACCGTACCTCTCAGGGCTTCGTCCTTGCAGCGTTTCGACCACAGGATTTCTTTTCGGACGGTGGGTATCGCCACGATGTGCAGGTGGTAGTGGTAGACCGGCTTGCCCAGTTCTTCGGACACCGCCTTGTTGATTTCATCGGCGTGCATAACCGCCGACACGATGTTCTCCTCGCCGTAAATCTCACAGCCGAAACGGTAAGCTTCCTCGTAGAACTGCCTGGCATATTCGTAGCCGCCGTGCTCCTCAAAGTACCTTGTGTTCACATCAACGACCAACTCATTAAAGATCGTTGCGCCAGCTTTCTGTCCTCTTGTGGAGATTTTGCCCTCGTCAATGAACCGCTGGAAATACTCGTTGTAGGTCAAACCGCCCGTGTCCTTGAAGTGAACATTGCGGGCAATTTGCTCGGTGTCTACATTGAGATTTGCGTAGCTTTCGTTCTTGCGCTCGTTGTGTCGCTCGGTTTTCTGCGCTCCCTCTGCGAAGATTTTCTCCACTCGTATAACGCTCAGCGGGGTTCTGCTTGTTTGCCGTGCGTGTGACGGCAAGAATACTTCTCGCCGCACCGGCAATGTCGATAGAGCCATTGGTGCGATAGAGGGGGCTTGTGTCCTTCGCCTTGTTCATATGGGCGGTGATAACGATGGTGCAGCCGGTGTCCTTAGCAACAGCAATCAGGTGGTTGAACTCAGCTCTTGTTTCGTTTGCGTTGTTCATCGAGCAGGTGTCACCGATATAAGAACTCATCGGGTCGAGAATCAGCAGCTTGGCGTGGTACTTCTCCACGGCTTCACTGATACGGTCGTCTCCAAAGGTCAGGCTCTTTTCGTCCTCCTTGATGAAGATGAGCCTGTCCCCGTCACCACCTGCCGAATTAAATCTCGGCACAACGGTATCGTCTGCATCGTCCTCGGTGGTCTGGTAGATAACTGTCATCGGCTCGCCACTCTCGTCCTCATCGGCAAAGGGCAGCGGCGCTCCCTTGGAAAGCAAAGCGGCAAGGGAAAGCATCAGCTTACTCTTGCCGTCGCTGGGGTCGCCTTGCAGCAGTGTGACCTTGTAGGGATACCACTGCCAGCGCACCTTCCTGGGTGTGATCTCGCTTGCCTTGATGATTTCCAGCTTTGCGGGAATGTTGTTCGGATAGTCTGTCATTGTCTTGTTCTCCTTTTCGATAGATAGTGCGGGCATTGGATAACGGTGGCACGGAAGCTCTGCTTGCAGCTCCTTTCGCATTTCCTGCAAAGCTCGTTATATTTCTTCCTGCCACGCTCATCAAGAAAGAACGCCCATTCTCTCTTGAGGTATTTCGGCATACGGGGCATAACGGGTGCCTCCTTTTCGCTGCCGAATTGTCGATTTGCTCCCGAAACGCAGAAACGCCCAAAACCGTTTCCCGCTGTATAGTTTCGGGGCGTTTTTGGGCGTTTTCTTTCGATATGAGCAGCTTTGTTTTGACGGCGGTATCCTTTACCGCCAACCATTCAAAAGCCGCTGTTTGTCACTTCCGGGTAACAAAAAAGCGCCGTATTGCTACGACGCTTTTGTCTTGCTCGGAAGATGGAGCAAGGGAACGCTATTCAATTATCTGTTGTACTTTTTCTTTCTGCTGACAATCGTTGTGCCAATAGCTGCCCCGCCGAACAGGGCAATCCACAGTGCAAGGTTGCTTATATCGCCGGTCTGGGGAAGTTTGGAATCGTCTTTCAGCTTCGCCGTTACGGTGTCGGCTTTTTTGATTTCCTTTGTACCGTCCTTGTCGCTGAAATACTTGCCACAGCCTTCGCAGTACCAGTACTCGATATTGCCCTCGGCATCCTTGGTCGCCGCCTTTGCGTCGATATGCTTGAGGTCAGAGTGGTTGTTTGCATCAAACTCACCGTAGGCTTTACCGCAGACTTCGCATACCGCTTTTTCGGCGCAGGTCGCTTTTCCGCCGGTGTGCTCAGTCAGCTTCTTGCCGCAATAATCACACTTGTGGTCTTTGTTATCGTCTGCACACTCGCTGATTATATAATCGCAGATATCACATTTATGGTCTTTGTTTGCATCGATGCAATTCTCCGTTTGCGTGCCTGCAGAGCATCCGTCAACGGTGCAGGTGCGGGTATGGGTGCCGTCTTCGTTGGACGTCCAAGCGCCCCAGTCGTGGTCCAGCGCATTGCCGGAGAAGAAGGTCGCCTCATCCGCCGTGCCCTCGGAGCTCAGACCGCAGACTGCGCAGGACTTGTAATAGATTGACTTTTCGGTACAGGTTGCAGCAGACTTCAAATACTGCGCCTCTGCTTTTTCAGTCGTGAAGCTGTGTGACGCCATCTCGCCATATTCGCCGCCGCAGACCGTGCAGACAGCCTTGTGCGTGCAGGTCGTCGTGCCACCGTGGCAATTCTCGGTTTCCGTATGGC
>OKTR01000241.1_pt1 | contig 25284 bp, 17 predicted proteins | sample 1606431 | NCBI WGS metagenome assembly OKTR01 (sample SAMEA3879591, study PRJEB24766) | human gut metagenome | biome: human-associated habitat; feature: feces | place: USA | collected 1985/1987
AAATGGGGCAGACTGTAAATCTGCTGGCTTACGCCTTCGGTGGTTCGAATCCATCACTTCCCACAAAAAAGAAGAAAAGAAAGAGTGCCGGTTGGAGTTGCATAATCCCGAAGGTGCCGGTCCGCTGGCCGGACGACGTCGGAAGGATAGGGACTCTGATACGGTATATTTTTGCGGAAGTAGCTCAGTTGATAGAGCATTAGCCTTCCAAGCTAAGGGTCGCGAGTTTGAGCCTCGTCTTCCGCTCTCCGATGCAGCGCGTGTGATGCAGGGAACTGAACGGTTGCTTGTGTTGCGCGCTGGCTGTTGGATGAACTTAAAACTTTGAGTAAAGTTTAACAATACTTTAAATACTTAATACTATGGCAAAAGAAAAATTCGACCGTTCGAAACCGCATGTGAACATCGGTACCATCGGACACGTTGACCACGGTAAGACCACCCTTACCGCTGCTATCACGACTGTTCTGGCCAAGCAGGGCCTCTCGGAGCTCCGTTCGTTCGACTCGATTGACAACGCACCCGAGGAGAAGGAGCGTGGTATCACGATTAACACTGCGCACGTTGAGTATCAGACGGCAAAGCGTCACTATGCTCACGTGGACTGCCCGGGACACGCCGACTATGTGAAGAACATGGTTACGGGTGCCGCTCAGATGGACGGTGCCATCCTGGTAGTTGCCGCTACGGACGGCCCGATGCCCCAGACCAACGAGCACGTGCTGCTCGCCCGTCAGGTGAACGTGCCGAAGATTGTCGTTTTCCTGAACAAGTGCGACATGGTGGACGACCCCGAGATGCTCGACCTCGTTGAGATGGAGGTTCGTGACCTGCTCTCGAAGTACGACTACGATGGCGACAACGCCCCCGTAATCCGCGGTTCCGCTCTGGGCGCCCTGAACGGCGAGCCGAAGTGGGAGGCAAAGATTATGGAGCTGATGGATGCCGTAGACGAGTACATCCCCGTTCCGCAGCGCGACAACGAGAAGCCCTTCCTGATGCCTATCGAGGACGTATTCTCGATTACCGGCCGTGGTACCGTTGTAACGGGCCGTATCGAGACCGGCGTTATCCACGTGGGTGACCCCGTTGAGATTATCGGTCTGGAGGAGAAGACGCTGGCTTCGACCTGCACCGGTGTGGAGATGTTCCGCAAGCTGCTCGACGAGGGCGAGGCCGGTGACAACGTAGGTCTGCTGCTCCGTGGTATCGACAAGAAGGAGGTTAAGCGTGGTATGGTCGTTGCCAAGCCGGGTTCGATTACGCCGCACACCGAGTTCGAGGCTGAGGTCTACATCCTGAAGAAGGAGGAGGGTGGCCGTCACACGCCGTTCCACAACAACTATCGTCCCCAGTTCTATCTGCGTACGATGGACGTAACGGGTGAGGTTCATCTGCCTGCAGGTGTCGACATGGTTATGCCGGGTGACCACGTAACCATCACCGTTAAGCTTATCTACCCTGTCGCCCTGAACGAGGGTCTGCGTTTCGCAATCCGCGAGGGTGGCCGTACGGTAGGTGCCGGTCAGATTCTGAAGATTATCAAGTAATTTACGAATCTACCATAAGAGGAGCGGTGTTCAACCGCACCGCTCCTCATCTTAGGAGCATAGTTCAAGGGTAGAATAGCGGTCTCCAAAACCGTTGATGGGAGTTCGAATCTCTCTGCTCCTGCTATAAAAATCGAGACGAAAGTTATGTTCAACTACGTAAAAGAATCCTACAACGAGCTTGTGCACAAGGTGACGTGGCCCACGTTTCCGCAGCTTCAGAGTTCGACGGTCGTAGTGATGGTGGCTTCGGTCATCTTCGCTATCATCGTTTTGGCGATGGACCTGTCGTTCGAGAATCTGATGGCTGTCATCTACAAGACCCTGGCAAATCTTGGTCGTTAACCCGTGTTGAGTGCTGAACGATGAGCGAGATTAAGAAACAGTGGTACGTGGTTCGGGCCATCGGTGGCAAGGAGAATAAGGTCAAGGAGTACATCGAGGCCGAAATTCGTCACAACCACCTGGAGGATTACATCTCCCAGGTGCTGATTCCCACGGAAAAGGTATACACGATTCGCAACGGAAGGAAAGTTTCGAAGGAGAAGGTTTCTTATCCGGGTTACGTGTTGATTGAAGCAGCGTTTGTAGGTCAGATTCCGATTATAATTCGCAATACTCCCAACGTGCTCGGCTTCCTCGGCGATACGAAGGAAGACAGCCGCAAGATGATTGCCACGCCTCTTCGTCCACAGGAGGTGGCGCGCATCTTGGGCCGTGTCGACGAGCTGAGCACCATGGAGGAGGAGAGCGAAACACCCTTCTGTGTCGGCGAGACCGTCAAGGTTACGGACGGTCCTTTCTCAAGCTTCCAAGGTACCATTGAGACTGTCGACAACGAGCGCAAGAAACTCACGGTATCGGTGAAGATATTCGGGCGCAAAACTCCTATGGAGTTGAGTTTCACTCAAGTAGAAAAAGAATAATTAACCAAGGAAAATTATGGCAAAAGAGGTTGCTGCATTTATCAAACTGCAGATTAAAGGTGGTGCTGCCAATCCTTCGCCCCCGGTAGGTCCGGCTTTGGGTTCCAAGGGAGTCAATATCATGGACTTCTGCAAGCAATTCAACGCCCGTACTCAGGACAAGGCTGGTAAGGTTCTTCCGGTTATCATCACGGTTTACACGGACAAGTCGTTCGACTTCGTTGTTAAACAACCGCCCGTAGCCATTCAGCTCAAGGAAGCAGCCAAGCTCAAGAGCGGTTCCGCGCAGCCTAACCGCGACAAGGTTGGTCAGGTAACATGGGACCAAATCAAGGAGATTGCTCAGGACAAGATGCCCGACATGAACTGCTTCACGCTTGAGTCTGCTATGCGTATGGTTGCCGGTACTGCGCGCAGTATGGGTATCAGCGTAGTGGGAGAATTTCCTAATCTGTAATTGATTTACGAAGATGAGTAAGTTGACAAAAAATCAAAAAATCGCCTACGCAAAGGTGGAAGCCGGTAAGGCTTACAAACTTCCGGAGGCTGCCGCTCTTCTGAAGGAAATCACGTTTACGAAATTCGACGCTTCGGTTGATATCGACGTTCGTCTGGGTGTGGACCCCCGCAAGGCCAACCAGATGGTGCGCGGTGTCGTAACGCTTCCCCACGGAACGGGCAAGCAGGTGCGCGTGCTCGTGCTCTGCACCCCCGAGAAGGAGGCCGAGGCTAAGGCTGCCGGAGCAGACTACGTAGGTCTGGATGAGTATGTAGACAAAATCAAGTCGGGTTGGACCGACGTCGATGTCATCGTATGTACGCCCAACGTGATGGGCAAGGTCGGCGCCCTGGGTCGTATCCTGGGTCCCCGCGGACTGATGCCTAACCCCAAGACGGGTACGGTGACCATGGAGGTCGGCAAGGCCGTTGGTGAGGTGAAGGCCGGTAAAATCGACTTCAAGGTCGACAAGTTCGGTATCATCCACACGTCGGTAGGCAAGATTTCGTTCTCGGCCGAGCAAATCGCTGAAAATGCGAAGGAGGTGCTGAGCACGATTATCAAGCTCAAGCCAGCTGCTGCCAAAGGTTCTTATGTGAAGAGTATCTATCTTTCGACGACCATGAGTCCCGGTGTGCAGATTGATGCCAAGTCAGTTGAAACCAAATAAAGGAGGAGAGTAAGAGATGACAAAGGAAGAAAAACTGGTTGTTATTAACAGCCTTACCGAGCAGCTCCAGGCGTATCCTCACTTTTACATCACCAACATCGAGGCGCTGAATGCCGAGCAGACCGCTTCGCTCCGTCGCAAGTGCTTCGAGAGCAACGTGAAGCTCGTCGTTGTCAAGAACACGCTTCTTGCCAAGGCGCTCGAGAAGGTGGAGAAGGCTGATGCCGATTTGGTGAAGGTATTGGAAGGTTCCACGTCGATTATGTTCACGGAGGTGGCCAAGGCCCCCGCGGTCCTCATCAAGGAGTTCCGCAAGAAGGCCGACAAGCCCGTCCTGAAGGCGGCTTACGCCGAGGGATGCGTGTACATTGGCGACGAGCAGCTCGAAACACTGTGCAACATCAAGAGTCGGGAAGAGCTTATCGGCGATATCGTCGCTCTGCTGCAGTCCCCGGCCAAGAATGTTATTTCTGCATTGCAGGGTAATGCAGGTCAAAAGATTGCGGGCCTCGTGAAGACGCTCGAATCGCGAAACAACTAATCACAACAAGAATTAAAAACAAAATCTAATAAGAATTACAACTATGGCAGATGTAAAGAAACTGGCTGAAGAATTGGTAAATTTGACAGTTAAGGAGGTAAACGAACTGGCTACTATCCTCAAGGAGGAGTACGGAATTGAGCCCGCTGCTGCAGCTGTTGCTGTTGCTGCTCCCGCTGCTGGCGCAGGCGAGGCTGCTGCAGCTGAGAAGACGTCGTTCGACGTTATCCTGAAGAACGCCGGTCAGGCTAAGCTCCAGGTTATCAAGGCCGTTAAGGATATCGCCGGCCTGTCGCTGGGCGATGCAAAGGCACTCGTTGACGGTGCTCCCAAGGCCGTTAAGGAGGGTGTCTCCAAGGAGGAGGCCGAGCAGATTAAGGCTCAGCTCGAGGAGGCAGGTGCTGAAGTTGAGGTTAAGTAGCATTGCCGCTTACGACTGTTCAGTCAATGCAGGTATAGGGCTTACATTCGCTGTAAGCTCTATGCCTTTTTGCTCTAAAGACCGGAAGTGCCGCTGAGCTGTGTCCGGTTTTTGGAATTTGAATGCTCTCAGGGATGTAATGTCGTTACACTGGGGGCATTAGCGGGATAAAGCAGTCCCGTTTCGGGAGCGTAACTCACTCGCGCGTACTTACACTTCAACTAATTTGGATTTTACCGATGTCCGCAGCAAAACAACAACCAAGAATCAGCTTTTCGACAGTCAAGAACCGGGTGCCCTATCCGGACCTGCTGGAGGTACAGCTCAAATCATTCCGGGACTTTTTCCAGATGGACACTACGGCCGAAAACCGTAAGAATGAGGGACTCTACAAGGTCTTTCAGGAAAATTTCCCCATTACGGATACCCGGAACAACTTCGTTCTGGAGTTCATCGACTACTATATCGACCCGCCGCGCTACTCTATCGAGGAGTGTCTCGAACGCGGCCTGACATACAGCGTCCCCCTGAAGGCCAAACTCAAGCTCTACTGCACGGACGACGAGCATGAGGATTTCGGTGTGGTCGTACAGGACGTCTATTTCGGTACGATTCCCTACATGACCGAACGCGGTACGTTCGTCATCAACGGAGCCGAGCGTGTCATTGTGTCGCAGCTGCACCGTTCCCCCGGCGTTTTCTTCGGACAGAGCATGCATACCAACGGTACGAAGCTCTATTCGGCCCGCATCATCCCCTTCAAGGGGTCGTGGATTGAGTTCGCCACGGACATCAACAACGTGATGTACGCCTATATCGACCGCAAGAAGAAGCTGCCCGTAACGACGCTTCTGCGTGCCATCGGTTACGAGGCCGACCAGCAGATTCTCGAGATTTTCGACCTGGCGGACGAGGTGAAGGTTACGAAGGCCAACCTGAAGAAGGCCGTAGGCCGCAAGCTGGCCGCACGCGTGCTCTCGACCTGGGTCGAGGACTTCGTCGACGAGGATACCGGCGAGGTGGTCTCCATCGAGCGTAACAACGTCATCGTGGACCGCGAGACGGTGCTCGAGGAGGAGCATATCGACCAGATTATCGAAAGCGGCGCCAAGACGATTCTGCTCCACAAGGAGAATCAGTCGGGCATCGACTTCTCGATTATTTACAATACCCTGCAGAAAGACCCCTGTAACTCCGAAAAGGAGGCTGTCGTCTACATCTACCGGCAGCTGCGCGCTTCGGAGCCGCCCGATGAGGCAACGGCGCGCGACGTCATCGAGAAGCTCTTCTTCTCGGACAAGCGTTACGATTTGGGCGACGTAGGTCGCTACCGCATCAACAAGAAGCTGAACCTGGATATCGACCCGGCCATCCGCACGCTGACGCGCGAGGACATCATCGCCATCATCAAGTACCTGATTCAGCTCATCAACTCGAAGGCCGACGTGGACGATATCGACCACCTCTCGAACCGCCGCGTACGTACGGTGGGCGAGCAGCTTTCGAACCAGTTCTCGGTCGGCTTCGTGCGCATGGCGCGTACGATTCGCGAGCGCATGAACGTACGTGACAACGAGGTATTCACGCCGGTGGACCTGATTAACGCCAAGACGCTGTCGTCGGTCATCAACTCCTTCTTCGGCACCTCGCAGCTCTCGCAGTTCATGGACCAGATTAACCCGCTGGCCGAGATTACCCACAAGCGTCGTCTCTCGGCCCTCGGCCCCGGCGGTCTGTCGCGTGACCGCGCCGGATTCGAGGTGCGCGACGTACACTATACGCACTACGGACGTCTCTGCCCGATTGAGTCGCCCGAAGGCCCGAACATCGGTCTGATTTCGTCGCTCTGCGTCTATGCGAAGATTTCGCCCATGGGATTCATCGAGACGCCCTACCGTACGGTTACCGACGGCGTCATCGACATGGACAACTCGCACATCCGCTACTACTCGGCCGAAGAGGAAGAGGAGGGGGGTAAGATTATTGCGCAGTCGAACATGCCCATCGACGACGAGGGGCACTTCCTGCAGCCCGACCGCATCAAGGCGCGTCAGGGTGCCGACTTCCCCGTGGTGACGGACAAGGAGGTGAACCTGATGGACGTGGCGCCCAACCAGATTGCCTCGATTGCCGCCAGCCTCATCCCGTTCCTCGAGCACGACGACGCCAACCGTGCGCTGATGGGCTCGAACATGATGCGCCAGGCCGTGCCGCTCATCACGTGCGAGGCGCCCATCGTCGGTACGGGCATCGAGAAGGACATGATTTCCGACAGCCGCATCCAGATTGTCGCCGAGGGCGAGGGCGAGGTTGTCTTCGCCGATGCGACGAAGATTCAGGTCAAGTACGAGCGTACTGAGGATGAAATCATCGCTTCGTTCGCCCCCGAGGTGACCACCTACGAGCTGCCGCGCTACCGCCGCACGAACCAGAACACCTCGATTACGCTCAAGCCGACGGTGCTCACGGGCGACCATGTGACCAAGGGTCAGATTCTGACCGAGGGTTACTCGACGCAGGCCGGCGAGCTGGCTCTGGGCCGCAACCTGAAGGTGGCCTTCATGCCCTGGAAGGGATACAACTTCGAGGATGCCATCGTGATTTCGGAGCGCATCCAGCGCGAGGATATCTTCACGTCGGTACACGTCGACGAGTACATCATGGAGGTGCGCGATACGAAGCGCGGCGTCGAGGAGCTCACGTCGGATATTCCGAACGTCTCGGAGGATGCCACCAAGGACCTCGATGCCAACGGTATCGTCCGCGTGGGTGCCAACATCCACCCGGGAGACATCCTCATCGGCAAGATTACCCCGAAGGGCGAGAGCGACCCCTCGCCCGAGGAGAAGCTCCTGCGCGCCATCTTCGGCGACAAGGCCGGCGACGTGAAGGATGCCTCGCTCAAAGCGCAGCCCTCGCTGCACGGCGTGGTGATTGACACGAAGCTCTACAGCCGCGCCGGCAAGGACGGCAAGAAGAGCAAGAACGCCGAGAAGCTGCAGCTCGAGAAGCTCGACGAGAAGTTCGCCGGGCAGGTTGCCGACCTGACCAAGCTGCTCGTATCGAAGCTCTGGACGCTGCTCCAGGGCAAGACCACGACGGGCATCACCGACTACTTCGGCGTGGAGCTCTATCCCGCCGGCACGAAGTTCTCGCAGAAGCTGCTCGAGGAGCTGGCCCACAAGTCGTCGGACGAGAAGACCGGCGTCATGACGGGCTACCTCAACCTCGGTTCGTGCAAGTGGACGGGCGATGCGCACATCGACTCGCTTATCGAGACCACGATTAACAATTATACCATCGAGTGGAAGAAGGCCGACGCGGCCATCAAGCGCGAGAAGTACAACCTGACCAACGGCGACGAGCTGCCGCAGACGGGTGTCATCCAGATGGCGAAGGTCTACATCGCCAAGAAGCGCAAGCTGAAGGTGGGTGACAAGATGGCCGGTCGTCACGGTAACAAGGGTATCGTGGCGAAGATTGTCCGCGACGAGGACATGCCCTTCCTCGAGGACGGTTCGATTGTCGACATCTGCCTCAACCCGCTGGGTGTGCCTTCGCGAATGAACCTGGGCCAGATTTACGAGACGGTGCTCGGATGGGCTGGCCGCGAGCTGGGTCTGAAGTTCGCCACGCCGATTTTCGACGGTGCTTCGCTCGAGCAAATCAACGAGTACACGGCCAAGGCGGGTCTTCCGCACAGCGGCCGCACCTACCTCTACGACGGCGGCACGGGCGAGAAGTTCGACCAGCCGGCTACGGTGGGCGTCATCTACATGCTCAAGCTGGGCCACATGATTGACGACAAGATGCATGCCCGTTCGATTGGTCCCTACTCGCTCATCACGCAGCAGCCGCTCGGCGGTAAGGCGCAGTTCGGCGGTCAGCGTTTCGGTGAGATGGAGGTCTGGGCACTCGAGGGCTTCGGTGCCGCCAACATCCTGCAGGAGATTCTGACCATCAAGTCCGACGACGTGACGGGCCGTGCAAAGGCCTACGAGGCGATTGTCAAGGGCGAGAACCTGCCCAAGCCGGGTATCCCCGAGGCAATGAACGTGCTGCTGCACGAGCTTCGCGGTCTGGCGCTCTCCGTCAAACTCGAGTAAGAGGTATAATTAGGAAGATAAGAAAAACGAACACAATATGTCATTTACCAAAGACAACAAGACGAACAATGGTTACAGCCGCATCTCCATCGGCCTGGCCTCTCCCGAAGAGATTCTGGCCCAGTCGAGCGGTGAGGTGCTCAAGCCCGAGACCATTAACTATCGTACCTACAAGCCCGAGCGCGACGGTCTTTTCTGCGAGCGCATCTTCGGCCCGGTGAAGGACTACGAGTGCCACTGCGGCAAGTACAAGCGCATCCGCTACAAGGGCATCGTCTGCGACCGTTGCGGTGTGGAGGTGACCGAGAAGAAGGTGCGCCGCGAGCGCATGGGCCACATCTCGCTGGTCGTTCCCGTGGTGCACATCTGGTACTTCCGTTCGTTGCCTTCGAAAATCGGCTACCTGCTGGGCATCCCCTCCAAGAAGCTGGAGACGATTATCTACTACGAGCGCTACGTCGTCATCAACCCCGGTGTCGCTGCCGAGCAGGGCATCGAGCGGCTCCAGACCCTCTCGGAGAAGGAGTACCTCGACATCCTGGCCGCCCTGCCCAAGGGCAACCAGGCGCTCGACGACAGCGACCCCAACAAGTTCGTCGCCCAGATGGGTGCCGAAGCCATCTATACGCTTCTGAAGCAGGTCGACCTCGACTCGATGTCGTACGCCCTGCGCCACAAGGCCTCGACCGAGACCTCGCAGCAGCGCAAGTCCGAGGCGCTCAAGTGCCTCAACGTGATTGAGTCGTTCCGCGCCTCGAACGGCAAGAACAAGCCCGAGTGGATGGTGCTGAGCGTCATCCCGGTCATTCCGCCCGAACTGCGCCCGCTGGTGCCGCTCGACGGCGGCCGCTTCGCCACGTCGGACCTGAACGACCTCTACCGTCGCGTCATCATCCGCAACAACCGACTCAAGCGCCTGATTGAAATCAAGGCCCCGGAGGTGATTCTGCGCAACGAGAAGCGCATGCTGCAGGAGGCCGTCGATTCGCTCTTCGACAACTCGCGCAAGTCGAACGCCGTGAAGAACGAGTCGAACCGCCCGCTCAAGTCGCTCTCCGACTCGCTCAAGGGCAAGCAGGGCCGCTTCCGTCAGAACCTGCTCGGTAAACGTGTCGACTACTCGGCCCGTTCGGTCATCGTCGTCGGCCCCGAGCTGAAGATGCACGAGATGGGTATCCCGAAGGATATGGCCGCCGAGCTCTACAAGCCGTTTGTCATCCGCAAGCTCATCGAGCGCGGCATCGTCAAGACGGTGAAGTCGGCCAAGAAGATAATCGACCGCAAGGACCCCGTCATCTGGGGCATCCTCGAGAACGTCATCAAGGGTCACCCCGTGCTGATGAACCGAGCCCCGACGCTGCACCGCCTCGGTATCCAGGCCTTCCAGCCCAAGCTCATCGAGGGCAAGGCCATGCAGCTCCACCCGCTGGCATGTACGGCCTTCAACGCCGACTTCGACGGTGACCAGATGGCCGTGCACCTGCCGCTGGGCAACGCCGCCATTCTGGAGGCGCAGCTGCTGATGCTCGGTTCGCACAACGTCCTCAACCCGGCCAACGGCGCCCCCATCACGGTGCCGTCGCAGGACATGGTCCTCGGTCTGTACTACATCACCAAGCCGCGCAAGGGCGTCAAGGGCGAGGGACATGTCTTCTACGGTCCCGAGGAGGCGATTATCGCCTACAACGAGAAACGCGCCGACCTGCACGCCGTGGTCAAGTGCATGGTGGACGACCTGGACGAGCACGGAAACCCCGTGCGCGTGCTCAAGGAGACGACCATCGGCCGCATCCTCTTCAACCAGGTGGTTCCCAAGGAGGTGGGTTACATCAACGAGATTCTGACCAAGCGCTCGCTGCGTGACATTATCGCCGTGGTGATGAAGAAGGCCGGTGCCGACAAGGTGGCCAACTTCCTCGACGACATCAAGGACATGGGTTACCGCATGGCCTTCAAGGGCGGTCTGTCGTTCAACCTCGACGCGGTCATCATCCCCGAGGAGAAGCAGAAGCTCGTGGCCGAGGGTTACGAGCGTGCCGACGCCATCATGGAGGACTACAACATGGGTCTGATTACCAACAACGAGCGATACAACCAGATTATCGACGTCTGGACCAACATCAACACCAAGCTGACGAAGGCCGTGATTGATACGCTGGTCAAGGACGAGGACGGTTTCAACCCGGTCTACATGATGCTCGACTCGGGAGCCCGTGGTTCGAAGGAGCAGATTCGTCAGCTGAGCGGTATGCGTGGTCTGATGGCCAAGCCGCAGAAGTCGGGCGTCGAGGGTGGCCAGCAGGTCATCGAGAACCCGATTCTCTCGAACTTCAAGGAGGGTCTGTCGGTGCTCGAGTACTTCATCTCGACGCACGGTGCCCGAAAGGGTCTTGCTGATACCGCCCTGAAGACGGCCGACGCCGGTTATCTGACGCGCCGTCTGGTCGACGTGGCTCAGGACGTGATTATCAACGAGGAGGACTGCGGTACGCTGCGTGGTCTGACGGCTACGGCCATCAAGCGCAACGACGACGTGGTACAGACGCTCTACGACCGCATTCTGGGCCGTACGGCGCTTAACGACGTCATCCACCCCCTGACGGGCGAGGTGCTCTGCAAGGCCGGCGAGGAGATTACCGAGGATATTGCCGAGGCAATCGAGAAGTCGCCGCTCGAGTCGGTTGAAATCCGCTCGGTGCTCACCTGCGAGTCGCGCCACGGCGTCTGCGCCAAGTGCTACGGCCGCAACCTGGCCACGGCCCGCATGGTACAGAAGGGCGAGGTGGTTGGCGTCATCGCGGCGCAGTCCATCGGCGAGCCGGGTACGCAGCTGACTCTGCGTACGTTCCACGTCGGTGGTGTGGCCGGTGGTACTGCCGTCGAGACCAACGTCGTTTCGAAGTACGAGGGTCGTCTGGAAATCGACGAGTTGCGTACGGTCAAGGGCAAGAATGCTGCCGGCGAGCCGGTTGACATCGTCATCTCGCGTCAGTCGGAGTTCCGCATCGTCGACCCGAAGACCAACATCGTTCTCTATACGCACAACCTTCCCTACGGTGCGACGCTCTTCATGGCGGACGGCGCCGAGGTGAAGAAGGGCGACATGATTTGCGAGTGGGACCCCTACAACGCCGTGATTATCTCGGAGTACGACGGTCGTGCCGTCTACGAGAACATCATCGAGGGTGTGACCTACCGCGACGAGCGTGACGAGCAGACGGGCCTTTCGGAGAAGGTGGTCATCGAGTCGAAGGACAAGACGAAGAACCCCGTCATCAAGATTGTCAATAAGGAGGGCGAGGAGGTCAAGCAGTACAACCTCCCGGTATCGGCCCACGTCGTGGTGAAGGACAACGCCAAAATCAAGACGGGCGAAATCCTCATCAAGATTCCGCGTGCAATCGGTAAGTCGGGCGGCGACATCACCGGTGGTCTGCCGCGTGTTACGGAGCTCTTCGAGGCGCGCAACCCGTCGAATCCCGCCATCGTGTCGGAGATTGACGGTGAGGTAACCTTCGGCAAAATCAAGCGCGGTAACCGCGAAATCATCATCACCTCGAAGCAGGGTGACGTGAAGCGCTATCTGGTGCCCCTGTCGCGTCAGATTATCGTGCAGGAGAACGACTACGTGAAGGCCGGCAGCCCGCTTTCGGACGGTGCCATCACTCCGTCGGACATCCTCAACATCCTCGGCCCGACGCGTGTGCAGGAGTACATCGTCAACGAGGTGCAGGAGGTCTACCGCATGCAGGGTGTGAAAATCAACGACAAGCACTTCGAGGTCATCGTACGTCAGATGATGTCGAAGGTGAAGATTATCGACCCGGGAGACACGCGCTTCTTCGAGGACCAGATTGTCGACAAGTGGGAGTTCATGGATGTGAACGACGAGCTCTACGACAAGGTGGTGGTTACGGATGCCGGCGACTCGACGTCGCTGCAGCCGGGCCAGATTATCTCGCTGCGCAAGCTGCGAGACGAGAACTCGAGCCTCAAGCGCCGCGACCTGAAGCTCGTTCAGGTGCGCGACATCGTTCCCGCAACCTCGACGCAGGTGCTGCAGGGTATCACCCGCGCCGCACTGCAGACCTCGAGTTTCATCTCGGCCGCTTCGTTCCAGGAGACGACCAAGGTGCTCAACGAGGCCGCCATCCAGGCGAAGGTCGACCCGCTGGAGAATCTGAAGGAGAACGTGATTTGCGGTCACCTGATTCCGGGCGGTACGGGTCTGCGCGAGTACGACAACCTCGTGGTGGGTCTGAAATCCGACCTCGAGAATCTGCAGCAGCAGTCGCAGCGCTAACCATACGCGAGCGGGGCGGTTCCTTCGGGGACCGCAGCCCGCAGGGCTTAGAAAAAGCCTCCTCCCCGGACGGGGAGGAGGCTTTTTTTGTGGCGTTATGCAATGCGTGGCGGACCGCAGAGGGCTTGGCTTGGAGGGGGGGTAGGGTTGCCCGGAAGTTGTTCGGGAGTCGTCCGTAGGTGGCTCGGGAATCACCCGGGAGCCGCCGCGGAGAATTCGGACAGGGCGTCCGGTGCGGGCTCGGAGAGGACAGGATAGGACTTGGCCCCCCTGCCCGGAATGTGCCGCGGCGCCTATATGCGCTCGTAGTAGCGCTTGGCAAGGCCCCCTTCGGAGGTCTCGCGGTAGAGGCTCGGCAGGTTGTGGCCCGTCTCGTTCATCACCTCGACCACCTTGTCGTAGCTGACCAGATGGGCTCCGTCGGAGAGCGTGGCGTAGATGTTGGCATCCAGAGCGCGGGCCGCCGCAATGGCGTTGCGTTCGATGCAGGGGACCTGCACCAGTCCGCAGACGGGGTCGCACGTCAGTCCGAGGTGGTGTTCGAGCCCCATCTCGGCGGCATACTCGATTTGCGAAGGGGTGCCGCCGAAGAGCTGGCAGGCCGCAGCCGCAGCCATGGCGCAGGCGACGCCCACCTCGCCCTGACACCCTACCTCGGCGCCCGAGATGGAGGAGTTCGTCTTGGCGATGTTGCCGAAGAGCCCCGCCGTGGCCAGCGCCCGCAGGATGCGGATGCGCAGGAAGTCGCGCGAGGTGGCCAGGTGGTAGAGCACCGCCGGAACGACGCCGCTCGAGCCGCACGTCGGAGCCGTGACAACCGTACCGCCGGCGGCATTCTCCTCGGAGGTGGCCAGCGCATAGGCGTAGATTTTTGCCCGCGACTTGAGCGAGTCGGTGTAACTCTTCGACTTGACCCAGTAGGTGCTCGCCTTGCGCGCCACCTTCAGACCGCCCGGCAGCACGCCGTCGTTGTTCAGTCCGTTCTGGATGGTCTTGCACATCTGCTCCCAGATGGTGTCGAGGTAGTCCCAGATTTCGGGCCCCTCGCAGTCGTTGACATACTCCCAGTAGGTCTTACCCTCGTGGTAGCACCACTCCTTGATGGAGTTGATGGTCGTCAGCGGGTAGATGCTGCGCGGCTCCTCGCGGGTAGTCTCCTCGTTGGCCAGCGCGCCGCCGCCAATGCTGAAAATCGTCCAGCTGTCGATGACCTTGCCCCCGCTGAGCGCCTCGAAGAGCATGCCGTTGGGGTGGAAGGAGAGCACCGTCTCGGGGCGCCAGACGATTTCGGTCGGCGCGATGGGCTGGAGTACCGAGAGGATGGCCACGTCGGTCAGGTGGCCCTTGCCCGTGGCGGCGAGCGAGCCGTAGAGCGTTACGCGGAAGGCGTCGGCGTGGTTGCCGCGTGCGGCGAACTGCTCGGCCGCCTTCTTGGGCCCCATCGTGTGGCTGCTCGAGGGGCCGTTCCCGATTTTGTACAACTCTTTGAGCGATTCCATTTCTTCGTGTGTTTTCCGGCTGCAAAGATACGAAAAGGCGGGGGCAAAAAGCCATGCGGGGTGCGAGATTTTTGCCGGGCCCGACCGCCTGTCCGGGAAGGCGACGACGGTGAGGGGCAAAAGTTGTGCCCGAAGGCGGGCTTTCGCCGGGGAAGCAGCTGCTTGCCGCGGCGGAGAGGGTGGTGTCGGAAAGGGGGGAGAGCTAGTGGGCGCGTCTTCTTTCGACACAGCGCCGCCTCGCTCTGTCTCAGCCCCAAAAACAGTGCGGCCGGAGTTCTCCTGCTGGAAAAACTCCGGCCGCCGGCCTGGTAGCCCCACCGCGACTCGAACGCGGATTTAGGGTTTAGGAAACCCTCGTTCTATCCCTTGAACTATAGGGCCCTGCAAAACGATTGCGGTGTGCTCCTCCCGCATTGGGGCGAAGCGCACCGCAAAGATAGTAAAATATTCCGGCTTTCAGAAACGGAAGTTCAGACCGAGCGAGAAGGTGTGGGCGCGGGCCGTGTAGTTGCCCGAGAAGTCGGTCGTTGCCTGGGCGGCGCCGACGCCTGCCAACTCGAGCACCGAGTTGGTGTAGGGGTAGGAGCCCGTGCGCTCGGGGTCGGCCGAGTTGACGTAGCCGTAGGCCAGGTCGATGTCAAGCCAGCGGGTCGGACGCAGCGTCAGACCGACCGTGTAGGCCAGCTTGGTCATCGAGGGGGTCTCGGGATTGAGGTAGTCGCTGCTCACGGGGCTCTCGTCGACGTACATACCCATGCGCGCCGTCAGAAAATCGCAGACGCGGTACTGGCCGCCGATGCGGACCGCCAGCGTGTTGGAGTAGTTCTTGTCGCTGGCCAGCGTCATGACGGTCGTGTTGTCGGTCGGATTGACGAGCTCGACGTCGAGCCGGTCATAGGCGCTCCAGAGGACATACTGCAGGTCGACGGCAAACTCCCACTTCGGCGTCGGGCGGAAGCTGACGCCCCACGTGAGCGAGGCGGGGAGCGGAAGTTCGGTCTTTACCACGGCCGAGGAGAGGTTCTGCAGCGTGGAGAACTGGGGAGCCTGGAGCAGCTGACCGAGAATCTGACCGATGGCGGGGTCGTCAATCGTCTTGAGGGCGATGGAGCCCGAGTTGACCTTCATGCGCAGCTTCGAGCGGTAGGTGAAGCCGAGCGACCACTGCTTGTTGATGTCCCACATGATGCCGGCGTTGACGCCGACGGCCATCTTGGCGTCTCCCTTGAGGGCGAGCGACATGAGGCTTCGGTCGCCGGCCATCTCGAAGATGTTGGGCAGCGTCGGCATGGCCGTCTGCAGCGCCCCCATGAGCAGTTGGTTCTGGGCGTTGTCGGCCCCGACGGGGAGCAGCGAGCGCGAGAGGTCGAACGTACCCCAGGTCATCATCAGACCGGCGCCCACCGAGATGTGCTTGCCGATGCGGAAGCCGACGGTCGGCTGGAGGTTGTAGGCCGAGAGGTTGATGGACTGCACCAGATGGGCACCCGCCCAGTTGTCGCCCCAGTTCATCGAGGAGCCAAAGGGGGTGTTGAAGGCCAGACCCACCGACATCCAGTCGAGCGGCTTGTAGTTGATGTAGGCGTAGAGGGGCGTCGAGATTTTGTTGTCCGAGGTGAAGTGGCGCTGGGGCGTGGCGCCCGTGTAGTCGGGCAGCGAGGTGTAGGTGGCCTTCGAGGCGATGCCCGTGATGCCGACCGAGATGTCGAATTTCGATTGCTGGAAGGCAGCGGCGGCAGGGTTGAACCACACGGACTCGGAGTTGAGCTTCATGGCCGTACCGACGTGTCCCATACCGTTCTGCTTCGAGGAGAGGTTGTTTACCTGGTATCCTTCGGCCGAGGCTGCGAGCGTTGTCGCCGTGGCGGCCAGAAGGAGGAGGACTTTTTTCATGTCAAATGGTTTAGGTTAATACTTGGCGGGCCCTTGCGGGGCGCGCAGCAACGGCGGCAAAGGTAGGAAAACAATCCGTGCGCCCCAAAGAAATTGGTCGGAAAGTCTTAGAAATTGGAATAAACGGTAGAACATTGGCCGGTATGTCGGGTCGGACGACCGGCGTGGCTGCTGCCGCAATTGATTGTGCCGGGACAGCGGGGCGGCGGGAGAGCGGCAGGACGGCAACAGGGTAAAGACGGGCCGCGGGCGGGGTAGGCGAGGTAAGAGGGGTAGGAGGAAGCACACGTTCCGCATCGGGGCGGCCGGGCAACGTCTGAGTAAAGGTACGGACAAAGGCAAGGGCCGCACTTCGGTGTGCGACCCTTGTCGGAAAACTTGCTGCCGCCGCTCCGGCGGGGAGGGCGGGGCTTCGGCTATTTGCGGCTGTTGTAGGCCTCGAGCGCCTTTTCGAGCAGGAAGAGGGCGCGCGTGAGGTCCCGCTTGTTCAGCACGTAGGCGATGCGCACCTCGTTGCGGCCGTAGGCGGGGTCGGAGTAGAAGCCCGAGGCGGGGGCCATCATGACGGTCTCGCCCTCGTAGCTGAAGTCGCTCAGACACCAGGCGCAGAAGTCGTCGCTGTTCTCGACCGGCAGGCGGGCCACCGTGTAGAAGGCACCCATGGGGATGGGGGAGTAGACGCCCGGGATGCGGTTGAGCCCGTCGATGAGGCACTTGCGCCGCTCGATGTACTCCTCGTAGACCTCGGCGCTGTAGGAGCGCGGCGCGTCGATGGAGGCCTCGGCGACAATCTGCCCCAGCAGCGGGGGCGAGAGGCGCGCCTGGCAGAACTTCATCACCGCGTCGCGCAGCTTGCGGTTCTTGGTGATGAGCGCACCGATGCGGATGCCGCACTCGGAGTAGCGCTTCGAGAGGGAGTCAATCAGTACGACGTGCTCCTCGATGCCATCCAGATGGCAGGCAGAGATGTAGGGCGACCCCGTGTAGATGAATTCGCGGTAGACCTCGTCCGAGAAGAGGAAGAGGTCGTAGCGCTTCACCAGGTCGCGGATGCGGTCCATCTCCTTGCGCGTGTAGAGGTATCCGGTGGGGTTGTTGGGGTTGCAAATCAGGATGCCGCGCGTGCGCTCGTTGATGAGCCGCTCGAATTCGGCGATGTCGGGCAACGCAAAGCCCTGCTCGATGGTCGAAACGACGGGGCGGATGACCGCACCGGCCGAGATGGCAAAGGCCATGTAGTTGGCATAGGCCGGCTCGGGGACGATGATTTCGTCGCCCGGGTTGAGGCACGACATGAAGGCGAAGAGCACCGCCTCGGAGCCTCCCGTGGTGACGATGATTTCGTCGGGCGAGAGCTTGATTTGGTACTGGGCGTAGTACTCGATCAGCTTCTCGCGCAGCGAGCGGTAGCCGTCGCTGGGGCTGTATTCGAGTACCGTGCGGTCGATGTGGCGCAGTGCGTCGAGGCCGACCTGCGGCGTGGGCACGTCGGGCTGGCCGATGTTGAGGTGGTAGATTTTCGTGCCGCGCGCCTTGGCCGCTTCGGCCAGCGGCACGAGTTTGCGGATGGGCGAAGCCGGCATCAGCTCCGCACGTTGGGAAATGGGTGGCATCGTTCGTGTTGCTCGTTTTGTCCTCCGGCAGCGGCGTAAGGGGGCGCGGAAGTGCGCCTTCGGGCCGAGTCGGGGTAAATCATTAACCTGACCGTCCGACGGTGGGGGAGTGCGCCGTGCCGCGGCCTTTGTTGGGAACGCGTGCACGGGCAGCAGTCCGATACCTGTCGGATTGAGCAAAGATAGGACTTTTCGCGCGAAAGCGGAAACCGGGCCCGCAAAATTGTCGTGCAGGGTGCCTCTCCGGGCTCAGTTGCAGCGAAATAATGGCGCCGGAGATTTGGCGGAATGGAAAAACCGTACTATTTTTGTGCCCGGAGAGATGGCAGAGTGGTCGATTGCGGCGGTCTTGAAAACCGTTGAGCTGCGAGGCTCCGGGGGTTCGAATCCCTCTCTCTCCGCCAAAGGGTGTAAACTGGGCCCGGTCTCCTTATGGGGACCGGACCCTTTGCATGACAGGCGGGGGTGACGGTCTGAGGAACCCGCCGCCCTCCGATGGCGTGGGCTCCTCCAGCATCTGTTTCCGGGCGTGTCGCCCATGCAAATGCGGCCTCCGTGCCAGGCTGCGGAACCGGTTTTCAGACTTGTCTAAACGACAAAACTTGTCTAAACGACAATTCGAATTTATCTAAACGACAATTTAGGCTTGCCTAAACGACAAAAATTGAATTTTCCGGCAAATTCACCGCTCCGGACCCCACCCGGAGGCGGGAATCTCGATTTTTTTACCTATCTTTAATAGGCCAATGTCCCCTTCGGACACCCCTCTTCCGGCAACACACACACTCCATATACCCAATCATACACCCCCACAAACCGCCCTTGTTTGGAGGTCGGTCACGCTGTAAAACCGTCCTGCCTGCCGCATATGGAATACAAGCAACGCATACACACAAAAAACGCACGCATATGAAACATCTTTACCTTTTGACCCTGTTTGCCCTCCTTGCCTTTGCGGGGTGCGAGAAGGATGACCTCGCTTCGGCAAAAATCGTTACCTCCGACTTCGACCCGGTATTCGCCCAGGTATTGCAGGAAAGAGGGTACATCTCCGATGCGGAAAATATTTCGACGGCCGACCTGGCCGCAATCACCGAACTCGATGTTTGGGGGGAAGGAGATAACCCGGGCCCGATTACCTCCTTGCGGGGAATTGAACATTTCACGTCACTGACGACGTTGTACTGCGGGTACAATCAGTTGACGGAGCTGGACTTAAGTCAGAACACGGCACTGACGGAGTTGGACTGCAGCGCCAACTCGTTGACGAAGCTGGATGTGAGTCAGAATACGGCGCTGACGGAGTTGTACTGCGGCAGCAATGAGCTGACGACGCTGAATGTGAACACGGCGCTGTTGAAGTTGTACTGCGAGTACAATCAGCTGACAGAGCTGAACATCAGTCAGAGCCTGGTGCTGACGGAGTTGGACTGCAGCAACAATCAGTTGACGACGCTGGACGTGAGTCAGAACACGGTGCTGACCGACCTGATTTGCGGCAACAATCCGTTGACGACGCTGGATGTGAGCAAAAACACGGAACTGTTGTACATCTCCTGCAGCGACTGCCAATTGACCGCGCTGGACTTGAGCCATAATACCCAACTGGGTACGTTGTGGAGCAACTCCAATCCATTGAGGACCCTGGACCTGAGCAAAAACACAAGTCTGCGGTTCTTGTCCTGTGTCTCCAACGGATTGACGACGCTGGATGTGAGCCACAATTCGGAATTGTCGATACTGCAGTGCAGCTCCAATCAGATAACGGAGCTGGATATCCGTCACCTTACAGAGTTGACTTCATTGGTTTGCCCCGACAATCGGTTGACAGCGCTGGATTTGAGCCAAAACGCGGAACTGACGGACGTGAACTGCGACGGGAATCAGTTGACATCACTGGATGTGAGCAAAAATGCCAAATTGGAGCAGTTGAGGTGCAACAACAATCAGTTGACTGAGTTGAGTCTGACACAGAACCCGGCGCTGACCTGGTTGTGGTGCTCCTCCAACAAACTGACAGAGCTGGATTTGAGCCAGATTTATGAGTTGCGAAGTCTGGAATGCAACGACAATCAGCTGACAGAGCTTGATTTGAGCCACAACGCGAAACTGAGTACGTTGTACTGCAACAACAATCAGTTAACGTCGCTGAATGGGGACAGCAATCCCGAGCTGGATTGGATAGAATGCAACAGCAACCAGCTGACGACACTGGACGTGAGTACCCAGGCGGAGCTGTGGCATCTGGAATGCTCCGACAACAAGCTGACTGCACTGGACGTGAGCAAAAATACGGAAATGACAACGTTGTTCTGCGACTACAATGAGCTGACAACGCTGGATATCAGCCGGAACACGGAATTGGGAAACCTGAATTGCAGCTACAATCCCGGAGACGGCATTTCATCCTTCCCGGTAACGGCCTGGTTTGACAACGCTTCAATCCCGAACGACATAAGTCTTTACATAAGCGAATGGTGGTACGACGGCTCGCACATCTTCCTCGACTTCCGAAAGGCGGAGTAACGGCGCCAACTCCTGTTATATGAACCGACTGCAAATACAAATACACATTATTACCATGAAGACCCTGAAATCGATTTACTGGCTGGCTCTCACGGCCGCCCTTGCCCTTGCCGCCTGCAGCAAGGAGGATCCGGCACCAACGCCGGAACCGAATCCCGAGCCCGAGCCCGAGCAGACCGAAATCGTCATCGAGCAGACCGAATACACACTCGACGCCGACGAGGAGCGGACCGCAACGGTCGCCTTTACCGCCACGGCCGACTGGACGCTTTCGGTCGCATACGACGATGCCGAATCCTCGGCCGACTGGCTGACCGTCACGCCCACGAGCGGTACGGCCGGCGAACAGACCGTCGAACTGTCGGCCGCCCGCAATTTCCGGGCATCGGCCCGCACGGCTTATGCCGATATTGCCTGCGGGAAACAGAGCGTGCGGCTGACCGTCACCCAGACGGCGGCATCCGACGCTACGGATTTCACCGCCCAATTCGACCCGGACTTTGCAAAGGAGCTGCAAAAACAGGGTATTATCGCCGATGCGGGAAATATCACGCCGGAGGATATGGAAAAGATTGCCGCAATCACCTCTCTGGACGTTTCAGGGACTGAAGATGCGCCCGGCGCCCTGACCTCCCTGCAAGGAATCGAGTATTTCGAGTCGCTGACGGATTTGGAATGCGAATACAATCGGTTGACGTCGCTGGATGTAAGCGCGAACACGAAACTATGGTTGTTGAGCTGTTCCAACAATTCATTGAAGACGCTGAACGTAAGCGCGAACTCGGAACTGATAACTTTGCACTGCGAGGAGAACCAGTTGACGGAGCTGGATGTAAGTACGAACACGAAGCTGTCGTATTTGTCCGGCAATGACAATCAGTTGACTTCACTGGATATAAGTGCGAACTCGGAGCTGACGTATTTGTACTGCTATGACAATCAGTTGTCTTCGCTGGATGTAAGCGCGAACCCGGAACTGATAATAATTTGGGGCTCCAACAATTCGTTGACGGAGCTGGATGTAAGCGCGAACACGAAACTGACGCATTTGTACTGCGAGAGAAACCTGTTGACGGAGCTGGATGTAAGCCGGAACACGGAGCTGACGGATTTAATCTGCTTTAACAATCAGTTGACGGAGCTGGATGTACGTGCGAACACGAAGCTGTCGGATTTGTCCTGCTCCAACAATAAGTTGACGGAGCTGGATGTACGTGCGAATACGGAACTGGTGACGTTTGACTGCTCCGACAATTCGTTGACGGAGCTGGATGTAAGTGCGAACACGAAACTGGCGTGGTATTTCTACTGTAATGGCAATCAGTTGACGGAACTGGATGTGAGCAACTGCACGGCGCTGGAGGAGCTGTATTGCCACGATAATCAACTGACGTCGCTGGATGTGAGCCGGAATACGGCGCTGACGAATTTGGTGTGCTACTCCAATCAGTTGACGGAGCTGGATGTGAGCCAGAATACGATGCTGACGTCGTTGCGATGCCACTACAATCAGTTGACCACGCTGGATGTGAGCCGGAATACGGCGCTGACGCAGTTGTACTGCTCCTACAATCCCGGAGACGGGGTTTCGAGCTTTCCAATCACAGCCTGGTTCGACAACGATACGAAACCGGACAATTTGGAGATTGACCGCGAGCAGTGGACGTACGACGGCAAGAGCATCACCATCGACTTCCGAAAGGCGGAGTAATTCCGCCCCACGGTCTACCCATTGACGCACGAAAGGCGGTCCGGAATACTCCGGGCCGCCTTTTTCCGATCCGGCCGCCAACAATGCTGACCAGCGGCGCCACCTGACGCCCACCCGCAGCACCGCCAGCGTCCCGTCGTCTACCGCCGCACCGGGCCGAAGTAGCGCTCCTCAAGAAAACGCTCGATATCCGACTCGCGGTAGAGAATCTTGCCGCAGACGCAGTAATAAGGAATCTCGTGCGAGGAGCGATGCTCCTGCAGCGTACGGCGGCTGATCTTCAACCGCTCCGACAATTCGCGGTCCGTCAGGTAGCGTTCGCCGTCCAGCATCGGGCGGTTCAACTCCACACAGCGGTCCAGATCCCGCTCCAGCTGCTCCAGCGTGCGGAGCAGCTCCTCCGGACGTTCGTCCGTCCGATAAACCGACTGGGTCTCCATCGCCGTACGCATTTACCGTTTGCTCCCGCTGCGGAGGGCCGACGCGGCCAGCAGCCGCTCGACATCCGCGGTTTTGTAGTAGACCTTGTGGCGGATCTGCGTGCAGGGCAGCAGCCCCCGTTCGCGGTAACGCTGCAGCGTCCGCTTCTGAATGTTCAGCAGCAGGCAGACCTCCTCGTTGTCGAGCCAGTGCTGCAGCGTCTTGTCCTGCCGGCGGCACAGCTCCGCCACCCGGCCCGCCAGCGCGCCGATGCGTGCGACCAATCGGTCGTAGCTCCGTTTTTCAACCATCATGTACTCCATAATTTTAGCGTTTAGGGTTCTGGAGGCGAAGATAGGCCATCCGGGGCCGATTGCTTCGCCCGCAGCGGAAGATGGCAGTGGTTGGCGTCGGTGTGGCACCGGTTGGCGTCGGTTGCGGGGGTGCGACGCCTCCGAAAGAGCAGATTTCAGACGACCGTTCGGGAACCGGACGGGCACGTCGGGGTATCGGCATTCGGGCGGAAAGCAGGTAGAGCGATTTCGGTATGCCGCGGTGCTCCCGGAGCTCCTCACACGAGCGGATGGCATCCGCTTCGGCCGCAAAGATACCGCCGAGCCGTCGGGCCGGGGCGCATCGAGCCGCAGGCGGTTTTGACACCGATCTTCCTCGACGCGCCGGGACAGTTCGGGGATTCAGCGGCGGCAGGCGAGCGTATCGGCGTCAAAAATCCGTCCCGGGCCGGGCTCCGCGGAGAAAAAGACGTCCGAACCCGGATACCATCCGCACCGGCTCCGTTACGGCACCGAGATCCCGCCAACCGGCCTCGGAGGTATACGCTTCTCGGAGAGGCATCCCGCTTCGCCTCCACTGTCCCGGAAAACCTCCGACCTTCCACCCGGCATCGGAATCTCCATCGGCCCACCCATACTGATATCAACAAAACAGCAAGCCAGCAAAACTACACAACAACACAACTGCACAACGACACAACAACAAAACAACAAAACAGTAAAATAGTAAGGCCATGACTTCAGTCAGTACTGAAGTCAGTCAGTCAATCAGTACTGAAGTCCGTCAGTACTGACGTCAATCAGTCAGTCGGCCTTTTTGAATAAGACGCCCTGAGGGCCTTCTTTTTTTGACCGTTTTTGTTCCCGATGTCGGCTTCGGGAACGGGCGGTTCGCCTCTTCAGATTGGCCGGCGAACAAGCGGGAACGGGGCGTGATATTCGACCCGTTTCTGGGGGCAGAAACATGATATGTTTTGCCCCCGGCAAGCTGTGTTTTCCGTTACGCGAAATAGATTTCGTAACAGAAAACAGCTTGCCCGCAAGGGGGTGGAAAACTCCTCCGGAGTCGTCATTTTTTACAGGGCACCCCGTGTGCCGAGACCGAAATCCCGACAGCCGGCGGATTCTCGCCAGCTTCACTCAAGCCCCGTTCGAAATGCGGTCGAAATTCAATCATACAGCACTCGAAAATGGGTCTTTACAAGCACAAAAAAGGGGGACGATTCTGTAGAATCATCCCCTCAAACAGGCCCCATTCGGCACGCTTTTCTGCCGAAAAATGTTCTTAAACCAGAACGATATCCGGGCGTTCGGACACGTTTTTCAACCCGGGTTCACAGCAATCTGAATGTGGATTCCGACGAAAAAGGCAAAGGTTTCGGCACAAAAAAAGCCGATTCCCCGGCAGGAAATCGGCCCTTTTTGAACTCCAGCTCTCCGAATTCTCAATCTTTCGGAACAAGCAAATAGCTTTCAGAATCTACTTGAAATCCTATGGGGAAAACCGTTTTGATCGCAACTGAAAGAGTGTAAAGGTGCTTGCTGTCTATTCTCCCTCGACTATACGGGAAACCCGACTTTATCCTTATCCGTGATTTTCCTTAATACCCGGCAAGGGTTTCCGGCGGCCAGGACACCCGAAGGAATATCGTGGGTTACAACACTTCCTGCCCCAATCACCGTATCATCACCGATGGTCACGCCGCTGAGTATGGTGCAACCACCGCCAATCCAAACCCGGTTTCCGATAGTAATAGGTTTGGGAATTAAGGCTCCGGCGATACGTTCTGCCGAATCGAGGGAATGATTGCCCGAATATGCACTTACGTTAGGTCCGAGCAACGTATTATCCCCGATTGTTATCTGTCCGCAATCAAGAAGCGTACATCCAGAATTAATATAGACATTATTCCCGATCGTAATGTTTTTGCCGAATTCACAGGTAAAATTCGGCTCCAGCCAAACGCGTTCTCCTACGTTCTTGAAGAGTTGGCGCATGATTTCTTGACGCCGATCAGTCTCTTCGTCTTCCGTACGGTTAAATTCCTTGAATAGCTTTTTGGCTTGAACCCGCAGGTCGAACAGATCACCATCAAAATCATTATAGATCTGATGTTTCTGCATTTTATCCCATTCTGTCATATTTCGTTAACTTTGAAGTGATCGAAACGATTCTCAGTAGCAAAATTAAATAGGGACTGTCGTAAAAAGAATAAAACTTTATAACGAATTGATTGTCAATGTAATATAAAATTTGCATCTTAGCTAAAGATAAAAAGAATACCTCCAATTGCCCTAGAAAAGCCAAATTTG
>OKTR01000320.1_pt1 | contig 20255 bp, 20 predicted proteins | sample 1606431 | NCBI WGS metagenome assembly OKTR01 (sample SAMEA3879591, study PRJEB24766) | human gut metagenome | biome: human-associated habitat; feature: feces | place: USA | collected 1985/1987
TACACCGTTAAAAAGGCACGAGCGAGGGGCATCCCGATTATTAATGTGTATTGATTTTAAATGGAACGAGTATGAATGAACTTTTTGATACTATTATTGTCTTTTTCGTGTTCCGTTTTTTCTTCTACATTTTGGAAGTATGGTGGAATGGAGATGAACGGAACGATTTCAGAAGAGACAGATAGCAATCCTGATATATAAGTCAAGTACAGGTGAGTAGGAGCGGTCTTGCCGTCAGCTTCTACAGGACAATCACGCTTTCATTGCAAGGATAGGTTTTTATCCTTGCCGGGTCTTTGCGTATTTTGGTGAACGAGACTTTGGTATAACCTGTTAAAACTCCGGAGTATCAAGTCTTCTGATAGACAGAATATTGTCAATCAGAAGCACTCTTCCGTCCGATAACGTGAGTGCTCTTGTCACCTCTTCGTATTTCTTGGCTGTGCCTGTTATTGACACGTATTTGCCTCCATCTTTTTGAGTATCAGGTACGAAATACACGAAAGTGTATTCTTCCTGTTCCGGCACCTGTTCAATGTTCCGTCTCCGTCAGCCTTGCGGCCTCTGTGATGGCTGCATTGTGCCCGGTCAGGGCGGCAAAGGGGGCAAACTGGGCGGCACGGTTCTCCATGGACATGGGTGTCCTGTTCTTTGAGACATGATGTGGCAGATTGATTATGTCGTCATATTTACTCATGGTGCCCTCCAATCTGTTGGTTACGTTCTTTCTGGGTTGCTCCATCGGCATAATTGATGCCCTTCAGGATGGCATTCTTCCCAAACTTCTTCTTTATACTCAGGATAGCTTCCTGACGTCTGCGTTCCTCTTCCTCCTGACGCTTGCGCTCTTCCTCTTCTCTGCGCTTTCTTTCTTCCTCTTCCTTGCGCTTACGCTCTTCTTCACGCTTGCGCTCCAGCTCCTCCTGCTGCTTGCGGATAAAGTCCTGGAGCTGTTCCTCGTAATCAGCCTGTTCAGCGTCCATCTCTGCGGTACGCTGCCTGTCAGCCTCAGCCTGAGCCTCATACCATGCCTTAGTCTCCTCATGGTTCTTGTAGGTCTCCTGGAGGTCTGCCAGAACACCCTCGGCCTCAGCCTTCTTGTTTTCGGCATCAAGCTTTGACTGCTCCAGCTCTGCCTTATCGGCATTGAGAGCGGATATCTTGTTGTTAAGCTCATCTATCATGTCATTATCGTGACGTGATACCCGCTGTACCAGCTCGGTACGTGCAAGGATATCATAGAAATCGGTAGAGCCTACCAGCATGGAAGCAATACTGTCATTGCCTGTCATATACATAACTCTCAGGCGCTGCTTGAACTGCTCGATGCCTGCATCTACTTCCTTCTGCTTGTCGGCGATCTTCACTTCAAGGTTGGCGATATCATTATCAAGAATGCTTATCTGCTCCTTGATGTTTGCTATCTCCTGCTCCTGTATCTTCATTTTCTCGTCGTATATTTCCAGATACTTTTCATGCTCATTGGCATTTGCCTCGTACTCCTTGAGTGAAGCCTCCACCTGCTTGCGCTCCTCCGCAAGAGCTTCCTGCTTTCTCTGAAGCTCGGCAATGTCGCTTTCGTAATCGGCTGTAGCTGTAAAGCCCGCTATTGCGGAAAATGACATTACGCCCGCAGTTACAAATGCGCTGAACTTATTGAATATCAGCTTGAGTGTTTTTTTCTTCATTTTTACTGCATTTCCTTTCCTGACATCTGCCACGATAAGGTGATCTTTTTATCTTATACTGATTCCGGATCGTTCTGTAGTTGTTGATTTGAGATCAGTATTATACCTTAACGTATTTTCTTGTGCTGATGACTGTTCCCACAGCGCTTATGAGTGCGCCTGCGGCAATGTACGCAATGACTGCATACACCATAAATCTGTTAAGAGGAATAAAGCCTGTTGTACCCATTGCGGCAAAAAGTGTCGTTTCAGAGGAAAGCAGGTTTACAAGGCTGTCGTAGCCCACCCATGTAAGGACGGAAGCCACAATGCCTGCAAGTGTTCCCACTGTAAGGCCCTCTACAAAGAAAGGCACCTTGATAAAGAGGTTCGTTGCACCAACGAAGCGCATAATGGATATTTCACGCTTGCGTATGTCAACGCTGGCTCTTGTTGTATTGGAGATAATAACGAAGCTTACTATGATAAGCGCTGCGATTATTATGATAGATACCACTGTGATTATAGCTTTAAGACCCGTAAGCACATTTACAAAGTCATAAGGAGCCTTTACCTTTTCGATATGCTCAAAGCTGTTTATCGCCATAAGAGTTGCGCTCATCTGGCTGATATCTTTTATCTTTATCCTGTAGGAATCGGGAAGAGGACTTGTTTCAATGTAGCTGAAGATCTCCTCCGCATTCGGAGTATCCTTTTTGATATCCTCGAACGCCTGTTCCTTGGAATAAAATGTCACGTCTGAAATGTTGGGCGTACTTCTGAGCTTATCTCCCAGCTGCTGGATATAGTCATCGTCAGCATCGTCTGTAAGGAAGATAACGACCTCGTTCTTGCCCTCGATATCGTTGATAAAGGAGTTGATGTTTGCGGAAAATATCACCGCAAAGCCCACCATCAGCAACGACACCGTCATTATACAAAAGGAGGCAAAGGACATTATCCTGTTGCTCCACATATTTTTAAGCCCCTGCTTGAACAGATAGGCTGCGCTGCTTACTCTCATACCCGAAGAACTGTCCTTTCATTACACATGGTCATCGTAGTCGATAACGCCGCCGCTGATCTTTACCACTCTGCCGCCGAAGTCCTTTACAAGCTCCAGCTGGTGAGTTACCATAAGCACAGTGGTGCCTCTCTCGTTTATCTCGTGAAGGATCCTGACGATCTCCTCGGAGGTACGGGGGTCAAGGTTTCCTGTAGGCTCGTCGGCGATAATGAGCTGGGGGTTGTTCACCAGCGCTCTTGCAATAGCAACACGCTGCTGCTCGCCGCCCGAAAGCTCGTTGGGAAAGCACTTTGCCTTTTTCTGGAGACCCATCAGACCTATTACCTGAGGAACTCTCTTGCGGATATATCTTGTAGGAGCGTCAATGCTTCTGAGCACGAACGCAATATTGTCATACACATTCATATTGCCGATAAGCTTGTAATCCTGAAACACGAAGCCGATGGTCTGCCTGAGCTTGGGGACTTCTCTCTGCTTCATTTTCATCAGGTCGAAACCGTTTACACGCACCACAGGCACCAGATCTGCACGCTCGTCAGCCTTTACGTCTCTGATAAGCAGCTTGATAAGGGTACTTTTTCCTGCGCCGTTTTTTCCCACAAAGAAAACAAACTCGCCGTCATTTATTTTAAGGGACACGTCTTTAAGAGCCGAAACTCCGTTATCATATGTCACCGATACGTTCTTAAGTTCAACCAATGTACTTTTCACCGCCTAAATAATACAGACATCAAAAGGGCAGTAGTGTTCCCACTGCCCCTTATGCGGATTATCCGCTTTAATCTCTTTTTCCCTCAGCAGCTTATATTTATCTTTTTGCCGCTTTGTTCGCCGCACCCTTATCAGAACTTTGTGGGGTTGGCAGAAAGGTATTTCTTTACCATAAGAGCTATCTTGAAGATGATAGCGTGGTCAAATTCACGAAGATCCAGACCTGTGAGCTTCTTGATCTTTTCGAGACGGTAAACCAGAGTGTTTCTGTGAACGAACAGCTTACGTGAGGTCTCGGAAACGTTCAGGTTGTTCTCAAAGAACTTCTGAATGGTGAAGAGTGTTTCGTGGTCGAGAGACTCGATAGAGCCCTTCTTGAACACTTCCTGTAAAAATGTCTCACAGAGGGTAGTGGGAAGGTGATAGATAAGTCTTGCGATACCAAGGTTATCATAGGAAACGATGACCTTATCGGTATCGAACACCTTGCCGACTTCAAGAGCTATCTGAGCTTCCTTAAAGGAACGTGCCAGATCCTTGATGCCAACAACGGCAGTACCGATGCCCACATTTACTCTTGTATAGAACTCGCCCGAAAGTGTATCGGAGATGGAGCGTGCCAGCTTTTCCAGATCCTTGGACTCAACATTGTTCTTTATTTCCTTGACAAGCACGATATCGCTCTCGGTAATGTTGAAAACGAAATCCTTGGTCTTGTCGGGGAACAGGTTCTGGATAACATCGTAAGCGGAAACATCGTTTGCGGAGATGATCCTGATAAGGAAAACAACTCTGCTCACGTCGGAATTGAAGTGAAGCTCTCTTGCCTTGACAACGATATCTCCGGGAAGCACGTTATCGAGGACAACATTCTTTATAAAATTGTTCCTGTCATACTTTTCATCGTAATACTGCTTGATGCTTGAAAGGGTGATAGCCATGATATTTGCGTACTTTGCCGCATTATCATCGGTGCCCTCAACAAAAACAGCATAATCGGGCTTTATATGTGAGCCGAAAGGCTTGTAGGTGTAACCGTCCCTTACAAATATATCATGGGAATCGCTGAGGTCAAGAGAAACGAACTCGTTTGTTGTGCCGATCTTTGTAAGCTCGCTGCAGGCGATAATGGTAGCTGTGGAATCAACAACGCCGATAACACAGTCCATAGTATCTCTCATCTGATGTATTAAACCCTGAAAAAGTCTGTTTGACATTAGTTTGGTCATCCTTTCACATGAAATCCTGATCCTATAATACGCCGAATAAACGCCTGCAAACCCATGTTTCGCCATGAGCCATGCGCAGGATCCGATACGAAGATCTATTCGGCAGACATTACGCAGGCTTGGAAGACAGCTCCTGCCGCTGAAACAATCTTATATAGTTTAATTTTATCATACTGCGCGGCTTTTTGTGTTAATTTTTTATGAACTTTGGTGAAAATCACAAAAAAAATGTAGTTTGTCATATTCACTGTAAAATATTGCACAAAAGAATAAAACGGGCAGAAAAACAAAAGGAGTATGTTCAGCGAACACACTCCTAAAATTACAAAAGCTTCGATTATCTGGATTCCTCAGCAAAACCGCTGTCAACGAGCTCGGTAAGTGCTGTTACAGCTTCCTGCTCGTCAGCGCCGTCAGCAATAATTCTGATCTGTGTACCGCCGACAATACCAAGTGAGAGGATACCGAGAAGGCTCTTTGCATTTACTCTTCTCTCTTCCTTTTCGATCCAGATAGAGGACTTGAATTCGTTTGCTTTCTGGATAAAAAATGTAGCGGGGCGTGCATGCAAACCAACCTGATTCTGAACCATTACATCTTTAACAAACATAATACTCTCTCCTATTCGTAAGTAGCTTTATCAATACAGTTTTGAGATTTAGCTAATAATTAAATTATACAATGCAATCGGAGCTTAGTCAACACAAATTTATGATTAAATGTTCTCATAGGTGTAAATTCTGCTTTTTGAATTACACAGCCTATTTTTTAGGTTTCCAATTTGTTACTTTTCACTAATTTTATGAGTGATGTACAATTTTCAACAGTGTTTTATATGCAAATCAACAGGAATTTGTTCACTGAATTTCCTGCGTATTATAACAATATATTTATATATTAACTTTTTAAGAACATCTTCACATTATTTTCCAAGCTTTTCCAGCATATCGGGACGCCTTTCGGCAGTTATTTTAAGCGCCTGCTCATGCCTCCACGCCGCAATATTCTTGTGGTGTCCCGTAAGCAGAACGGGGGGAACTTCCATTCCCTCCCACACCTCGGGACGGGTGTAGTGGGGATATTCCAGCAGGCCGTCAAAGTGGCTCTCCTCGGTAAAGCACTCGTCGGAAGCAAGCACCCCGGGGCACATTCTGGCAATAGCGTCGCACATTACCATGGCAGGCAGCTCGCCGCCTGTAAGCACATAGTCGCCTATGGATATCTCCTCATCGACTATCTTGTCGAGCAGCCGCTGGTCCACACCCTCATAATGCCCGCAGATAACGAAAATATTCTCCCGCTTTGAAAGCTCCACTGCTTTCTGCTGGGTAAAAACGCTTCCCTTTGGGGACATATATATAACATGCGGTCTCTCGGTAAAGCCCTCGGTAACTATATTGAAGCACCTGTAGATAGGCTCCGCCTGCATTACCATGCCCATTCCGCCGCCGTAGGGTGAATCATCTACACGGTTGTGCTTATCAAGGGTATAGTCACGTATCTGGTGGCAGTGCAGCTCTATCTTGCCCGCCTTGCGTGCCCTGCCGATAATGCTCTCCCCCAGCACAGCCTCGCACATATCGGGGAAAAGCGTGGCAATATCAATTCGCAAAAGATCATTTCCTTTCAACTTTGGGTTCCCATACGCCCTTGCTTACGATGCCGAAGCTGTCGGCAAGCCTTTCAAGCTGTGATATCTCATCATCGGTAAGCTTCAGCACTGCACCTCCGGCAAGCTCCTCGGCATACTTTGGCTTTGTGAGTCCGACTATAGGCACCGTACCCTTGGACACCGCCCATGCAACGGATATCTGCGCAGGAGCAACTCCGTACTTTTCGCCAAGCTCCCTCAGCAGGTCAATAAGCGGACGGAGCTTTTTCAGCTTGCCGTTATATTCGATGCCACGCAATGACATGACGGGGAATTTGTGCTCATCGTCATATTTGCCGCCCAGAGCCCCCTGCTCCAGCACCATATAGGAAAAGTACGTCTTGTTATTTTCATGGCACCATTCTATTATACGCTGCTGCTCCGCATCGTTGCGTATCAGACTGAAATGGTTCTGCACGGCAGCCAGCTCAAAGCCCTCTTCACGGAGCACCCTGTCGGCAAGCTTTATCTGCTCCGGCTCATGATTTGAAACGCCTGCCGCCCTTATTTTTCCCTCACGCATGAGCTGCGCAAATTCACGCATATTCTGCTCGGTATTGTTTGGCAGATGGAGCCAGTAAATATCTGCGCAATCGATGCCCATACGGGATAAACTGCCCTCCAGTGCTTCCCTAACTGAACCGTCGGTATATTCCTTTTTGGGCATATGCTTTGTGGATATCATTATGTTTCTGCCCTCAGCCCTTGCCTCGGCAACGCATCGGGACAGTATTTTTTCCGATTCTCCCATGCCATAGACCTCGGCAGTATCCCAGAGGGTAAAGCCCAGATCACACGCAGTCCTGAAAGTCTGTCTCAAGGTCTCGCTGTCATTTTTCTGTCCGAAAATCATTTTTGAGCCAAGCATTCCTCTGCCCCAAGCCCATGTGCCCACGGCACAAGCGGGAAAATCAATCATATGACCTGTCCTTCTCCCTCAAAGGGATATCCGATCAGTCGAAAAGTCCCTCAATGGGACGGATAAGCATTTTTCCGCCCTCGATATCGGTCTTTACGACTACATCGGGAATTGCAGGGATAAGATATTCCTTGTCCCCGTTCTTTATCTGGTAAACGTCATTTGCGCCTGTGGCAGTGACGTTTGTAAGAGTGCCATAGACCTCTCCGCTGTCAGCGTCGGACACTTCCAGTCCGATAAGATCCTGAACGAAATATGTGCCCTCTTCAAGCTCCACATCGTTCCTGTCCATGTAAAGCACTCTTCCTCTGAGAGTTTGCGCCTGTTCGGGAGTATCTATACCCTCGATCTTCATAAGCACGATATTTTTATGTGGACGTGAACGGACAATTTCAACGGGAGTTTTCTCCTTGCCGAAATACAAGGTATCAAACTCGCAGAGAAATTCGGGACTGTCGCACCACGGCTCCACTCTCACTTCGCCTTTAAGTCCCTGAACGGCAACTATCTTGCCTATTTCAAGATATCTTTTCAACCTTTACATCCTTTCATAAAAAAATCGGCAGAACTATATTAGTTATGCCGATAATGAACACATTTCCATAAAGCAAATGTCAGTCTATCTCAACCATGATCTTTTCGTTGATCCTGCCTGCGCCTGCACGCATTACAGTTCTGATCGCCTTGGCGATCTTTCCCTGCTTACCGATCACTCTGCCCATATCATCGGGAGCAACATGGAGATGATAAACAACTACGCCTTCGTCATTGGGCTCGTCACGGTCAACCTTAACGGCGGACTTATCCTCGACCAGACCTGACGCAATAGCAATAAGAAGCTTTTCCATCAGCAAGCTCATCCTTTCTCATGTCTGACTTATCAGACAATATTTGCTCGTATAAACAAAACATTATATATCAAATAGAATAATTTTCATTTTAACATCAGTATATTCGGACACCTCTCGCCGAGGTGTCACGATTATCTGACTTTAAGAGCGCAATTACTTGGTGATACCGTTCTTCTCAAAAAGCTTCTTAACGGTCTCGGTAGGCTGTGCGCCGTTTGCCATCCACTGCTTAGCCTTTTCAGCATCAACCTTTACGGTGCTGGGCTCGGTTGTGGAATCATAGTAACCGATCTCTTCGATGAATCTGCCGTCTCTGGGATATCTGGAGTCAGCAACAACGATTCTGTAGAAAGGGTTCTTGGTAGCGCCCATTCTTCTGAGTCTGATTTTAACTGCCATTTCTTTCACCTCTCGAAAAATTTAAAAAGTTTTTATATCAAAGTGTTAAAAACACATTGAAAGCTTAGCGGAACATTCCGGGCATTCTCAGTCTGTTCTTCTTGCCCTTGCCGTTTTTGCCCATAACGCCCAGCTGCTTCATCATCTTCTGCATTTCCTCAAACTGCCTGAGAAGCCTGTTCACATCGGCAACGGTATTTCCGCTTCCTGCTGCGATACGCTTCTTGCGGTTGGGGTTGATGATGGAGGGCTTTGCCCTCTCCGCAGGGGTCATGGAGGTTATCATAGCCTCTATTCTGAGGAGCTGCCTGTCGTCGATATCCACATCTTTGAGCTTGTCGCCCACACCGGGGAGCATTCCCACGATCTGCTTGATGGGGCCCATCTTCTTGATCTGCTTCATCTGCTCGAGGAGGTCGTTCATATCGAAGCCTTTTTCCTCTTTCAGCTTGTTGGCAAGTCTCTGAGCCTCGTCCTCATCAATGGTGCTCTGAGCTCTTTCTATAAGTGTGAGCATATCGCCCATTCCCAGGATACGCGAAGCCATTCTCTGGGGGTGGAACTGCTCGAAATCGTCAAGCTTTTCGCCTGTACCCACAAACTTGATAGGCTTACCCGTTACAGCCAGTACGGAAAGCGCCGCACCGCCTCTGGTATCCGAATCAAGCTTTGACATAAGCACGCCTGTGATGCCCAGCGCGTCATCAAACGCCTTTGCAACATTTACAGCGTCCTGACCTGTCATCGCATCGACTACCAGCATTATCTCGTGAGGATTCGTCTCCTCCTTGATGCTTTTCAGCTCATCCATGAGCTGCTCGTCTATATGGAGACGGCCTGCGGTATCGAGGATAACCACCTCGTTGCCGTGGTCAGCTGCGTGCTTTACAGCTTCCTTTGCGATGGTCACAGGATTTATCTGACCCATCTCAAAGACCTTAACTCCAGCCTTTTCTCCCACAACCTGCAGCTGATTGATAGCTGCGGGACGGTAAACGTCGCAGGCTGCAAGCAATGGGCGCTTGCCCTGATCCTTGAAATACTTGGCAAGCTTTGCGGCATGAGTTGTTTTACCCGAGCCCTGGAGACCTACCATCATAATGATGCAGGGAGGCTTGCTGGGGTAATTTATGCGGGCATTTTCGTTGCCCATGAGAGCGATAAGCTCTTCGTTAACTATTTTTATTACCTGCTGTGCAGGTGTGAGACTTGCAAGAACATCAGTTCCCACAGCTCTTTCGGTAACCTTACCGATAAAGTCCTTAACGACCTTGTAGCTTACGTCAGCCTCAAGCAGAGCCATTTTGACCTCACGCATAGCTTCCTTAACGTCAGCCTCGGTGAGAACGCCCCTGCCCTTCAGGCGTTTGAATACTGCGTTTAATTTTTCAGAAAGTCCCTCGAACGCCACGGCAAACCCTCCTGTTGCAAGTTATAGAATGTTTTTTATCTTATCTGCGGTGTTTTTCAGCTCGGGAACACCGTATTCATCGGCTTTCCTTTCAAGCTCCTCCGCAATTTTCATAAGCTTTTCCGATTTTTCCGCAAGACCCAAAGCCTCTTCCAGCTCGAACAAGGTCTGCTCTCCACGCTTTATGCCGTCCCTTACACCCTGCCTTGTGATGCTTTCGTGCTCGGCTATCTCCGCCAGAGAAAGGTCCTCATTATAATAAAGATCAATGAGATCTCTCTGCTTATCGGTAAGCATGGCAGAATAATAATCCAGCAGCAATGCCACTTTAAGATTTTTTCCGCTGTTCAAAGCACACACCTCACTATAAGCTGTAAAGGCGCAAGCCTTTGTAAAGTTCACGACCTTTACATTATATCAGCCCCGCACTCTTTTGTCAAGGGGTCGGAGCTGATTATAAAAATAAATTTTTTGTGAACGCACGCCATATATAAGCGTCCGCAGCAGTGTAATAAATCTGTAGTCAAATTGACACGGAAATTTTTGTTGAAATATGCACCTGCGGCGTGTTATAATAGTAATATCGTAAAAATCATATCAACATAAGGAAATCAGAATATGAAAACCGTTTTCAAATACATCTGGCAGTATTTTAGGAAGCTGGATAAGCTGCTGTTCATCACTGTTGCGGCGCTGTCCGTTTTCAGCCTTGTGCTTCTTTATTCAATAGTAGTGAACGGAGCTGCCACCATCAGCGTAAGCTCATCGCTCTACAAGACTCAGGCAGCCGCAGTCATAGCCGGCTGGATCGCAGCCCTTATACTTTCCGCCGTGGACTACAACAAGATAATCAAGCTGTGGGTGATATATGCCCCGCTGGCAATAATACTGTCCATGCTGGTATTCACGGGCATGGGCATCGAAGTCTCGGGGAACAGAGCGTGGCTCGACCTCGGCTTTATGACCCTGCAGCCCTCGGAGCTGCTCAAAGTCGCCTTTATAACCACTTTTGCCCTGCACCTTTCCAAGGTGGGAGACAAAATAAACAGGTTCTCCAATGTTCTCCTGCTGTGCGCACACGTCTCCATACCCATTCTGCTGGTAATTTTGCAGGGAGACGACGGAACAGCCTGCGTTTTTGCCATGATATTCGTGATAATGATGTTTTCCGCAGGCATCTCATGGAAATATATCCTGCCCTGCATTGTGGCTCTGCCCTTTGCCCTGTGGTTCGTGTGGGTAAAGGTGATGCAGCCCTATCAGAAAATGCGCTTTCTTGTCCTTTTCGATGACGAGCTTGACCCTCAGGGCATTGGCTATCACCAGCGTGTGAGCAAGACCGCTCTCGGCTCGGGTCAGATATTCGGCAAGGGGCTTTTCGGCGGCGACTATCTTAAAGTGCCCGAGGCCGCCAACGACTTTATCTTCACCTACGTGGGTCAGTGCTTCGGATTTATAGGCTGTATCGCCGTTATCGCCGTGCTGACCTATGTGTGCCTTAAAATAATGGCAGACTCGAAAATTGCCAAGGACGATCTGGGCAAATACATCTGCGTGGGAATATACGCCATGTTCTCCACCCACTGCATTCTAAATCTGGGAATGGTTTTCGGACTTACACCGGTTATAGGCGTTCCCCTGCCCCTGCTGAGCCAGGGCGGGACCTCAGTCCTCACCATGTACATCGGCATAGGGCTGGTAATGAGCACCTATTCCCACTCGGAAAAGAAATACAGGGTATTCTACGACGGCGATTAGTAGTTGATGCCGTATCCGCCGTCAAGCAGTGCGATACCGTTGCTTTCGGGGTATAGATCTACGGTAAGGTCGTCATTGACGATGACCGCATACTCACGGAAGATAACTCCGTCGCTGCCGTTTTCGGAAATGACGATGTTGTCCTTGCCTGCACTTACGCCCTGAAAATAAAGGGTGTCGGAGGTGGATTCATCTTCGAGAAATTTAACATTTCCGTACTTTACTGAGCAGTCAAGGTAATCGCTGCCCACGGATATGGAAATGATATCCCCATCTGCTGTGCTGTCTGCGGGGATACCGATATAGCCGCCGTCAGCCTTCTGAACTTCACCGTCAGCCTCTTCCGCAGCTTCGGGAGAGGCTTCTTCATTTTCAGCCTCCTCCGCCAATTCGGTTTCAGCGATGTCAGCGGTACCGGCGCTGTCAGCGATTTCGCCGGCATTTTCTTCCTCAGCAGGTGCTGAAACAGCGGCTGATGTTTCGGCAGCGTCGCTTGCGACAGTCTCCGCCTGAGTGATATCGGAAGCCTCGGCTGTCTGCTCCGTAACGCCCTGCCCGGAAACTGCCGTGTCATTTGTACCGCAGGCGGTAAATGCTCCGCAAGCGGTCAAAACAATTATAAGAGCCATTGCTCCAATAACAGTATATCTTTTCATATAGTATATTCCTTTCTGCCAAAGGCAACTGATCAGAAATCATTCTCTGATAATAAAACAACTCATAACAGGGAAATTTTTCATTTTTTTGCGCAGATTTTCAGCAATTACAGCAATTCATAAAAAAGTTACATTTTTCTATGGCATTTTGCCGAAATAGCTCTTTACAAATTGTACGTTATGTTATATAATTTACAGTATGTAGAGTATGCCTATAGACACATCTGTGTAAACTATAACGGTCGGAGGTGCTTTTGTGAATACGGATTTTCCCCGTATAATTACCCTTTTGCGCAAAGAGCGCAACATAAGTCAAAAGCAGGCCGCTACCGATCTGGGCGTTTCTCAGGCTCTGCTTTCTCATTATGAAAAAGGTATAAGAGAGTGCGGACTTGATTTTCTGGTCAAGACTGCCGATTATTATAATGTATCCTGCGATTATCTTCTCGGAAGATGTGCCGAGCCTATGGGCAAGGCCGCAAAGGAAGCTCCCGCTGCTTCGGGAGAGGATAAGGACAAGCTCACCGAGGAGCAGAAAATGCTGCTGGATTCCCAGAAGCTCGTATTCTCCATGGTGTCCGAAAAGGACGGAGGAAAACTGGAAAAGGCTGTCCGCAGCTATCTGAGTCTTGCGGTATATAGGATATTCCGTGTGATATTCTCCGCCAATCCCAAGAACGACCGCAGGTTCTTTACCCTCAGCTCACCTGCCGCAGACGGTTTCACCCTCTCCGCAATGGAGCTGAAAAAAGCCCGTGCCGAAGCCATTGCCGTAAGCGGCGAGATGCAAAGCACGCCTATCACCACAAACACCCTCACAGGAACATATCCCGAACACGCCTCATCGCTTTTCAATCAGGTAAAGCAGTGCGAGGACGAGATAAACGCCGTGCAGGATAAGGACGAATAAACCAAGCCTTTGTGCTCATGCAGCGCAAAGGCTTTTGTTGTAAATATGCACAAATCATACACATTATATCAGGTTCATATATGTTGATTCATACAGCATATATGAACTTTTTGTAAATCTAAGGAAATCAGTGAAATTTTTTGCCCCTCTGAATCGTTTATATATCAGAAGCGCATGAAAAGCGCAGGAAGATCATTCTCAAAATTTCTGATAAAACGAACAGGAGGAAAGCTTATGTCACTTAACAACATACTGGCAGCAAAAAGCGGCATTACGAATATCGAAAGCCGCCCAAATGTTATCCTTACATACACGGGGGCAAACGCTTCCGAAACTGATGATATCGCAAAGCTCCTTATGAGAGAGGAGATCAACGTTTACACCACAGACTGCGGCGACAAAAAGCTCAGAGAGCTTTGCCCCAACGGCAGCTGGCACATGATGATAGTGCGTGACGGCGGACTTGCCGCTCCCTCTTTTGATATTATAGGAAATGTGAGAAAAATTTCCGATATCCCGCTGCTCACCGTTTCCGACAGCTGCGATGAGATATACAGGACAATGGCTCTCGCCAAGGGCGCAGATGCCTGCATGGACGCAGATGATTTCGGCAAGTACGAGTTCAAAGCCCGTGTTATATCCATGCTCAGAAGATATCTGGGCGAATCCGCCGAGAGCAGGAGCTTTCTTGCGGCAGGCGGCACAGACACCCTCGTAAACGGCGCAATATCCGTTGACCGCAGGAGACGTGAGGTGTTCTCGGGCGGAAATCCCGTCAAGCTCACAGCCATTGAGTACGGCATCGTCGAGTACCTTATGGAAAACTGCGGCGATGTATGCACAGTTGACGATATCTACCGCCGTGTATGGCGTGAAAATCCCTACTCAGTCCGCAAGACCGTAGTGGAGCACATCAGGCGCATACGCAGCAAGATAGAGCCTGACCCCCACAATCCCAGCTACATCAAGGTAGTTTTCGGCGTGGGCTACAAAATGGAGCGTGCAGCCGTTTAAAATACCGCTTATCCCATACATCTTTATATATCTTCAATCTTCTCCTTAACAAACAGAACGGGAACCTTTTGCTGAAAAGGTTCCCGTTTTGTTATTCTTCCGTAAAGCTCAGCTTCATGGACATATAAATTGACTTGTCCTCAATAAAGTCAAGCTGCTTGTATAATGGATATCCGCATTTTGTGGCTCTCAGCTCGATGTAGGAAAGATCCCATGCCTTGCCGTCCTCTATTGCCATGCTCACAAGCTTTTTGCCTATGCCACGTCTCCTGTATTCGGGGAGAGTGTAAACGTTCATCAGCGTACCTGTCTTACCTGTGATGAACAGCGGACTGGCAGGCTTGTTTATCAGCAGGAAGAACACGCAGCCTGCGGCTTTGCCGTCCTCCTCCGCAAGATATACCACGCAGTCACGGTTAAGATGCTCCTGAAAATAGCCCTTGGTCTTATCGGCAATGGTTTCAAAAACAGGCTCTTCAAGGTCGGTGTGGGTCTCGTGCATATATCCCAGTCTCATCTGAATAAGAGTAGGGATATCTGCGGGCTTTGCTTTTCTGTAGTTAATCATTTCATTACCCTCTTATTTTATCTTTCTTGCTTCCACATAATAGCGCTTATCCTCCGCATGACCCATGGAAAAGGTCTTTCTGGGCAGTGCGCCGTCCTTGATGACTGTGGGGAAAAGCTCGTCCTTGCCCATATCGGGTAGCAGCACGCCTGCGCAGCCCTTTTTGGAGGCAAGCTGCCTTACAATATCGGCGCCGTGGATATAATCTACCTTGCCGCCATTTGCGGAAAGGTACTTGTCTATGAAATTCTGCACGCTGCCAACGGTAAGGTTAGAAGTGGGCTTGGTGATGTAATATTTCTTTTCAGTGCTTCCGCATACCCATACAAAGCTCTGAGAAGCCGTTCCGTTTTCGGAAAGGCCCAGTTCGTCAGTCATCTCGGCAAGCATATCATCGGTGTCAACACCCTCGATAATGCGGTGGATAGCCTCAAACTCCAGAGCGTCGCTGTGGAGATTTACTATCTCCGCCAGTGCATAGCGGGCAGGGTGGTTTGAAAAGTCCTTATCGGGATTTTCTCGCTTCAGCTCCTCGTAATATTCCTTGGCAGTGGCAAGGGAATGGTTTCCGTCGCCCATTGCATACAACAGAACGGGAGTGCCCCTGCCGTACTTTTTCTCGAACTCCTCGCTGTTTCCCAGAGCCGCAAGAGCAGAATCTGTCTCGGCAACAGTTTCACCGTCCATAAGATAGCCCTTTATGCTGCCGCCGTTTTTCATAAGCGTAAAGTCATAAAGCTTTTTGAGGGAAGCTTTCTTTGCGCTCACCTTTTCAATGACGGTCTTTTCGGGGTCGTCAATAAGTATCATAATGTGGGGAAGCTCCAGAGGCGCACCTCTGCGGACTTTAAGACGGGGAGGAATCCTCTCCGCAACTGTAGCTTCGGTAGCTCTCACGGCAGAGCCGCTGCCCTTGCGGTAATCGTACTGCTCCAGGTCAACAGCTCCTACGATACCGCAGCGAACCTTGCCTGTGCTGTCGGTGCGCTCAATGTATATCATTGCGTTCTTATACTCTTTGAAAATGCCGTAGGAGATGTATTTTTCCATATTCTTTCTGATATCGGATATCATCTGCTCCGAATCGGGGCTTTCAAGATATGCTTCGGGAAGAATAAGGTCAAGAGCGGAGGGAGCGCCCTCTGCAATGCGTGCAGCGTCCTTCCAGTATTCGGGCTGGGAGGTGAACTGGTCGCAGGCAACAACTGCCCACTTGGACATATCCGTATTTTCGGCAGGAAGCAAAATATCCGCCGTGCCGAATGCGGTGGATGCTTTAAAGTTATTATCCATAAAATTATCCTCACAAAATAAACATTTACTTTATTATACCATATCGAAAGGATTTTGCAAGGTCAAACGAAAAATTTTTCATATCACGTTTTCGCTGATATAGATATTCATTTGTTAAAACATATCGAATTTTGTAGATATAGCTATTGCAAAAGCGGATATTATGTTGTATAATATATTAGTATAGCTATTTATGCTCAAATGAAATTACTTGTCCTTACCGCACACGCAGGATAAGGACGGATTGGAGATAATTATGGCGCAGCAGCGTTTTGATAAAGACAGGAAAAAGAGCTTCGGCGGATACGGAAAGCCCAAGGGCGATCATAAGCGTCCCTACGGCGGTTCTCCCCGCAACGAGCGCAGCGACTATGACCGTGATGAAAGACCTGCGGATTTTGCTGACAGCGACGAGATAACAGGTCTCATCGTCGGCAGAAATCCCGTTATGGAAGCACTTAAATCAGGCAAGGCGCTCGATACTATTTATGTAAACGAAAATGCAGGAGGCAGCATCGGTGCCATTACCAGAATTGCCCGTGAGCGTGGCATCGTCATCAAGAACGTAAGCGATCAGAAGCTTACTCAGATGTGCGGCGGCGCTTCCCATCAGGGAATAATCGCTTCGGGCGCCTGTGCGGAATATGTTTCCGTAGAGGATATTCTGGCTATTTCAAAAAAGAAAGGCACTGCGCCTTTCATCATCATATGCGATGAGATAGAAGACCCCCACAATCTTGGCGCAATAATCCGTACAGCCGAGGCTGCAGGCGCTGACGGCATCATAATCCCCAAGCGCAGAAGTGCATCGCTGAATGCCACTGTTTTCAAGACCTCCGCAGGTGCGGCAAGCTGGCTCCCCGTTGCAAGGGTGGCAAATCTTGGCGCTGCCATTGACGAGCTGAAAAAGAACGGCATTTGGATATACGGCACAGATGCAAGCGGTGAAAACTACTCCGACACCTCCTTTACAGGACCTATCGGTCTGGTAATAGGCTCCGAGGGCTTCGGCATGGGCAGGCTTATCCGTGACAAATGCGATTTTCTTGTAAAGCTCCCCATGTACGGAAAGATCACCTCCCTCAACGCTTCCGTTGCAGCAGGCATATTCATGTATGAGGCTGTAAGGCAGAGAGCGGCTGTAAAGTGATAAGTCTTGAAATTGTATGCAAGGAGGAAATAGATATTGACTGAAAATAAATTTTCTCTTGAAGATATACTGAGCGAATATCCGTCAGACGGTGAATCTCCCGATGAAGCCGCTCTGGACGATATTCTGAGCAGCTATCCCGCCACAAAGAATTACGAGGATTCGGGTCTTGCAGAGATATTTGACAGCAGAAACCCCACTAACGATATCAGTCTCAGCGGCATAAATATCTCGCTGGAGCAGGATTATCCCTCTCCCGAGGAGATACGCAACAGCCGTCCCAAGTCGGTGCATGACATTCCCGAGGATCAGCTTACCGAAGAGGAACGCATCAAAAAGGACAAGCAGATAAAATATGAGATAATGAGCGGTGACTATGACCGCAAGTATATGCCCGATGAGCTGAAAACCGACGCAGAGCTGCGGGCGGAGCGTGAGGAAAAGGAAGCTGCCGAGAAAAAGACGAAGAAAACCAAGGTAAAGCCCGTCAAAAAGCGTTTTGACGTTGATATCACAGAGGGCATAAAGGGCCTGAGGGATATCTACGACGAGGAAGAGGATGATTTTGACAAGAAATACGGTTCTTCTCCTCTGCTGACGGACACCGACCTTATCCCCAAACGTGAAAAGCGTGAGATCCCCTTTGAGATCGAACAGCCCGAGGGCATGAGTCTTTCGGAAAAGATGGAGCGTCAGGACGAGTACGAGGAAAAATATGCCTCTGCCGAGCCAAAGCGTGAACACAATAAGGTCAAGCCCGAAAAGGTAACTCCCAAGAAGGCTGTCCGTGAGCGTGACCCATTCGACAAATATGCCGATGATAACGACCTTGACAGTATCCTGAGCCAGTACGAAAAGCCCGAGCGTCCCAAGACGCTGGCACGAAGCGATACATCGCATCTCAAGGGCTTTACCGACATCTTCAACAAGCTCCTTGCCAAGGAAGAGTCGGACGGCGAAGGCTCCGAGCTGCTGGAAGAGAGCAAGAAGATAAAGCATCAGAACAATCCCTCAGCTATTGAAAGAAAGAAGATATCCGATATCGACCTTGACCTTTCGGACAAGCTCATTCAGGACACAGCCCAGATAAGCCGCAGCAAGGCTGACACCGAGCTGGAAAAAATGAGTGCCCTTAAAGAGCGCAGAAGCAAGAAGATAAAGGATTTCGTCCTTGTGGGCGACGAAGAGGAAAACACCGAGGCGGAGGTAGCCGAGGAAAAGGAAAATGAAGAGATAGACGACTTCAAGAGCCTTGAAGATGCTCCCGATATTGAAAAGCATATCGCCGAGCAGAAAGGCCGTCTGGCAGGCAGACTGGTTGTGCTGTTCATCTGCTTCATAGCCTCTACCTATATGGCTATAGCAAACGACTTCAACCTCCCCGTACTTGAAACATTCACACTGATAAACAAGCGCAGCCAGCCCGACGTTTTCCTGTTCATCAACAGCGTTATCGGCGTTGTTGCGGGATTTGTGGCATCGCAGACCATATCCAGCGGCATTTCAAAGCTCTTTTCCATGAAAGCCGACTGCGACACCCTTTCGGCAATGGCGCTTATTTCGGGACTGCTGACCTCAATGGTATCCCTGGCGGATTCCAATATGGTTCGTGGCAGCTTCGTTTACATCTATATCCCCGTTGCGGTGGGCGCACTTATCTTCAACACCATAGGCAAGCTGCTAATCATCAGCAGAACACAGCGCAGCTTCTCCTACATTTCGGGAGACAATGACCGCTACGCCCTCTTTATCGTGGAGGACGAGGACAAGGCGCAGAACTTCACAAGAGGCGCTCTCACCGACTTCCCCATTCTTGCGGGAATGCAGAAAACAGAGGTCATCACCGATTTCCTTAAAACATCATACGCCAACGACAGCACCGACAGGTTCTGCCGTATAGTTTCCCCCATAATCGCAGGCGCAGGTCTGCTGCTGGGCATGATCTCGGCACTGCTGGGCATAAGCGAGCACGGAACGATAGGCGCTGTCTGCATGGGTCTTTCCACATTCTCAGCCTGCGCATCTATCTGCTCATGCTTCTCAATGATGCTGGTGGTAAATATGCCGATGGAAAAGGCATCTGTAAAGTATAACGCAAAGCAGGGCGCTATCATCGGCTTTGACAGCATCGACGAATTTGCCGATACCAACAGCATTATGATAGACGCTTCACAGCTGTTCCCTCCCGGAAGCATTATCCTCAGGAACATAAAGTCCTTCCCCGATACAAGCATTGACGAAGCCATTGTCGAGGCGGCAAGCCTTACAAGCCAGGCAGGCAGCGTGCTGAAAAATATGTTCTACGACATAATCGTGGGCAAGACTGAAATGCTCAACCCCGTTGAAAGCTATATTTACGAGGATTCAATGGGTCTGTGCGGCTGGATAAACAACAAGCGTGTGCTCCTCGGAAACAGAGAGCTTATGCAGAACCACAGCATCGAGGGTCTCCCCTCAGTGGCAAAGGAAAAGGAATATACGGGCGAGGACAAGATCGCCGTTTACCTTTCAATATCGGGTCAACTGTCGGCAATGTTCATAATCGAGCTTATGCCATCGCACCAGATAAAGAACGCACTTAAAGAGCTGGAGCGCAGCGGAATTGCAGTAATGCTCCGCTCAGTGGATTCCATGCTTTCGGTGCACAGGCTGTCAGAGCTTTTTGAAGTAACACCCGCACTGTTCAGGCTGATACCTTTCAGACTTCACACAGATTTCGAGCAGACCACCGAGTATGCAGCAAAGCGTCCCGCAACACTTGCCTGCTCGGGAAGATTTGCTTCCTTTGCTCAGCTGATAATCGGAGCAAACCGACTGAGAGGAACGATCTCCGCAGGAATAGCAATGCAGGCGGCAGAAATACTGCTGGGTATTCTGCTGACGCTGACGCTGGTGCTTCTCCATTCAATGGCAGAGCTTACGGTAACAAATATTCTGCTGTACAACCTGATATTTGTGGCGATATTTGCAATATTCAATGCAATACGAAAAGTTTAAGAACCTGTCTTCATAAGAAATGTGTGCGGATTTTCGAGCATAAT
>OKTR01000321.1_pt1 | contig 20212 bp, 16 predicted proteins | sample 1606431 | NCBI WGS metagenome assembly OKTR01 (sample SAMEA3879591, study PRJEB24766) | human gut metagenome | biome: human-associated habitat; feature: feces | place: USA | collected 1985/1987
ATCATAAGAGCTTCGCTCACTCGCTCTGCAAGGCACTGAACGCGGCGGGTATCCTCCGTGCTTATAGGCGCAGGGCATATCTCCTCCGTAAGACCCGCCTGATACTTGTTTTTGTAGTCATACCAGCCGGTTTTGGGGATTATCTCGATAACGGGCATCGCCTCGCCGCCCATAACGCCGACGGTGAGCTCACGTCCCTTTATAAAGCGCTCGACAAGAACGCGGTCTTCATATTTGAATGCAAGCTCAAGCGCCGCCGCATACTCATCCTCGCTTGCGACCATGCTAGTACCTACGCTCGAGCCGCCGCTGCAGGGCTTAACGACGCAGGGGAAGCCGACATTTTCGATCTCCCCTCCCTTTTCGAGCACTATGCCCTCGGGAACCGGTATGCCGCTGTGGCTCAGCATGATCTTTGTTATCTCCTTGTTCATCGCCATCGCGCTGCCGAGATAGCCGCTACCGGTGTATTTAATGCCGTGTACGTCGAAGGTGGCCTGCAATTTGCCGTTCTCTCCATCCTCGCCGTGCAGAGCGAGAAAGCTGATATCCGCTGCCCTGCAAATCTCGATGACGTTTTTGCCTATCCTGCTTCCGTCTCCCTCGGCAATCAGCTTCGCGATATCGGGAGCCTCCTCCTTTACGGAATACCTGAGATCCTCCTGCTCACGCTCGAAAAGCTCGGCGGGATCGTCATAGCTTCCGGCATAGCCGCAGTACAAATCAACTAAAACGACCTTGTGACCGTGCTCGCGCAGTGCGCGCGCAACGCAGGTGCCGCTTGTGATGGATACATCGCGTTCGTTTGACAGGCCGCCGCAGACAACAGCAATTTTCATCTTTCCTACCTCCTTCAGCAATTACCCGATGATTATACCACAAGCGCAGCGGCTGTTCAAATATATATTGAAAAAACATGGCGCTGTGTGGTATAATTCTTTTTTGTAATCTTAAAGTAAGGTCGTTGTGTTTATGAATTATGTAGTGGTCGATTTAGAGTGGAATCAGGCAATGAGCTCAAAATCCTCCGTATTCAACAAGCTCCCCATAAAGCTCAGGGGAGAGATTATTGAGATCGGCGCGGTCAAGCTCTCGGAGGACATGAAGCCTGCCGAGGAATTTACGGTAGATGTAAGGCCCGTTTATTTTAAACGGATGCATTATAAGGTCAAGAAGCTCACCGGCTTTGACAAGGAGCGTCTCGCCCTCGGGCGCAGCTTTCCCGATGCCTTTGAGCAGTTTAAGCAGTGGTGCGGCGAGGACGTCACCTTTCTGACCTGGGGCTGCGACGACCGCGGTATTATGGAGCAGAATATTATTATCCACGACCTTGACTGGGACTGGATTAATTCCTGGATAAACCTTCAGCTCATCTATAATATGCAGACCGACGGCGACAAGAATCAAAAGTCGCTCGCCACGGCGATGGAGCATTTCGGTATAGAGCAGACCCGCATTGCCCACGACGCCCTGGGCGACGCATACAACACGGCGCTTATCTGCTCGAAGCTTGATATGCAGCTCGGCCTTGAGCAGTATGACGAGGCGTCACGGATGCTCAGCACCCGTCGTTCAAAACGGGACAGCGCCGATGATAACGCGCATGACGCGCTGGAGCATCTCGTTTTCCCCGGCTATATTTCAAAGGCGGATGCATTCGCCGATGAAAAGCTCACCTCTGTCCCCTGCCCAAAATGTCAGGGCCGGCTCGAGGCACACCGCTGGATCAACCAGGGCGATCAGCGGTATATGAACCTCCTCAGCTGCCCCGACTGCGGAAGCTTCCTGGTCAGGCTCAAATTCCGCAAGCAGGAGGATAACTCGTGGTCGGCAAACAGACTCGTTTATGAGGCCGACGACGGCATGATAGACTTTTACCGCAGCAAGGCCGCACTGTCGCGCCGCCGCGGGCGTGGTCACTCCAGAAAAAAAAGCCGTCCGGCTACAAAGCAGTAGTAAAAAATCTCCCGATAGTTCGGGAGATTTTTCTTATCTGCGTATCACTATATCGTCCTTTGATTTGTATATCCCGTCCTCAGGGATTACTCCGCGCACGCAGGAGGTAGGATAGACGCTGGCTCTGCGGCCGAGCACCGTTCCGGGATTGAGAACACTGTTGCAGCCGATCTCAACGCAGTCGCCGAGGATAGCGCCGACTTTTTTGCGTCCGGTCTCAATAAGCTCGTCACCGTTTTTAATAACAACAAGCGTCTTGTCGCTTTTAACGTTCGAGGTTATCGAGCCTGCGCCCATATGCGCTTTATATCCAAGAATCGAGTCCCCGACATAGTTATAATGCGGAGTCTGAACATTGTCGAAAAGAATAACATTTTTCAGCTCCACCGAATTGCCGACAACGCAGTTTTTTCCGACAAGCGCATTGCCGCGGATAAAAGCACCGTGCCGCACTTCCGCACCGCTGTCAATTATGCACGGACCGTTTACCCATGCCGTGGGGTAAACGACTGCATCCTTCGCAATCCAAACGTCTTCCTTAGGGTGAGAGAATTCCTCCGACGAAAGGGCCGCACCGATTTTGAGAATGGTTTCGCCGATTTTGTCCAACGCCTGCCACGGATATTCGCATTCGCGCAAAAGATCCGCCGCACGAGTTTTGGACAGATCAAAAAGTTCATTTGTTTTATACATTTTTTGCCTTCCAAATTCAAAGTATCAAACCGTTTTAAAGCATTGCCCCGCCGAACGGCAAGGCCGCTCATTTTTGCTGTGCAAGGCCCTCACGCTTTATTGCATCGACTATGCCGTCAACAACCTTGCGGCATTCTTCCGTTGTCTGTGCCTCCGCCATGACGCGAATAACAGGCTCCGTTCCGCTCTTGCGCAAAAGCACCCTGCCGTTGTCGCCCAGAGCCTCCTCCGCTTCACGCACACTGCCTTTGACGACATCGTTGTTAAGCACCGCCTCCTTATCCGAAACGCGCACATTCACAAGCAGCTGCGGATAAATCTTCACCGGAGCAGCAAGCACGGAAAGCGGCTGTTTGTTTGCAAGCATCGCCTGCATAAGCTTTATCGCCGTCAAAAGTCCGTCACCCGTTGCGGCATATTTGCTGAAAATGATATGCCCCGATTGTTCGCCGCCGAGCAAATGCCCATTTTTCCTCATGCATTCGTAAACATATTTGTCGCCCACATCCGTTTTTTCGTAGTTGATACCGGCACGGTCAAATGCGCGATAAAGTCCGAAGTTGGACATCACGGTTGTTACAACGGTGTTGTTGGCAAGTTTTTCTCTGTCCTTCATGTACTTTCCGTAAATATAAAGGATAAGATCGCCGTCAATGACTCTGCCTGTTTCATCGACCGCAATGCACCTGTCCGCATCGCCGTCAAACGCAAAGCCCACATCGAGCTTGTTTTCGGTCACAAGCCTGCGCAGCCCCTCGATATGAGTCGAGCCGCAGTCGTTGTTGATGTTCAGCCCGTTCGGCTGATTGCCGATAACGACCGTTTCCGCGCCGAGAGTTTCAAAAATGCTCTTTGCCATCATCCACGTGCTTCCGTTTGCGCAGTCAAGGCCGATGCGCATACCCTTATAGGAGTGGGTTGCAAGGCTGATAAGATAACCGATATAGCGGTTGCGTCCCGCCGCATAGTCAACGGCTTTTCCGATATCACTTCCGGTCGCAAACGGAATCTCCGCACCTTTGCCGTCGAGATAACGCTCAATTTCATCGATAACGTATTGCTCCATCTTTTCGCCGTCCCCGTTCAGCAGCTTAATACCGTTGTCGAAATAGGGATTATGGCTTGCACTTATCATGATGCCGCAATCAAAATCATCGGTGCGCGTGATGTACGAAACACTCGGCGTTGTTGTAACATGCATAAGGTACGCATCCGCGCCGCTCGCCGTCAGTCCCGCCGTCAATGCGCACTCGAACATATAACCCGAACGCCTTGTGTCCTTGCCGATAACAACGGAACATTTATGCTCCCGTCCGTAGTATGCACCCAAAAAACGGCCGATTTTGTAGGCATGTTCAACATTGAGCGCTTTGTTTGCTTCGCCTCTGAATCCGTCCGTGCCGAAATATTTTGACATAATTTTTACCCTCCGCAGAAAATGAGTGAGTACCCGTCATTTTTATCCGGCTCTCCTCAATTGTTTATAAATTTGATTTTCACCCGCACGCCGTTTAAGCATCGGGCGGAATTCTTCCTGTATTAAAATTTATCAAGGTTTGAATATATGCCGCAATGGCTGCGGCTGTTATTGCGTCGGCACCGGTATTCAGCGTTTCGCCCCGGTTCCGCACAATTCCTTTCGCTCCGTCTCCGGCACAAGTCCGCCGCCCGTTGCCCAAAGAATATGCGCAGCTCTGCTCATTTTTTCGTCAAGCCCGTGTTTTTTCAGGTAGTCCGTGCAGCTTTCGCCCATCATGCCCATGTATGCGGCGGCGGATATTGCAGCGGAAGGTTCAACAAAAATGCCTTCCGAACCGTTCAGCAGCCGCAGCAGCGGCAAAAGTCTGCCGTCCGAAACGGTGAACTCGCCGTCCAAGGTTTTGCGCATCGCTTCGAAAACAAGCTTTGAGGCGCAGCCCACGGCAAGCCCGTCCGCCTGAGTTTTGCCGCTCAGCCCAAACTCCGCAACCGGGACGCATTCGCCCTTTGCAAATGCCGCAAGCATGCATGGTGCGTTCACGGGTTCGACAAAGAAGCAATGCACGGCATCACCGAACAGTTTTTTAAGTCCGAACGTGATCCCGCCGGGCGCGCCGCCGACTCCGCAGGGCAAATACACAAACAGCGGGTGTTCGGCATCAACGCTCACTCCGTGCGCCGAAAGCTGAGTTCGCAGCCGCAATGCGGCAACTGCATAGCCCATGAAAAGATCAACCGAATTCTCATCATCAATAAAGTAGCTCGTCGGGTCCGCATCGGAAAGTTTCCTGCCCTGCCGCACAGCCTCGGAATAGTCCGTTTGATATTCAATAACGTCAACACCCTTTTCGCGCAGCAGATCTTTTTTCCACTGTTTTGCATCCGCGCTCATATGAACGGTAACATCATAGCCGAGTGCAGCGCTTGCAATGCCTATGCTCAGCCCGAGGTTCCCCGTTGAGCCGACCTGAATTTTGTATTTCGAAAAGAACTCACGCTTTTCAAGCAGAGTCGAATAGTCAGAGTCGGTTGTTATAAGTCCGTGCTCAAGCGCAAGCTTTTCGGTATGCTTCAGCACTTCGTAAATACCGCCGCGCGCTTTCACCGAACCTGCGACCGGCAGTTCCGAATCCGCTTTTATAAACAGGCTGCCCGCCGGAACGGTTTCCGAACAGCCGCCGCGCTTCAAAAGCTGCTTTTGATAATTCGGAACCGCTTTAAGTTCGGATTCGATTATACCGTGCCGCGGCGCCGTTTCGGGGAATGCTTTCTCAATAAGCGGCGCAAAACGCACAAGCCGCGCTTCCGCATCCTTAATCTGTTCAATTCCGAAAGGATAATCCGGCGCATTAACGGCATTCGGGTCCATGTCCGTGTTTTCAAAGAACACTTCCTCACACTTTGAAAACGCGTACATTTCCGTCTGCGGAACATAACGGAATTTTGAAGGCTTAGTGTCTCGTTCCGCCTTTTGTTTTTTGGGCGGCTTATAGTTGAATCTTGTTTGCGCTTCTTCGGGCTTTCCGGCAATGATAAGCTCTGCCGCCTCCGCCGCCTGCATCATTGCACCGTCAATAAGCTTTGCTTCTTCGTCGTTCGGAACACCGAGAACATGGTCGATAAGTCCGTGTGCGGGCTTTCCGATTCCGACCCTGATTCGCGGAAAGTCTTCAAACCCAATCAGGCTTTCAATGCTTCGCATTCCGTTATGCGTTCCCGCCGAACCGTTCATGCGGATTCTGAGCGCGCCGCAGGGCAGATCTATGTCATCATATATTACAACAAGTTCATCATGCTGCGGTTTGTACCATTTCAAAAGATCGCCCACTGCCCATCCGGAATTGTTCATAAACGTTTCCGGTTTTGCAAGCACAACGCGCGTACCGCCGAGCCGCCCCTCGCCGTACACGGAACGGAACCCCTTTTTGTTTACGGAAATATTCAGCCTTTCCGCTATTTTATCGATTGTCATAAACCCGACATTGTGACGTGTTCTGCTGTATTCCCTGCCCGGGTTGCCCAGCCCGACTATAACAAACATCGTTTTCTCCCTGTCGCTCGTAAGCTCTTATCACGCAACACCTATTGCAATTCGTGCAATCAGCAGTGCATCGGCAATTGTTATTCTTCCGTCGTTATCCAAATCTCCGTACTGCGCAACGCCGTCGTGTTCAATAAGTTCGAGCGCAACGCGCGCCGTCACCAGTGCATCGGCGATCGAAACAATTCCGTCCATATCAACATCTCCCGGGCGTGTGATCGGCTCAACTGCCTCATATCGCGCATAGACATTCCCCGAATGTTGAACATTCTGATATATGCCTTCCCACATCAGGAACTCATAGCCCTCGTGTTCGGGCGGAATCGGGGGAACAGCCGAACCGCCGACGGGAATGTTTGCCTGCGAAATTATTTCGTCCGTCAGGCCATCGATAAACGTTATGGTACAGTTTTGTTCGGAATAACCGAGCCAATGTTCGATTCTTTGTTCAAGTTGCCCGTAATTTTCAAATTCGCCTACAAAATGTTCTACCACAACTCCCTGATTATTTACAATAAATGTTTGCGGAATCATGTTATATTCCGAAACAAGTGCACCCAGCACCGAATCAAGCCGAATGCAATCGTAAGTGTACCCCGCGCTTTCCATAAGCTCGGCGCATGCCTCCGGAGTGCTTGTTGCATCCTCATAAAGCAAGCCGTAGACCCCGATGTCATCGGGGAAACCGTCCGCCGCCGTCTGCATATATTCCATCTCGTTTATGCATACGGCACTCCAAGTTGAAAAATAGTGCAGAACCGTTATCTTTTTTTGAGCAAAAACTGCTCCGTTGATGTTTTCTCCGTGAATCGTTTCGGAAACAAAGCCCGAAACGTTTTCTCCGATTTTGGACGATGAACTGCCGTTTCTTTCTGCATTGGCATAAAATCCCGAACAGAGTATGAGCAAAGCTGTAAAGACCGCAAAAATTCTTTTCATATGATTTCTTCTACCCTTCATTTTGTGATAAAAATAAGTGTTAGATTTTGCCGCCGTTTTCGGCGTTTTGCTTTTTACTGTGTACGAACGGCTGAACAATTTCCGCCGGGAATGTTCCTTGTGCAAATCAGTTGGGAGGTCGGAATTGCTCCGACGCTCCCGTTTTGTCTGCCTGTTTGCCGGCAGCTGCCGCACAAACACCGGTCAAGGCATTTATTCAGCCCGATTTAAGACTTAAACCGTTCAGTTGTCTTCGTTGTTCTTTTTCTTTTTAGAGAGAGCGACTGCAACTCCTGCCGCTGCACCGAGAACAACTACGCCGCCCGCGGCAATGAACGGCCAAACTTTGACGGGTGTTTTTTCTCCGCCGCTGTTTGAAGGCGTCTTAGTGTTGTCATTGGGTTTTGTGTCGGGAGCTTTGGTGCTGTCCGCACCGGGTTCGGGCGTGGTGCTGCCGGTCGGGTCGCCGCTTTCGGCGGGCTGTTTTGTTTCGGTGGGCTGATAGTTCGGAGCCGATGTCTTGTTGTCGCCGACAGCCTCTTCTCCGCGGTTAAATCCGCCCTCGGGGTCCTTTGCTCCGCTGATTGTGATTATCGCGTTATGGGTCGTGAACGCCTGCGGAGTGGATTCGCCGCCGACGGGTGCATTCACAAATTCGTTTACGATCATAACGATTTGCTGATTCACCGAAACGCCGTCTTTGACCTTAAAGGTCATTTTGAAGATATCGCCTTTCGCGTTCATCGCATCGGTCGGCATACCGATTCCGAGCTTGATTTTGCCCTGATAGGCAAGCGTCTCGTAATCAAGGATAACAAGGTTGTTCCCGGAACGAAGGTTTTTCATAACATCCAGTTCTTCAAGCCCGACAAGTTCGAGAGAATTGGGATCATATTCAACGGAAAGGTGAGCAGCGTGGATTGCATATTCTCCGCTTACGCTCAGCGTAACATCAAAGGTGCCTCCGGCAGGAACGTTGTCCGTGCCGTTCATCGTGAACACCGCGCCCTGATCCGCAAGCATTGCCTGCGGCAGCAGCATTGCGGCAGCAAGAAGGATTGCCATAAAGACAGTTGCAATTTTTTTCATTTGTTATTGTTTAACTCCTTTTTCTTTTTGTTCTCATTCGGAACACGGTTCGGCTGTTCCTCATTTTGAAGCGCAAGCCGACTCTATTCCTGTCCAGTCTGCATTGTAGCATAACAGAACTTCTTTTTCAACAATTGAATTTGGGCAATTCTTTGAACATTGTTTGCAGCACCGCTTTCCGATGCTGCATGAAGTGCCGCTTTTTATTGCTGCTGTACATAAAAAAGTACATATAACATTAATATATGTTCCTTTGTGTCGCCTGTGTCCGTTTTGTGACAAAAAAATGCAATTCGGGCGCAAATTCGGCAAAATAAATTTTATTCTGTTAATATATGTTCACAGGCAGCACATTGCCGCAGATATCTCGCCCCGCGATGTATCGCAAAGGGCACGGATACATCGCACCTAACAGTCCGCACACCGCTGTCATGTCACGGTTCATTTCTTTCACCTCTATGCTGCATCAGCAGCAGTGCGCGGACACCACTTCCTCCGAGCCTTCCGTTCGGGAAGCTGCTGCTGCAAAAGCCCCTCCTCATACATCCGCTTCCCCTGCGGCTGTATGCAGTTATCGCTATCATTCTTTTGCGGCAGCAGCCCTTTCTTCAACGCATTTGCAGCATCATTTCTGCATTTCCAAAATCACTTATTCTGCGGGTCTCCGCCGTTTTGAACTGCACATAACAAATGGGGGAAGCCCCCCTTACGGGGAGCTTCCTTTTTCATCTATCTTATTATTTTTAACGCATTCAGTCTTTTTATAATCCGAGCGCAGGCACAAGCAGATACATTGCACAAAATGAAACAACCGAAACAGCCGAACCGATTATGACTTGAAGCACAGTGTGCCGTCCGAGTCGAACCGATGATATGCCGATCGGCACCAAAAGCAAAGCAGCAGGCAGGAACGCAGCACCGAGATACGCCGTCAGCATCGCGACAGGCCCCGCAACACCGCAGGCATGACCGCTTGCGCGATATTTGAATATGAAGGAAAGTATCGCCAGCAGCAGCCCGGAACAGAGATATGTTGCAAACATAACCTTTTCAACCTGCACTCCTCCGCCGAAAAAAGCAAATGCCGCACCCATAAAGTAACCCGTCACCGAGAAAATGAGCGCAACCGTCCTTTCAAACTTCCTTCCGCGCTTTTTCAATGCAGGAATCACCGCGCACAGCGCATACGGAACAACAGGCAGAAGGCTGAGCGAAAAAACAGCCTCCGCATAGTGAAACCTGTTTGCAAACGCAGCGTCACCCATTGCAATATAAAGAATCGTTGTGAGCAGAGCCGCAAATACCGGCGGCACGGTTACAACCCGTATAATTTTGGCAGCGCACAGCTTTCCCTTGCCGACCGACCTTCCGGATTTTGCGGACAAGTTAAATTCGTTTTTATTGAGTCCGCTGTCCCGACTCTCAAAATGATTCGCTCTGAGATTCTCCATGTTTCTGCTGATTCCTTTCGCTTTTCTTTTTCCGTACCGGCCTCCTCCGTTTATGTCGGCCTAAGGCAGGTGTCCCTGCTTTGCTTCGCGGTTTATTTTGTATCATATTCCCCGCCGAAATGCACCCTATTGCGCGCATATGAAATTCTACGCTGCCGATTCCCGCCGGTAGAGTTCAAAAACCCGCATTCTACCGTGAGTAGAGTGTGTTTTTTTGTTTACTTTTGTTGACAAATTTATATATCGCATTATAATTGATTTTCTGTTGCTTTTTTTCGCTTGTTGTTGTAAAATAGCCTCATGATAGTTAGAGATGATGAAAAAGTGAAAAAAACCATTGCCGAAAACATTGTGCGCTACCGGCGTGAATGCAACCTTACCCAAGCGGAGCTTGCCGAAAAAATCCACTATTCGGATAAATCCGTCTCCAAATGGGAGAGGGCGGACGGTGTTCCCGATATTTTTGTTCTTGTCATGCTTGCGGAACTGTTCGGCGTAACGGTTAACGACCTTTTGACTGAAAAGCATCGAAAGAGCCACCGTGCCGCACCTAAGCTGAAACGCAGTATCATAACGCTGATGTCCGCCGGACTGGTGTGGCTTGTTGCGGCCGTTGTTTTTTTCGCATTCAAAGTCGCCTTTCCCGACCTTCCGCGAATTTGGCTTGCATTCATTTATGCAATCCCCGCGATGTTCATCGTGACGCTCGTGCTGTCCGCGCTTTGGCACCCGCCGATTTTCAGTTATCTGTCCGTTTGCGGAATCGTTTGGGGTGTTGCGCTTTCGGTTGATGTCTCGCTTAACGTTCCGAACGTTTCTCTCATTTATATCATTGCAGCGGTTCTCCAGGTGCTCATTGCACTTTGGTGGCTGATGAAAAACACCTCGCTGCTTGCAAAAGTTCGCTTTCCGAACAAAACAGAAAGCACAGAAACCGCTGCGGACAAAGCGGAAAGTGCTGCCGAAAAATAAATTCGCCCGATTTGTTCCGAAGCAGGCTCATGCAAATTTACACTTAATTCCGTTAAAGCCTAAAAGCCCGCTGCCGCAGCGACCGTCGGCAGCGAGCTTTTGCAGCTTATCTTTAGTTTTGTTTTATGAAGTCCGTTCCCGGGCCGCCTGCTCCAATGCCCGCACAGCAAAGCTTTTAAATGAACATTAATGCGGCGAATGCAATTTCACATGCAAACCCCAAAACGCCGACGATCACCCGCACGGCGCGGCTCTTTGCAATTGCCGAAACAAACAGCGGCAAAAACGGAAACGCCGCCGTCAAAACCAATATATATTTTGCGTCAACGTTGGGCAAGGCGATTGCCATCCATGCAAAGCAAAACAGCGAATAACTCAATCTGATCCTTCTCCCGCCCGCAAAGAGCAGAAGAATAAGTACGATGCAGGAAACAGCGCTCACCCATATTTCAGGCGCATTAAGACTTAGCAGCCCGGACGCAGATTCAAACATAAACCCGAACCCCTGCCGCAGTCCGATCGCACCTTCCAAAAAGCAGTCATTAAGCATACCGCAGTACAGCAAGCCGCCGATCATGCCGGCCGAGACCGCAGCCGGAAGCAATGCTCCCGCCGCGCAGCGAGCGCAGCTGCCCGCAAACTTTTCTCCGTTCCGTTTTTTTAAACGGCAGGCACGTATTCCCTCCGTTATCGGCAGCAGCGCAAGCAGCAGGCCGAACACATTGAATGCCGATGCAGCCGCCGCGAAAAGTCCGCTCCGAACATAATATCCGCGCCTTGCACAATATGCAGCCGCAAGCGAAAACAGGAGAAATACAGATAAACCCGATGTGGGCTGCAAAAGCAAAACGAACATCGGTGAAAACAACAGAACCCTGACGGCAAACACCGCCGTGCGCTTTTCGAAGCCGAGCAGCATCAGTTCATACAGCATTACAGCGGCTGCACACACTGAAATCGTGTTCAGTGCGAAAACAAGCCCCGCCGTCGGAATGCCGAGCAGCGCAGCATTTCTGTAAACCCCGATACCCGCAGCAATTGCACGCGGAAATACATATTCCCCAAGCGCGGAAAGCAACCCGAGCCCGCTCAGCGCATCGGGCGCACAAACAGGGCTGCCTTTCCCCGTTACGAACAGGCGCGCATAAGTTTGAAGGACAGTTCCCGAATAACCGTTCAGGTTCATATCCGCCGCATATATTGCAGCAATTGTAATAAATTGAATAATGAACGCGGAAAGAACGATTTGAAGCCAAGGGTGCAGCCTTCTTCGGCTTCGCGCACCCAAGTCCGCACACGGAGATTTTTCTTCGTTCTCCGTAAAAAAATCAAAAAAAACGGGCAGCAGCCGAAAAATCAGCAGCTGGAAAACCAAAGCCGCGGCACCGCCGAACAAAATGCCCGCCCTGTCCGCTCTTTTCGAAAATGCCGCAAACGCAGCAAATCCAACACTCACCAAACCCGGCAGTGCATAAATCAATGCCGTTCGAACGCTTTTCTTTTGCATTTCGCTCCCCTTTCATATCGATTATAGCACATTAAACCGACCTGAGCAATAAAGGTTACGAATATCGATAATATATCATCTACATTGCAAAAAAAGCTTGCTTTTTTTCACCCGATGCTGTATTATATGCAAGTGCCGTATGATGCTTTGCACATACAGTTGGAGAGATGGCTGAGCTGGTCTAAGGCGCACGATTGGAAATCGTGTATACGGGGAACCGTATCAAGGGTTCGAATCCCTTTCTCTCCGCCAGAAGTCCGCCGTAATTTTGATGGAATTACGGCGGATTTTTACATATTGCCGCGAATTGAACAAATTAATTTTACGGGAGTGACAAGAAATGAACCTTGCACAGATGGAAGCTGCAAAAAAGAATATGGTAATATGGTTGTCTGATCCGCATGAACTCGGGAGAGAACCGAGGAAGATCGAATACGCCGGAAACTTTGAACTCCATGATATGAGATACTATTTTTTCAAGTTTAAAACCGGCTTACTCGGTCCATGGCTTATCGGCGTAAGCGGCGGTTATGAGAGCGATACTACGCTTGAACCTTGCGGGCATACGTTTAGCAACATGAAAAAATATCATGCTTCCACCGCTGAAAGCGACTGTATTAAAATGATAGAAATGATTCGGGCTTATTGGATGGAACAGGCGAAACGGTTGACTGAGCAGGACGGGTAAATGTCGGGTTGCCGCAATATTTCTGTCGGAAAATTCTGCTGCAAAAAGACGCTGCAATCACTTCAGGCTGTATCTCGCTGCTGCGGCATTGATTTTTGCGCCGAGTCACCTTGCTGTTTCTTACAACAATGCACGCTTGAGCTCGAACTGAAATTCCGAAACCAAACTTTTTTTCAGCGGGGCTGAAGCTTCCTTCGGCTGATTCAACATTTATTTCGAAGGAATACGGCCTGCCTTGGTTCAGCCTGTACGAAAAGCTGTTGTAAAGCTGCCTTTCGGGTTGACTTTTCATCGAATCCCCGATAAAATATTCTGCGGCAGCACAACGCCCGATGTACCCGAAAGGAGCAAGCCGATGATGTTTTTCAAGGCAGCGGAACGCAGCGGAAAATTGCAGCATTTATCCCGTGTTTTTCTTACATCTGTTCTGATTATTGCAGCTGTCGCCGCAGTGTTTGCCCTGTGCGCCTGTGTTTCCGACATCGGCACCGCCCCGATTTCACCTGCACCGACAGGAAATATCGGCATTGAAACTCCCGATGTTGAGCCGACAGATATTCCGTATGAGATTTCCGCAACATATGAACTGTATTATTTCAAAAACCGCCGTTTGGAGCAGTGCGTCCGCGAGCAGCTCTTTTGGGAAGGCAAAATCTTCCTCGGCGATATTCTTTCTGTCACAAAACTTGATTTAAGTCACTGCGGCATCAACGATATTTCGGAACTTGCCGCATTTAAGAACCTTGTTGAGCTTGATTTATCGTTCAACACCGTGCAGAGCTTAGAGCCGCTCACTCAGCTGAAAAAACTGAAGCGATTGACGCTCAACAATGTTTCGGCATCCGATTTTACCTTTTTGTCGCAGCTTTCGCAATTATGTGAACTGAGCGTTCGTCAGTGTGCAATCACGGATTTAACGCCGTTTTCATCCGCTGTTTCCCTGCAAACTCTCGATATCAGCGGCAACGCTGTTTCGGACTTATCCCCGATTTCCGCCCTTTCCCAACTTATCAACCTGTATGCGGACAGCAACGCGATTTCGGATCTTTCTCCGATTTCAAATCTTTCTTCGCTGGAAACGCTCTCGCTTCACGGCAACGATATAACAGCTGTCGAGCCGCTTTCTTCGCTTACCGATTTGCACTATCTTGATTTAAGCGGCAACGACATCGGCGATATAAACCCGATTTGTCCGCTGAAAAATCTTCACACGCTGGATCTTTCGTTCAACGCAATCGAAAGCTGCGAAACACCGCTCAACAGCACCGGATTGCTGATTCTGAATTTATCTTCAAACAAGCTGACTGATATTTCCGTTTTGCTGTCTAAGACACGCAGCCTTCAGAGAGTAATATTGACCTACAACCCGATTGATGATTTTTCGTTATTCTTCAACATGAAGGAATTGCAGTTCATTTCCGCCGTTGAAGGCACGGGAATGGATGCCGAAACGCTCATGAAGCTTCAGCGCGCCTTTCCGGACACGATTTTTGAGTGATTGTTTCATTTTTATTTAAATTTTTTATATTTTACTCTTGAACCAAAAGACGCTTTATGTTAAAATAAATATATCGGGTATGGAAATTTCAGTTCATGCTCCGATATTATGACATGAGGGGATTGTATTCATTATGCTGTCAAACAAAATCACCATAGCGGCAAAAGGCAACAGGCGCATTAAACTGAGCATCTATTCCGGACACTTTGCAACGGGACATGCCCATGTTGACAGGTATATCAGCATGACAGAGATTCGGTCAAATGCGGCAATGGCAGCCGAAGCGGCGGACGAAATATCAAAATTTTTCCGCTGCACACCCATCGACACGATAATCTGCCTTGAAAACACGCAGGTCATCGGCGCATTTATCGCGCAGGATCTCATCGATTCAAGTCACAGCGTTAACAGCGGCGCAACCGTTAACATCATCACTCCGGGCATAAATTCAAACAACCAATTGGTCTTCAGCAGCGATATGCAGCAGTATGTTACGAATCGCAATATTCTTCTGCTCATGTCCACAGTTTCCACGGGGCGCAGCCTTGCCCGTGCTGCCGAATGCATCCGCTATTACGGCGGCAAGCCCGTGGGCATAGGTTCGATATTTTCCGCTGTTGAAGAAGCTGCCGGCTTACCCGTTCACAGCATTTTCATGCGCAGCGATTTAAACGAATACAATGTCTATCGCAGCGACGAATGTCCGCTTTGCAAAAACGGGAGGAAGCTTGACGGTTTCGTGACCGTCGGCGGCTGCACGGAAATTTGATCCCGTCCGGCTTATTCGCCGATTTTTAACGAATATTCAAATGCCGCACGGACGATATCTGCACTCCGCGCGGCATTTTTTTCTGCTCTGCACCGAACAGGTTTCGTGAGTGTTCGGCTGTTTCCGAAAGGATTTATTCCGTCTGCATTTCAAGTTCCGCTTCGTCGTTTTCCGCTTCGACAGGAATGCTTTTTTCGCTCTTTTTAACGTATTTTTTCCAATCGGCCGTGCCGTAAAAAATGAGCGACAGCGCGGTTGCAATCGTCCAGCCGATGGGCCATGCAAGCCAAATTCCCGTTGTTCCGAGTGCGGTTTTCGACAATACCGCCGCAAGCGCAACGCGCAGAGTCAAATCGCTGAAGGTTGTCACCATAAACTTTTTCATCATGCCCGCACCGCGCAAAACGCCGTCCGCAACAAGCTTTGCGGCAACAATAAGATAGAACGGCGAAATTATCCGCAGGAAGCGCATTCCGATATCCGCTGCCGTGCCTGTCGGGCTTTCCAAAAAAACATAAACAAGCTGCCTGCCCGCAAAGAAATACAAAAGCACAAGCGGAACGCAGATTGCAAACACAAGCCGCAGTCCGGCCGCAAATCCTGCTTTAATTCTTTCCGGCTTGGCGGCACCGAGGTTCTGTGCAGTAAAGCTTGAAATGCCGTTTCCGAGAGTTGTGAGCGACGTTGTGACCATATTGTTCAGCTTGACGGCGGAAGAGTATCCCGCCATGACAGCCGCTCCGAAGTTGTTTATAACACTTTGAATTATTATATTGCCGACGGAAATAAAACTCTGCTGAAGAATACTCGGCACGGCAATCTCCGCAAAACGCCCAAACAGATGCCATGAAAAAACAGGAACCTTTTCACCACGGTTTTCGCACTCGAGCGCGTGAAGTCTTTTCAAAACGAAAGCAACCGCAAGAATGCAGCTCACACCCTGACAAATGAAGGTTGCCCACGCAACACCCGCAACACCCATGCTGAAACTGTGTACAAACAGAATATCCATGCCGATATTTGCCGTTGATGAACACGCCAAAAAGATGAAAGGCGTTTTTGAATCGCCCATTGCGGAAAAGATTCCGGTTGCGACGTTATAGTAAAACATGAACGGCAGCCCGGCAATATAGATATCAAGATAAAGCTTTGAATCCGCAAGCAGTTCGGTCGGAGTTCGAATGAGTTTCAGCAGCGCGCCGCCGAACAGGAAGCCGCAAGTCATCAGCACAACGCAAAGCACGCCGCTTGAAATCAGAACGGTGTAAACCAGCGTTTTAAGGTCGGAAAACTTTTTTGCGCCGAAGAGCTGCGCCGCAATAACGGAGCAGCCGATATTGCAGCCAAACGCGAACGCAATGAAAATCAATGTTATTTCATAGCTGTTGCCGACCGCCGCAAGCGCATCGTTGCCGATAAATTTTCCCGCAACGAAACTGTCAGCAATATTATAAAGTTGTTGAAATATTATGCTTGCAAACAACGGCAGGCAGAACCGCAAAAGCACCTTTCCCGGTTTGCCGACGGTCAAATCTCTGTTTAAGCTCATTTTTTCTCCCCGATAAATCCTGTTCGTATTACAGGAGTCGGGAATTTACCTTCTTTCCGCAAATTTTACCCGCAGCGCAGCCCGCTTTGACGCAAGCAGAACAACTCCCGCTCCCGCAAGCACCGCAAGGCAGGCGATGCTGCCGTCCGCTCCCGCAATGCAGAGCCCCTGCGGCGTCAAAAGCGCCAGTTTTGCAAACAATCCGCCACGAGCAGCGGTATCCGCAAAGCATCCGCCCAAAAGGCTTGTTGCAAACGCAATGAACGGTGCCGCAAGGTTCATCCGCCCCGAAATATCCGCCCCGCCGACAACAAGCGCAAGCGCACTTGCGCAAAAGAGGTAACAGCCCGCCGCAAGCAATTCATGCCCGTTCGGGGAGTTTCTCCCCGCCGCAGCAGCAGCAATATACATAACGGCATACATCGCAATTCCGCATATGAACAATGCCAAAAAATTGCTCCAAAACGAAATGCTCACTCCGCCTTTTTCCGCTGCAAGCCGTTTTTCCGCCGCCCGCGCCGCATTCGAGCCCGTCCACGACCCCAAAGTCAGCAGCAGCGTCAGCACCGCAAACGCACCTATGCCCGAAAACCGTGCTCGGAGCGCGCCGAAAACCGATGAATCCGCTTTTTCAACACTTCCGCCGATGCGTTCGAACCGCACAGCCCCAACCTGCTCATTATAATACTCTTTCGCGGCGACTTCAAGCTCGGAAAGCTCTTTTTCCGTCAAGCCCCTGTTCAGCAGCTTTTTCGCATAATCTGCGGAGCGCAGCCTGCTGCGGAGCGCAACTGCACGCCCGCCGATAATTTCCTCCGCCGCCTGTGCCGATGAGGCATCGGCGGAAGCCCTGTATTCAAGAAACGCCTCTTCTCCGGATTCGAGCCCCGCGCCGAAACCTTTCAGAATTATCAACGCACCTTCCGCTTTTCCGCTGCGAACAGCCTCCTCCGATTCCTCCCGCGTTCCGAACCTCACCGAAACGAACCGCATTTTACCGCCGGTAATTTCTCTGTCCGAATCATTCAGCAGTTCGGCAAATTCATGTGAAAGCGGGGAATCGTCCTCATCCGTCAAGGCGATCCTCAGCAGCTGCGTCCGCGTCGTTCCGAGAGTGGCCGCAATGATGAAAAAGAGCGCAAACGCCGCAGCAAGCACCGCAGCAAAAAAGCCGTATCCACCCGCCATTGCGCGAATTTTTTGCAATGCAAGCCGAAGTATCATCATGCTCCCCCCTTTGCCGAACCGTGCCGCCGCGCAGCACTTCCGCCCAAGGCAGCCGCCGCTGCACCGGACGCCGGCAGCAAGGCCGAGTCCGCCCCGGCCAAGGAGCCGGTGGTCAAGGCTCCGGCCCGCAGCAGCGAGAGCGAGCTGGACATCATGGTGGAGGACTAAATGGCCTTCTACCGCCGCCGACCCCGCCCGGATGCGGAAAAGTGCGCCGACCCCGCCAAGGCGCGGGCAAGTGCGCTGGAAACGCTGGCCGGGCAGGAGGTCTCTGCCAATATGCTGTATGAGCGGCTGTGCCGCCGCTATACCGAACAGGCCGCTGCCGCCGCTGTGGCCGAGATGGTGCAGCTGGACTATGTGAACGATGCCCGCTACGCCGAAGCACGGGCACACAGCCTGCTGGCTGCCCGCAAAAGTCGCCGCGCCGCCGCCCAGAACCTGCGCCAGAAGGGGCTTGCCCCCGCCGAGGTAGCGGGCGCGCTGGAAGCGGTCTACGCCCCGGAGGACGGCGACGACCCGGAGCTGGAAGCCGCCGCCGCGCTGGTGGCCAGCCGCTACCGCAAGAAACTGGAAGCCGGACGCCGCGACCTCGTGGTGGCCGCTCTGATGCGCCGGGGCTTTGCCTACCCGGTCATCCGGGACGCGATCCAGCGCGTGGAACAGGAATAACGGCTTGTTTGCACGGCCGCTTCGTCTCGTACACACCGTGCCGGAACGGCCGTTCGGAAGAACACCGGAACCGTAAAAAAGAAAGAGAGTAGCATCCCCTTATGAAAATTGCATGTATTTCCCTTGGCTGCCCGAAGAACCAGGTCGATCTGGACGGCATGGTCCACATCCTGCTGTCTGCCGGGCACGAGACCGTGGCTGAGCTGGGTGAGGCCGACGTCATTCTGGTCAACACCTGCGGCTTCATAGAGAGCGCCAAGACCGAGGCCATCGAAAACATCCTCGAAGCCTGCTCCTACAAGCAGCAGAACCCCGATCTGAAGGTCATCGTCACCGGCTGCCTGGCCGAGCGCTACCGCAGCCAGATCGAGGAAGAGATCCCGGAGGTGGACGCCGTTGTAGGCTGCGCCTCCAACAAGGCCATTGACACCATCGTGGAGCGGCTGTTCCACGGCGAGGATCATCTGGAAAGCTACGGTGCCAAAAAGGACTTCCCACTGGGCGGCAAGCGTGTCATCGGCACGCCCGCCCACTATGCGTACTTAAAGATCGCCGAGGGCTGCAACAACCGCTGCCACTACTGCGCCATCCCGGGCATCCGCGGCCCGCTGCGCAGCCGTGACATGGCCGACTGTGTGGCCGAGGCTCGCTGGCTGGCCGGTGAGGGCGTCAAGGAGCTTATCATCGTGGCGCAGGACCCCACCGCCTACGGCGAGGACTGGGGCAAACCCGGCAGCATCTGTGAGCTGCTGGACAAGCTGAACAAGGTGCCGGGGCTGGAATGGATCCGCATCATGTACGCCTACCCGGAGCGCATCACCGATGAATTCATCGCCGCCATGAAGCGCAACGAGAAGGTGGTGCCCTACCTTGACCTGCCCATCCAGCACTGCAACGATACCATCCTCAAGAACATGAACCGCCGCTCCACCCGTGCGGAGCTGCTGGAGGTCATCGGCAAGCTGCGCCGCGAGATCCCCGGCATCACCCTGCGCACCACCCTGATCGCAGGCTTCCCCGGCGAGACCGAGGAGCAGTTCGAAGACCTGTGCAACTTCGTCAAGGAAGTGCAGTTCGACCGTCTGGGCTGCTTTGCCTACTCCGCCGAGGAGAACACTGTGGCAGCCAAGATGGACGGTCAGATCGAGCAGGAGGTCAAGGAGAAGCGCGCCGAGCTGGTGATGCAGATCCAGACCGGCATCATGGCGCAGAAGCAGGCCGAAAAGGTGGGCCAGACCGTGCACGTTCTGTGTGACGGCATCGACGAGGAAAACGGTCTGTACCTCTGCCGCACCACCGGCGATGCGCCGGAGGTGGATGGCTGCGTCTGCGTTTCCAGCGAGGAACCGCTGTACCCCGGCCAGTTCTATGATGTGCTGGTAGAGGACAGCGACCTTTACGATCTGTATGGTACGGTCGTAAAATAACGAATTGGAGGATAAAACCTATGAATCTGCCCAATAAACTTACCCTGACCCGTATCATTCTGGTGCCGGTGTTCATGATCTTTGTGTCTCTGACCAGTCTGGACGGCATCGTGGACGGCAACTTTAACGCCAACTTCTACCTGTTGGCCGGTATCGTGTTCGCTGCTGCCAGCTTTACCGATTATCTGGACGGCCATCTGGCGCGCAAGTGGCACATGGTCACCGATTTCGGCAAGTTTGCCGACCCGCTGGCCG
>OKTR01000346.1_pt1 | contig 18869 bp, 9 predicted proteins | sample 1606431 | NCBI WGS metagenome assembly OKTR01 (sample SAMEA3879591, study PRJEB24766) | human gut metagenome | biome: human-associated habitat; feature: feces | place: USA | collected 1985/1987
AGCAGCGCTACAACCTGCACGTGAAGAAGCTCACCCGCCGCGAGGTGCTGCGCGAGGGCTACGGCCAGAAGATATTCGAGGTGATAAACGAGACATTCAAGGACCTTTACGGTTACTCGCAGCTCACCCCGAGGCAGATAGACCAGTATGTGGACATGTACCTGCCCATGGCCGACCTCAACCTCATCACCCTGGTGGAAGACTGGAACGCCGACCGCAAGCTGGTGGGTGTGGGCATCACCATCCCGTCGCTGTCGAGGGCATTCCAGAAGTGCCGCGACGGCAGGCTGTGGCCATTTGGCTGGTGGCACGTGCTGCGGGCCCTGAAGTTCCACAAGACCGAAGGTGTCGACCTGCTGCTCATGGGCGTGCTGCCGGAGTACCGCATGAAAGGGGCCAACGCCCTGATGTTTGCCGACCTGATACCTTGGTACAGGAAGTACGGCTTCAAGTGGGGCGAGAGCCAGGTGGAGATGGAGACCAACGAGAACGTGCAGAGCCAGTGGCAGTATCTGGACAAGGTGCAGCACAAGCGCCGGAGGTGCTATAGGAAGGGATTGTGAGAGGACTGGGAGGGCTGGGAGCTCTGGGAGCTCTGAGAGCTCTGAAACAAATTGAGCGGCGTAAACAGCACTCTCAGCACTCTCAGCACTCTCAGAGCTCTCAGAGCTCCCAAAACTCTCAGAGCTCCCAAAGCTCCCAGTCTTCCCAGCTCTCCCAGTCCTCCCATCAATTAGCCTTCTCTATCAAATAACCAGCAAGCATGAATGAAAACGACATAAACACAGACATCATTGGAAATGGCGGGCAACAGCCCGTGGAATACACAGACGATAACATACGCCACCTGTCCGACATGGAGCATGTGAGGACAAGGCCGGGCATGTATATAGGGCGGCTTGGCGACGGCTCGCTGCCCGAGGACGGCATCTATGTGCTGCTCAAGGAAGTCATCGACAACTCCATCGACGAGTTCAAGATGCACGCCGGCGACCGCATAGAGGTTGACATCGAAGACAACCTCCGCGTCAGCGTGCGCGACTACGGCCGCGGCATCCCGCTCAACTCGCTCACGGCGGCCGTCTCGGAGATGAACACCGGCGGCAAGTACGGCGGCTCGGCCTTCAAGAAGACGGTGGGTCTGAACGGCGTGGGCGTCAAGGCGGTGAACATGCTCTCGAGCGAGTTCACGGCCCGCTCGGTGCGCGACGGCCGGGCCCACGAGGTGACCTTCGCCAAGGGGCTCGAGCAGGGCGAGCGCTGGGAGGAGCACACCGACGAGAAGAACGGCACCTTCATCTCCTTCCGCGTCGACGAGGAGGTCTTCGGCCCCTATGCCTACAACATGGAGTATGTCGAGCAGATGGTGAAGAACTACACCTATCTGAACCTCGGGCTGACCATCCGGCTCAACGGCCGGAGCTACGTCTCGAAGAACGGCCTGCTCGACCTGCTCAACGAGAACATGACCGACGAGCCGCTCTATCCGCCCATCCACCTCTCGGGCGACGACATCGAGGTGGCCATCACCCACGGCACGGGCTACGGCGAGAGCTACTACTCGTTCGTCAACGGACAGTACACCTCGCAGGGCGGTACGCACCAGGCCGCCTTCCGCGAGGCCATCGCCAAGACCATCAAGGAGTTCTACCACAAGGACTACGACCCGTCGGACATCCGCACGTCGATTATCGCCGCCATCTCGGTCAAGGTGACCGACCCGGTCTTCGAGTCGCAGACCAAAATCAAGCTGGGCTCGAAGGAGATTGAGCCGGGCGTCTCGATGCGCAACTTCGTGATGGACTTCCTGGGCAAGCATCTGGACGACTACCTGCACAAGCATGCCGACACGGCGCAGGTGCTCCAGAAGAAAATCGTCGAGAACGAGAAGGAGCGCAAGGCCATCTCGGGGGTCCAGAAGAAGGCCCGCGAGACGGCCCGCAAGGTCTCGCTCAACAACCGCAAGCTGCGCGACTGCAAGATTCACCGCACGGACCGCAACGAACTGGCCGAGCAGTCGATGATATTCATCACGGAGGGAAACTCCGCCTCGGGCTCCATCACCAAGAGCCGCGACGTGCGCACGCAGGCGGTCTTCTCGCTGCGCGGAAAGCCGCTCAACTGCTTCGGACTGACGAAGAAGGTGGTCTACGAGAACGAGGAGTTCTACCAGCTGCAGTCGGCGCTCAACATCGAGGAGGAGATGGAGAACCTCCGCTACGAGAAGGTGATTATCGCCACCGATGCCGATGTCGACGGCATGCACATCCGGCTGCTGCTGATGACCTTCTTCCTGCAGTTCTTCCCCGAGGTCATCCGCGAGGGGCACCTCTACGTGCTGCAGACGCCGCTCTTCCGCGTGCGCAACAAGAAGGAGACCCACTACTGCTACTCGGAGGAGGAGCGTCTGCGGGCCATCGCGCGCTGCGGGGCCAATGCCGAAATCACCCGATTCAAGGGTCTGGGCGAAATCTCGCCCGAGGAGTTCCGCGAATTCATCGGCGAGCGGATGCGTCTGGACCGGGTCCGCATCACGAAGGACGACCCGATTCACGACCTGCTGGAGTTCTACATGGGCAAGAACACCTACGAACGCCAGGGCTTCATCATCGACAACCTCCGCATCGAGGAGGACCTCGTCGAGGAGGACCTGCGTCTGAGCTGAACGTAACACGCCGCCGGCGGCCGGCGCCCCCGTCCGGGGTGCGTGCCGCAGGGCCGGTCAACCAAGCAACGGATTATGTCTGAAGAGAAAGATAAACGCGAGCAGGAAGAGCTGCTCAACGAAGAGGATGCCTCGACGCCCGAAACCGATGCCGGCAGCGAGGAGGAGGCTCCCGTCGACGCCCCCGCCTCCGCACAGTCGGGCCGGCCGAGCCGCTTCGGCCGCCTGATGCAGGAGGAGGCCGGCGTGCGCAAGCTGGCGGGCATGTACAAGAACTGGTTCCTCGACTACGCCTCCTACGTGATTCTGGAGCGCGCCGTGCCCCACGTCGAGGATGGCCTCAAACCCGTGCAGCGACGCATCCTCCACGCCATGAAGGCGGTCGACGACGGCCGCTTCAACAAGGTGGCCAACATCGTCGGCCAGACCATGCAGTACCACCCCCACGGCGACGCCTCCATCAAGGATGCGCTCGTGCAGCTGGGGCAGAAGGAGCTGCTCATCGACTGCCAGGGCAACTGGGGCAACATCCTCACGGGCGACGAAGCCGCGGCGGGCCGTTACATCGAGGCGCGCCTCTCGAAATTCGCCCTCGAGGTGGTCTTCAACCGCAAGACCACCGAGTGGATGCGCTCCTACGACGGCCGCAACGAGGAGCCCGTCACGCTGCCCATCAAGTTCCCGCTGCTGCTGGCGCAGGGCTCCGACGGCATCGCCGTGGGTCTGGCCTCGAAGATTCTGCCCCACAACTTCGTGGAGCTCATCAACGCCTGCATCGCCCACCTCCAGGGGCGCGAGTTCCAGCTCTATCCCGACTTCCCGACGGGTGGCATGGCCGACGTGAGCCGCTACAACGACGGTCTGCGGGGCGGCACGGTGAAGGTGCGCGCCCGCATCTCGAAAATCGATAAACGGACGCTCGCCATCACCGAGATTCCCTACACGACCACCACCGAGTCCATCAAGGAGTCCATCATCAAGGCGAGCGACAAGGGCAAAATCAAAATCCGCAAGGTCGACGACAATACGGCCGAGAAGGCGGAAATCATCGTGCAGGTGGCCCCCGACGAGTCGTCGGACAAGACCATCGACGCCCTCTACGCCTTCACCGACTGCGAGGTCTCGATTGCTCCGAACGCCTGCGTCATCTGGGAGGACAAGCCCCACTTCCTGGGCGTGTCGGAGATTCTGCGCCGCTCGGCCGAGCATACGCGCTGGCTGCTGGGCCGCGAGCTGGAGATTCGCCTCGGCGAGCTGAACGAGGCGTGGCATGCCGCCTCGCTCGAGCGGATTTTCATCGAGAACAAGCTCTACCAGCTCATCGAGGGGTGCCGCAGCCGCGAGGAGGCCTACGCCGCCGTCGACAAGGGGCTGGAGCCCTTCAAGAAGCAGCTGCGCCGCGAGGTGACGCTCGAGGACGTGCAGCGCCTGACGGAGCTGAAGTTCATCCGCATCTCGCGCTACGATACCGAGAAGGCCGACAACGAAATCCGCCAGATTGAGGCCGACATCGACGAGACGCGCTACCACCTGGCCCACCTGACGGAGTATGCCGTGGCCTACTACGAGCACATCCGCGAGAAGTACGGCAAGGGGAAGGAGCGCCGCACCGAGCTGCGCGAGTTCGACTCGATTGAGGCGACGCGCGTGGCGGTGACCAACGCCAAGCTCTACGTCGACCGCGCCGAGGGATTCTTCGGCATCGGCAAGTCGATGAAGGATGCCGAGTTCGTCTGCGACTGCTCGGACATCGACGACGTGATTGTCTTCACGCGGGACGGCCGCTACGTCATCACGAAGGTCTCCGACAAGGCCTTCTTCGACAAGGGCATCTACTACATCGGCGTCTTCAAGCGCAACGACGAGCGGACCATCTACAACGTCCTCTACCGCGACGGCAAGAACGGCCCCATCATGATGAAGCGCTGCGCCATCAAGGGCATCACGCGCGACAAGGAGTACGACATCACGAAGGGGACGCCGCGGAGCGAAATCCTCTACATGTCGGTCAACCCCAACGGCGAGGCCGAGGTGCTGAAGGTCTACTTCAAACCGCGCCCGCGGTTGAAGAAGGTGATTGTCGACCTCGACTTCTCGACGCTGGCCATCAAGGGGCGCCAGAGCCAGGGCAACCTCTTCTCGCGCTACGGCATCCACAAAATCGTCCTCAAGGAGCGGGGCACCTCGACGCTCGGCGGCCAGAACATCTGGTACGACGACGACGTGCGCCGGCTCAACGCCGAGGGGCGCGGCCGCCTGCTGGGCGAGTTCAAGGGCGACGACAAGCTCATCGTCTGGACCTCGAAGAACCAGTACTACATCACGGGCTACGACCTGACGCAGCACTTCCCCGACGATACGGTGCGGGTCGACCGCTTCGAGGCGGACCGCGTCTACAGCCTCTGCTACTACGACCGCGAGCAGCACTACTACTATCTCAAGCGCTTCACGGCCGAGATGAGCGACCGCCTGCAGTTCTTCCTCGAGGAGGGGCAGGCCGACTTCGTCTGCCTGACCGACAAGGCGGGGGCGAAGCTCGAAATCACCTACAAGGGGGCCCATGCGGCGCGCCCGGCCGATTTGGTGGATGTCGACGAGTTCGTCGGCGTGAAGAGCCACCGCGCCAAGGGCAAGCGTCTGACGACCTACGAGGTGGCGACGCTGCGCTTCATCGAGCCGGAGCTCCCGCCCGAGCCGGAACCCTCCGACGGCGAGGAGCCGCTGGAGGAGGACGATGCTGCCGGTGTTGAGGGAGCTGCCGGAATTTCCGCGGCAGCCGGGGCTGCCGGGGGTTCGAGTGCTGCCGGCGCTGCCGGAGCTGCCGGTGCGGAGCGGGGCGGCTCTTCGGAGGCTGCGGCGGAGGATGTTCCGGCGGCGGCATCCGCAGCCGGAAACGCCTCCCGGGATGCGGCCGCAGGCGCGGCCCCGAAGGGGGCGTCGGGTGCTCAGACGGGTGCTCAGACGGGCGCCTCGACAGGTGCCCAGACGGGCAAGCGGCGTGCGGCGGAGCCGCGCGGCGGTGAAATCTCGACCACGGGCCTTCCCAAGACGGGAGGAGGCGGCGTCGACTTCGAAATCGAGCGGGCCAAAGGCGATGTGGACGAGGTGATTGACCCCGAGCAGCTCAACCTCTTCTGAAGCTGATTCCGGGGCCCTTCGGCGGCGGAGCCGAGGTCCGTGCGGCCGCTCCGGCTCGGGGCCTCTGCGGGGTGCCGGCGGTGCCGGAGAAGACGTGACGGCAGGTTCGGAGAAGAAGGAGCCTGCGGGGCGCCAAGCCCGAGATGAAGCCGGCGGAAGACGCCGGTGGCGTCGGCCGGGTACCTGCGGAGCGTCGGAAAAGATGCCGGAGCGGTGCCCGGAAAGGTGCCGGAAAAGATGCCGGCGGGGTGCCCGGGAAATGCCGGCGGAAGGTGCTGGCTGAGTACCTGCGGAGCGGCGGAAAAAATGCCGGAGCGGTGCCCGGAAAATGCCGGCGGAAGGAGCCCGAAACGGTGCCGGAAAGGTGCCGGGGGGGTGCCGAAAAGATGCCGGCGGAGTGCCGGAGAAAATGCCGGAGCTTTGCCGACGGAAGGCGCCGGAAAAGCCGAGGCAGAGCGGTGCCGGCAAATGGAACATGCAACGATGAAACCTCTCTTTTTGATAGGATACATGGGGTGCGGCAAGAGCACCGTCGGGCGGAAGCTCTCGCGCCGCCTCGGGTGGCGCTTTGCCGACACCGACGCGCTGGTCGAGGAGGCCGAAGGGGCCTCCGTGGCCGACATCTTCCACTACGAGGGCGAGGAGCGCTTCCGTGAGGTGGAGCGTCAGGTGCTCGAGCGCCTCATCGCGGCGGCGGAGCCCGTCGTGGTCTCGACGGGCGGCGGCCTGCCTCTGTGGCACGACAACATGGAGCGCATGAATGGCTCGGGCGTGACGGTCTACCTGCAGCGCTCGGCGGCGGGAATAGCCCGCCGGCTGACCCCCTACGGCCGCCGCAAGCGCCCCCGCCTGCGCGGCCTGAGCGACGAGGAGCTGGTCCCCTTCATGGAGCGCGACATGGCTCTGCGCGCCCCCTTTTACGAGCGTGCACAGCTCACGCTGGCGTGCGATGCGCTGAGCGACGAGGCGGCGCTCGATGCCGTCGTGGCCCGGCTGCGGGCGGACGGCCTGGTGCGTTGAATCTTCAAACTGACGTCTGATTGCTATGGACAACCGTCCTGTCGGAGTATATGATTCGGGCCTCGGAGGCCTGACCGTGTGGCGCGAGCTGCGGCGTGCGCTGCCCGGGGAGTCGCTCCTCTATCTGGGCGACGGCAAGAACTGCCCCTATGGGGCGCGGCCGCGCGAGGAGGTGCGCCGTCTGGCCTGCCAGGCGGTCGACTACCTCATTGCGCAGGGGTGCAAGCTGGTGGTCGTCGCCTGCAATACGGCCACGGCCGCAGCCATCGACTTCCTGCGCGAGCGCTATCCCGACATCCCGCTCGTGGGCATGGAGCCGGCCGTCAAACCCGCCTGCCTGCATACGCGCAGCGGGGTGGTGGGGGTGCTGGCCACCGAGCGGAGCCTCGACGGCGAGCTCTTCCGGCGTACGGCGGCCCGCTACGGCCGCGGCATCGAGGTGGTGACCGCCCCTGGCAAGGGCTTCGTCGAGCTGGTGGAGTCCGACCGCGAAGCGACGCTCGAGGCCGAGGAGTGTGTGCGTCGGGCGATGGCCGGGATGCTGGAGCGCGGTGCCGACCAGATTGTCCTCGGCTGTACGCACTATCCCTTTTTGATGCCCGTCTTCGAGCGGATTGTCGCCGGGCGCGACGTGACCATCATCGACCCCTCGCCGGCCGTGGCGCGGCGCACGGCCCAGCTGCTCGACCAGTACGGTCTGCGGGCCGCTCCGGACCACCGTCCCACCTACGAATTCCGCACCTTTGCCGACGAGGCCTACCGGGAGCGCCTCCGCGCCAAGGCCTTTGCCGACGCCAATACGCCCGCTGCCCGGTAAGCGGCGGCGGAGCGGCAGGGAGCGTTGCGGCGCCCGTCCGCCAAGCTGCGGCGGGGCAGGAAAACCGGTTGCAGCGGTCCGGGAATATTTTGCCGCCGCTTGCCGGGCGGTGGCGGGGCGGAGAAGTTCCGGGCCGAGTCGGGCGGCGGGCCGAAGCCGGGCGGCGGGCCGAAGCCGGGCGGCGGGGCTAAACCGGGAGACCGGGCCGAACCGGATGCCCGGGCCGACGCGGGGCGGTGAAGCTCCGGACCGGAACAGGTCGGCTGGGCGGAGAAGCTCCGGGCCGAAGTCGGGCGGCGGGACAGTGAAGTTCCGGGTCGGCTGAGCCATGTCGCGGCACACTCGCTTTCAGTCGGTTGCGCGCCGCCAGTTCGAGTACGGCTCGATGCCGTCCGTGCAACGCGCTGAGCCGCCGCGGCTCCGCCGCATTCTTCCGACGGATTCGACCCTCCGATTTTTTAGTTTCGCAAAATTTCCGTAACTTCGCTTGATAAATCAAGCGCAAATTCCATGGCATCCAAAAATACCTCCTCCGGCAGTCGTCAGCAGACCACCCGTTCGAACCGCGACAGCGCCCGCTGGACGCTCGGCCTGCTGCTCTTTTTCACGGGGCTTTTCGCCACGGCGTCGGTCCTCTTCTCCTTCTTCTGCTGGTCGGCCGACCTGAGCGTGCTGCAGGGCGTCGGCAGCGACAGCCCGCTCTACGACGACACGGTCGAGAACCTCTGCGGGCGTGCGGGTGCCTGGCTGGGCGAGCAGCTCGTCGGCCGTTCGTTCGGCGTCTTCGGGGTGCTCATCCCCGTGATGCTGACGCTGGTGGGGGTGCGCATCATCCGCCAGCGTCCCATCCTGTTCAACCACTCGATTCTCTCGCTCTCGCTCATCATGATTCTCGGGTCGCTCACCCTCGGCTTCGCCTTCGGCGACAAGTGGAGCCTCTGCTCGAGCACGGGGTGGGGCGGCGCCTTCGGCATCGGGGGCGGCGAGTGGCTCGGCGCCCAGATTGGCTCGGTGGGGACCCTCATCCTGCTGCTGGGCGGCTGGATTCTGACCGGCGTCTTCATCAACCGCAACTTCATCAATACGGTCAATACGGCCGGCAACGCCATGGTGGACAAGGGGGGACGGATTGTCGACATGGTCTGCCACAAGATGGCTTCGGGCCATGCCCAGCAGGAGGGGCAGGAGGAAGAGCAGGAGGCGGCCGAAGCGGCCCCGTCCGAGCCCTCCTCGCCGCGTACGGCCGCTCAGGCCGCTCAGGCCGCACCGGCCGCTTCGGAGGAGAACCCCTTCCTCGAACTGGCCCCCGACGGCAAGCCCGTCGAGATGGAGATTGCCCGCCACACCGCCGAGGCGGCGGCGGAGCAGCCGCACGCGCCGCATGCCGACGCGTCGGACGACGCCTTTGAGGAGGTCGACCTTGCGCCGCGCGAGGGGCGTCTGGTGATGGGCCGCAGCGGGCTGGTCGAGCTCGAACGCCCCGCCGCCCCCGTGCGCCGTCCCGCCGTGGTGCAGAACGGCCCTTTCACCGAAATCACCGTCGGCGGAGAGCCTGCGCCGGAGTCCGCACCGGAAGCCTCCGGGGAGGCCGGCGCCGCACGGCAGGACTCCTCCGCCCGGCACGCGGCACCGGAGCCGGCCGCTGACCCCTCGTCGCCCTTCGTCGAGATTGCCCTCACCCCCGCTGCATCGCAGCACGAGGCGGAGACAGCCGCTCCGCACTACGGGGAGGAGGCGCCCGCCGCCCCGCAGTACGAAGCAGAAACGCCCGCCGCACCCGCCGCGCCGCTGCATGCCGCCGCCGAACCTGTCGAATCGCTGCATGCGGCTGCCGCCGAGCCGGGCATCGTGGTGACGGTCGAGGCCAACAAGGCCCGCGAGGTCGACGACGCGCAGATTGCCACCGACGCCTACGACCCGCTCAAGGACCTGGTCAACTACCACCGCCCGCCCGTCTCGCTGCTCGAGGACTACATGTCCGACACGGAGGTGAGCGACGAGGAAATCTACGAGAACAAGTCGAAAATCGAGGAGACGCTCAAGAACTTCGGCATTCCGATTCAGCGCATCAAGGCGACGGTCGGCCCGACGGTGACGCTCTACGAGATTGTCCAGGCGCAGGGGGTCAAGATTTCGAAAATCCAGGGCCTCGAAAACGACATCGCCCAGAGCCTCAAGGCGCTGGGTATCCGCATCATCGCCCCCATCCCGGGCAAGGGCACCATTGGCATCGAGGTCCCCAACCGCGACAAGCAGGTGGTCTCGATGTATTCGGCCATCCGCTCGCTGCGCTTCCAGGAGTCGAAGGCCGAGCTGCCGGTGGTCATCGGCCGCACGATTCAGAACGAGAACTACGTCTTCGACCTCACGAAGATGCCCCACCTGCTCGTGGCCGGCGCCACGGGTCAGGGCAAGTCGGTGGGTCTGAACGCCATCATCACCTCGCTGCTCTACCGCAAGCACCCCGCGCAGCTCAAGTTCGTGATGATTGACCCCAAGATGGTCGAATTCTCGCTCTACGCCAAAATCGAGAAGCACTTCCTGGCCAAGATGGAGTCCGAGGAGGAGGCCATCATCACCGACCCGCGCAAGGCGGTCTATACGCTCAACTCGCTCTGCATGGAGATGGACGCCCGCCTCGAGCTCTGCAAGAAGGCCGGGGCGCGCAACATCTCGGAGTACAACGAGAAGTTCGTCTCGCGGCGGTTGAATCCCCACAACGGCCACCGCTACCTGCCCTACATCGTGGTGGTGGTCGACGAGTTCGCCGACCTGATTATGACGGCGCGCGAGGTCGAGGGTCCCGTGATGCGTCTGGCGCAGAAGGCCCGCGCCATCGGCATCCACCTCATCATCGCCACGCAGCGACCCGACGTGAAGGTCATCACGGGCGGCATCAAGGCCAACTTCCCGGCCCGCATCGCCTTCCGCGTGATGCAGATGATTGACTCGCGCACCATCATCGACCAGCCGGGTGCCAACCAGCTCATCGGCCGCGGCGACATGCTCTTCTCGAAGGACGGCCAGCTGACCCGCATCCAGTGCGCGCTGGTCGAGACGCGGGAGGTCGAGCGCATTGTCGACTACATCTCCAAACAGCAGGGCTACACGTCGGCCTACCTGCTGCCCGACTACGCCCCCGACTCGGGCGAGGGTGGCGGCGGCATGGGCAGCGAGGAGTCGTCGGCGCCCCAGACGTACGACTCGCTCTTTGCCGAGATTGCCCGCGACGCCGTCTCGAGCGGGAGCATCTCCACCTCGATGATTCAGCGCAACTACGAGGTGGGCTTCAACCGTGCGGGCCGCATCATGATGCAGCTCGAGCGTGCCGGCATCGTCGGCCGCCAGCAGGGGGCCAAGCCGCGCGACATCCTCTTCCACGACATGCCCTCGCTCGAGGCCAAGCTGCAGGACCTGGGCCTCTTCTGAGGCCGGATGGCGGGGGCCGGACGAGAGGGGCGGTCCCGGAGAAGGGGCGGTCCCGGAGAAGGGGCGGTCCCGGTGAGAGGGGGCGGGCCCGATGAGAGGTTGGACAGTGAAGGGACGGTCCCGGAGCTGAAGCGGTCCGGTGAAAGGGCGGTCCGACGTGGATGCGCCCGCGAGGCTCCGATTGCGAGCAAGGAACCCGAGGCCCGGTGAACTTCGATTGCGGACGGTTAACCCGAGGCCGGGAGGCGTCGATTCCGGACGGGCAACCCGAGGCCGGGCAGTGCAATATGAACCGACAAATACCTTTGAAGATGATGAAATACGGAATCCATACATGGGGGTGGCCGCTCTGCGGCGCGCTGCTGCTCTTCGCTGCACAGCCGCTTCGGGCGGCGCAGGCATCCCTCGGCGCTTCGGCCGCCGCGGAGGTTCGCTCTGCGGCGCTCGCTTCGGAGCGTTCGCAGCGGGCCGAAGAGCTGCTCCGGCGGCTGGTGGCCTCCATCAGGGCGCTGGGCGACTACGGCGTTTCGTTTGCCGTCGAGAGCGGCGACCAGACGGTCGAGGGGCACTACAGCGTCTCGGGCAACCGCTACAGCATGACGCTGGGCGATGCCGAGGTCTTCTGCGACGGCAAGGTCCGCTACGAGGTGGACCACCGCCGGCGCGAGGTGGTCATCGACCGGGTCAACGAGTCGAGCCGCAACATCGTCGACAACCCGACGCGCGCCTTCGACTTCCTCGATGCGCAGTACCGTGCCTCGCTCGTCAGCGAGGTGGGCTCGTGCGCCGTGGTGCGCCTCACGCCGGCGGAGGGGGGTGCGGTGCCCGTGGGGAGCATCCTGCTCGAGGTGGATACCTCTGCCGCGAAGCCCCGTTCGCTGACCTACGACTTCGACGGCGAGCAGGTTGTGGTGCGGGTGAGCCGCATCGCTGCGGAGCACGCGGCACTGCGCACGTTCGACGCCTCGGCCTGCAAGGGTTACGAGTTTATCGACTTCCGGTAGCCCGTCCGCGGCCAGCCATCCGGCGCGGCCAGCCATCCGGCGCGGCCAGCCATCCGGCGCGGCCAGCCTTCCGGCGCGGCCAGCCTTCCGCCCACGACCTGCTGTCCGGCACGGCCCGCCTCCCTGTTGCGGCCAGCTTTCTGTTGTAACCCGCGGCCCGGCACGGCCCGTCATCCTGTTGCGGCCCGCCATCCGGCGCCGTCTGCCGGTCGTCTGCGGCCTGCCGTTCGGCACTTCCGGCTTTTCGGTGCTGCCGGTTTTTCTGCGTTGCCGGCCTTCCGTCCGCGGCGGCTCCGATGGGTGCGGCCGGTTGCGGCGAGCCTCCGGCCGCCATTGATTGCAGAGGCGGCGCCCGCGGCCGAAACCGTCGCGCGGCGAAACCCCGTAAAAATCCCGACCCCCTGTCGGGATTTTTTTTTGAACGGCTCAAATCGCCCGAAAAGGGGCCTTGCGGGGACAAATCGCGCGAATTGCCCCGTCACGGCCCCAGATTTCGGCGCCCAAAGTTGGCCATATCGAAAAAAAAGCCTATTTTTGTCTGTTAAAACGAAGGTAATTCCAGAGAGAAATGCTAACTGAAGAAGAAAAGAATGCCGGTTTGGTGGGGCGTATCATCCCCATTAACATCGAGGAGCAGATGAAGACGGCCTACATCGACTATTCGATGTCGGTCATCGTGTCGCGTGCGCTTCCCGATGTGCGGGACGGTCTGAAGCCCGTGCATCGCCGTATCCTCTACGACATGAGCGCCGAGCTGAATCTCTATTCGGACAGACCCACGCGTAAGTCGGCACGTATCGTCGGCGACGTGCTCGGTAAGTTCCACCCCCACGGCGACTCGTCGGTCTACGACGCCATGGTGCGTCTGGCCCAGGACTGGTCGATGCGCTACCCGCTCGTGGACGGCCAGGGCAACTTCGGCTCGATGGACGGCGACTCGCCTGCCGCCATGCGTTACACCGAGGCCCGTATGAAGAAAATCACCGACGAGGTGATGGCCGACATCGACAAGGAGACGGTCGACTGGACGCTCAACTTCGACGATACGATTCCCGAACCCACGGTCCTCCCCACGAAGATTCCGCTGCTGCTGGTCAACGGCGCGAGCGGTATTGCCGTCGGCATGGCGACCAACATGGCCCCGCACAACCTGGGCGAGGTGGTCGACGCCTGCTGCGCCTATGTCGACAACCCCGACATCGAGTGCGAGGAGCTGCTCAAATACGTCAAGGCCCCCGACTTCCCGACGGGAGGCATCATCTACGGCTACGAGGGCGTGCGCGAGGCGCTGCTCACGGGCCGCGGCCGGGTGGTCATGCGCGCCCGCACCGAAATCGAGCATACGGCCAGCGGCCGCGAGTGCATCGTCATCACGGAGATTCCCTACATGGTCAACAAGGCGGAGATGATTAAGAAAATCGCCGACATGATCAACGAGAAGAAGATTGAGGGCATCTCCTACATCAACGACGAGTCGGACCGCAACGGACTGCGCATCATCGTGATTCTGAAGCACGATGCCGTGGCGAGCGTCGTGCTCAACACGCTCTACAAGAATACGCCGCTGCAGACGGTCTTCCCGGTGAACAACATCGCGCTGGTCAACGGCCGCCCGCAGCTGCTCAACCTGCGCGACCTGGTCAAGCACTTCGTCAACCACCGCCACGACGTGGTGGTGCGCCGCACGCGCTTCGAGCTGCGCAAGGCCGAGGAGCGCCTCCACATCGTGCTGGGTCTGCTCATCGCCCAGGACAACATCGACGAGATTGTCCACATCATCCGCTCGTCGCAGACCCCCGACGCCGCCAAGCAGACGATGATTCAGCGCTTCGGGCTGAGCGACATCCAGGCTTCGGCCATCATCGAGATGCGTCTGCGCGCCCTCACGGGGCTCGAGCACGGCAAGCTGGTGGCCGAGCGCGACGAGCTCGAGAAGCAGATTGCCCACCTGAAGGAGGTGCTGGCCAACGTCGGCATGCAGCTCGAGATTGTCAAGCAGGAGCTGCTCGAGGTCAAGGAGAAGTACGGCGACGAGCGCCGCACGGAGATTGTCTACGCCTCGGAGGAGTTCAACCCCGAGGACTTCTACGCCGACGACGACATGGTCATCACCATCTCGCACATGGGCTACATCAAGCGCACGCCGCTGGCCGAGTACCGTACGCAGAACCGCGGCGGCGTGGGTGCCAAGGGGAGCGCCACGCGCGACGAGGACTTCATCGAGCACATCTATACGGCCACGATGCACAACACGATGCTCTTCTTCACGGAGAAGGGCCGCTGCTACTGGCTCAAGGTCTACGAGATTCCCGAGGGCACGCGCAGCTCGAAGGGCCGCGCCATCCAGAACGTCATCCAGATTGAGCCCGACGACAAGGTGCGCGCCTACATCCACGTCAAGCGTCTGGACGATGCCGACTACGTGAACAGCCACTACATCGTCATGTGCACGAAGGAGGGCGTCATCAAGAAGACGCAGCTCGAGGCCTACTCGCGTCCGCGTCAGAACGGCGTCAACGCGATTGTCATCCGCGAGGGCGACCAGCTGCTCGAGGCGAAGCTCACGAGCGGCAGCGCCGAAATCATGATTGCGGCCCGCGGCGGCAAGGCGATTCGCTTCAACGAGACGACGGTGCGTCCCATCGGACGTGTGGGCGCCGGCGTGCGCGGCATTTCGCTCGAGGAGGGCGACGAGGTGGTCGGCATGATTTGCATCGAGCCCGACTCGAAGCAGGACGTGCTCGTGCTGAGCGAGAACGGCTACGGCAAGCGCACCGACCTGGAGGAGTACCGCATCACCAACCGCGGCGGCAAGGGCGTGAAGACGATTAGCATCACGGAGAAGACCGGCGACCTGATTTCGATTCAGGCCGTGACCGACGACAACGACCTGATGATTATCAACCGCTCGGGCCTGACCATCCGCACGGCCGTGTCGCAAATCCGCATGGCGGGACGCGCCACGCAGGGCGTGCGCATCATCAACCTGCGCGAGGGCGACGCGATTGCTTCGGTCATGGCCGTGCCGCATGCCGACGAGGAGGAGACTTCTGCCGCAACGGACGAAACGGCGGGACAGACCGCAGTTGAGGCTCCGGATGCGGAGAACGGCGCTCAGGACGCAACGACCGAGACGACTGAGACGACCCCGGAGAAGTAGTTCCTCCGGGCCGTTTCGGCCGGAAAGGACATCTTTGGGGCAGTTTCATGCGGCGCATCTGTTGCAGTAGTGGATTTTATGCCTATATTTGCAGGTAGGAAACACCGCATGACGGAAACCAAATACAAACACCTAAAAATAAGTTCTTTATGAAAAAAACATGTGTAACGGCCCTCGCGGCGCTGCTTCTGGCAGTTCCCGCCGTGCAGGCTCAGAAGGTGAACAAGGATTCGTTCCTTTCGAAAATCGAGAAGAGCGACGCCGACATCGCCGACGCCAAGAAGGGAGCCAAGGCTGCAACGTGGGTAAATCGCGGCAAGCTGTTCTTCGAGGCCGTATCCGAACCGACGAAGGACCTGTTCCTCGAAATGGACCCCGTGATGCTCAAGTTCAACGACGGAGACCCCCAGTCGACCTCCGAGGTGACCTTGCTCGACGTGCCCTACACGGCCTATGTATATCCCTACTACACGGCCTATGTCAAGGACAACAAGATTATGGCATGGACGCAGACCCAGGAGATTTACCCCGGCGCTCTGGAGCTCTCGCTCGAGGCCTACAACAAGGCCTACGACATGGACCCCAAGACCGCATCGAAGGTCAAGGTCGGTCTGAAGCAAATCAGCGACTTCTGCGCACAGGCCGGTGACGTGAGCATCACCACGGGCAAGTATGCCGACGCGGCCAAGTACTACATGACGGCCTATGCCGCACAGAGCAGCCCCGCCTACGGCGAGAAGCCCAACCTGGCGCTGCTCTACTATGCGGGCTATCTGAAGACGGTCGAGGGTTCGACGAACCCCGAGGCCTATGCCGAGGGTGCCGACTACCTGAACCGTGCGCTCGAGCAGGGCTATACGGACGAGGATGGCAACATCTACTACTACCTCTTCCACTGCTACTACGGCCAGAAGGATAAGGACGCAGCCTTCGTCATGAAGAGCAAGGATGCGCTGCTGGAGGGTATCGAGAAGTTCCCGAAGAGCGAGCGTATTCTCGACGGTCTGATGCAGCTCTACACGGCCGAGAAGGGCGTGGGCGACCCCGCCGACCTGGTGACGATGATTGACGCCGCCATTGCCGAGAATCCGACCAACACGGACCTCTGGTTCGGCCGCGGCCGTATCTTCTACGCGCTGAAGAACTACGACGAGAGCATCAAGTCGTTCGAGAAGATTGTCGAGCTGAAGCCCGACATGTACGAGGGCAACTACTACCTCGGCCTCTTCTATGCGCTCAAGGGCGATGCCATGAACAAGGAGATGAACGAGCGTCAGTACAGCAGCCAGGCCGACTACGATGCCGACCTGAAGACGGTCAATGCGGTCTACATGGCAGCAGTGCCCTGGTTCGAGAAGGTCCTCGAGCTGAAGCCCAACGACCCGGACGCCGTTGAGTTCCTCAAGTCGCTCTGCTTCCGTCTGCGTGACGAGGAGGGCATGATGGACAAGTACAAGAAGTACAACGACCTCTACAACCAAATCAAGGGTAACTAATCGCCCGGCGGTTTGAACGAAGCGCGGCAGCCTTTAGCGGGCTGCCGCTTTTTTTGTGCCTGCCGGGGAGGGGAGGCACTTGGAGGTGCGGGAAGGCGCGGGGAGGCGGCCGGCGGGATGCGGGGTGACGTTTTTTCGGGCGTTGCGGGGTGGCGAGAGGGGGAGCTTGGGTGGGGCGCGTGAGCAGGGAGTCGGAGAGAGGTGCAGGTGGGCGAGGATGCGGATGTGTGGGGGCGGGCTCCGGAGCTTTTCCCTGGTGCGGGCGGGTGCGTGGGGGCGGAGAGAGGTGCGGGGCGGCGCTTTTCCGGGCGGCGCGGACGTGGAAGACGTGGCAGGAAGAGGGTGCTTTTTCCCAGCCGGTTCGGGGAAATGCGGATGGCGCGGGGGTGGAGTGTTGAGGATGTGGATGAAGGGTGGCGGTTCCGGCGAGGGCGGCGGTTTTTTTGTGCTTGCCGGGGTGAGAGGAGGTAGGAAGTGAGGGGCGGCCGGCGGGATGCGTGTGCGGCTGTTGGACTTCGGCGCACTTCCCCGGCGCGTGGTGGGTGTGTAGGGGAGTCGGAGAGAGGTGCGGGACGGCGCTTTTGGGGCTGGTGCGGGATGCGTGTGTCGGGCACTTTCGGGGCGTCGGCGCGGACGTGGATGAAGGGAGGCGGTTCCGGTGCGGGGACCACTTCTTTTGAGACTGCCGGGCGGATAGGAGGAGCGGGAGGGGCGGTGCGAGACGGCGGGGGCAGGAGATGGAAACGCTTTTCCGGCCGGTTCGGGATGATGCGGATGGTGCGCGGCGGGGATGTTGCGGGCGGAGGAGCGATGTTTTCCTTGCGGCGCGAGGCCCGGCTTCGGAACAGCCGGGGTGTCAGTGCCGGACCAGGGTGGCGGGGACCGGCTTTGGAGCTGCCGGGGTGCCGGCGCGGCGGAGGTCAAAAAAACGGAGGCCGCGTAGATGGCGGCCTCCGTGGTCCGGCGGCTGATGGGCGCTGCGTGACGTGCCGGACTGCGTGTGTCGGGCTCCGATGCTTTTCCTTCGGCGCGGGGCCCCGGCTCCGGAGCTGCCGGGGCGCCGGGGCGGCGGAGAACAAAAAAACGGAGGCCGCACAGATGCGGCCTCCGTGGTCCGGCGGCGGATAGTGTGCGGGCACTATTCGTACTGTCCCGACTTGAGGCGCTCAACCTCCTCGCGCGTGAGGAAGCGCCACTGTCCGCGCTTAAGGTTCTTCTTCGTCAGACCGGCGTAGTAGACCCGGTCGAGCTTCAGCACCGTATAGCCCAGATGCTCGAAGATGCGCCGCACGATGCGGTTGCGCCCCGAGTGGATTTCGATGCCGACCTCCTCCTTGTTCTCCGATACGTAGGAGATTTCATCGGCATAGATTTCGCCGTCCTCGAGCGTGATGCCCTCGGCGATGGCATCCATGTCGGCACGCGTGAGGGGCTTGTCGAGCGTCACCTGGTAAATCTTCTTCTTCTGGAACGAAGGGTGCGTGAGTTGGCGGGTCAGATCGCCGTCGTTGGTGAAAAGCAACAGCCCGACACTGTTCTTATCGAGGCGTCCCACAGGATAGATACGCTCCGTACAGGCGTCCTTCACCAGCTCCATGACCATCTTGTCGGCGTGGGGATCGTCGAGCGAAGTCACGTAACCCTTGGGCTTGTTGAGCACCAGATAGACCTTCTTCTCGCCCTCGACACGGCTGTCGTTGAATTTCACCTCGTCCGTAGGCTGGACTTTCGTTCCCAGCGTCGTCACGACCACCCCGTTGACGGTCACCAGCCCCGCCTGGATGAAATCGTCCGCTTCGCGGCGCGAACAGATCCCCGACTGGGCGATGAAACGGTTCAGGCGTATCTCTCCCGTCTGGTTATTGGGATTGTATCTGGGATAACTTCGGAACTTATCGTCCCGGCGGCCGAACGAGCGGTCGCCGCCCCGGAACCCACCGGATTTCCGATCGTCGGAACGGCGTTCACCGTAAGGCTTATCGAATGTCTTGTAACCGTCCTGTTTGCGGTCGTCGTACCGACGTTCGCCGTAAGGTTTGTCCGAACGGCTATAACCGCCGGATTTCCGATCGCCGAATGACCGGTCGCGCCCCTCCTTCTGCTCACCGTAAGGTTTGCCGAACTTCTTGAAACCGCCCGG
>OKTR01000352.1_pt1 | contig 18604 bp, 10 predicted proteins | sample 1606431 | NCBI WGS metagenome assembly OKTR01 (sample SAMEA3879591, study PRJEB24766) | human gut metagenome | biome: human-associated habitat; feature: feces | place: USA | collected 1985/1987
GGAGCTTCGCCCGCCAGTTCGAGCAGGTTCTCCATCTGCTGCCGTTCGGTGCCGGCGGCGAACTTGTCGTAGCAGTCGACGTTGGGCTGCACGAGCGTCACGCGCGCCCGGGCCTCGGGCTCCTCGTAGCCCGCATAGAGCCCCAGCGAGAGGAGCATCGGCAGGAGCACGGCGGCGGCCGTCGTGAGCGCCCGCCGGCGCGAGGGGCTGCGCAGCGTCTCGAAGAGGAGGATGTTGACGAGCAGCACCCAGAGCGAGCCTCCGAAGACGCCCGTGTATTCGTACCACTGCACCAGGCGGATGTCGTGCGAGAAGCCGTTGCCCAGGATGAGCCACGGCCACGAGAACTCCCCGGTCGTGTACCAGTATTCGGTGGTGAGCCACCCGGCGACGAGCAGCGTGTAGGCCAGTGCCTTCGGCGCCCGTTTCGAGACGGTGTGGAAGGCCATGAAGGCGAGCATGTTGAGGAATGTCGAGGCGAGCGTCGCGGCGATGGGGCCCACCGGCGTGGCGTTCCAAATCCACCAGACGGTCATCGCGTTCCAGAGCACGAAGGTGAGCAGCGCCCAGCCGAACATGCCCCACCAGGCGCGGCGCGAGCCGTCGCGCTCGGCGCTGAGCCAGAGCAGCGGGACGAAGGCCACCAGCAGCGTGAGGCCCGTCATGCCGAGCCATCCCGTCGAGAGGAGGAGTGCGGAGAGAATTGCCGCCGCGAATTTTCGGAGCATGTGTGTCGTTTTAACGAGCACAAAAGTAGTCAAAGCAACCGAGAATTTCAAAATAATCCCTATTTTTGTATCATAACGACAACCAAAAACTCTTGCCTATGAAGAACTTCGCATGGATGGGGCTGGTGCTCTGCGCGCTGCTTGCCCTGAGCGGCTGCACGTCGCCGCACGAAGGGTACCGTATCGAGGAGGGGGTGCTCGTCTTCGACACGCCGCCCCGCGAGCCGGGCCAGCAGTCGGTGCTCGGTCTGGCGGTGGAGCCCATCCCCGTGGTGCGGGTGGGGTTCATCGGTCTGGGCATGCGCGGTCCGGGGGCCGTCGAGCGCTTCACCCATCTGGACAGCGTGCGGATTGTCGCCCTGTGCGACCTCTACCCTGAGCGGGTGGCCTCCGCGCAGCGGATTCTTGCGGAGCGGGGGCTCCCCGCGGCGGCCGAATACAGCGGCGAGGAGGGGTGGAAGGAGCTCTGCCGGCGCGACGACATCGACCTGGTCTACATCTGCACGCCGTGGCAGCTCCACGTCCCGATGGCGGTCTACGCCATGGAGCAGGGCAAGCATGTGGCCGTCGAGGTGCCGGCCGCCACGTCGCTCGAGGAGTGCTGGCAGCTGGTCAACACGGCCGAGAAGCGGCAGCGCCACTGCATGATGCTCGAGAACTGCGTCTATGACTTCTTCGAGCTCACGACGCTCAACATGGCGCAGCACGGGCTCTTCGGCGAGCTGCTCGAGGCCGAGGGGGCCTACATCCACAACCTCGAACCCTTCTGGGACTACTACCAGGGCAACTGGCGCCTCGAATTCAACCGCACCCACCGCGGCGACGTCTACGCCACCCACGGACTGGGGCCCGTCTGCCAGCTCTTCGACATCCACCGCGGCGACCGCATGCGCTACCTGGTGGCGATGGACACCCCCTCGGTCAACGGACTCAAACTGGCCCGCGAAAAGACGGGTGCCGACTCGTTCGCCAACGGCGACCACACGCTGACGCTCATCAGGACCGAGCGCGGCCGTGTCATCCACCTCCAGCACAACGTCTACACGCCGCGTCCCTACAGCCGCATGTACTCCGTCACGGGGAGCGAGGGCTATGCGAGCAAGTATCCCGTCGAGGGGTACGCCTTCCGTCCGGTGCAGCTCTCCGGGGCGGGGGTTCCCGACCTTGAGAACCTGAGCGAACACGTGTTCCTGCCCGATGCGGCGCGCGAGGCGCTCATGCGGCGCTACGAGCACCCCATAGCGGCCGAAATCGCCGGGAAGGCGAAGCAGGTGGGGGGCCACGGCGGCATGGACTTCATCATGGACTACCGGCTGGTCTACTGCCTGCGCCACGGGCTGCCGCTCGACCAGGACGTCTACGATGCGGCCGAGTGGTCCTGCATCGGGGCGCTGACGGCCGCCTCGCTCGAGCGGAACAGCATGCCGGTGGCCGTGCCCGACTTCACGCGGGGCAACTGGAACAAGGTCGACGGCTACCGCCACGCCATGGCCCGCTGACCCGCCGGCTTTCTGACCCGCCGGCCTGCCGATTGCTGCCCGCAGATGCGCCGCCTCACCGCTCTGCTGCCCCGCCGGCCGGAGTGTTTGATTTGTCCGTCGTGGCATGCCGGCCCGCAGACGTGCCGCCTCGCCGGTCCGCAGACCCGCCGGCCGGAGTGTTTGATTCGCCAGGTCGTGGCATGCCGGCCCGCCGATTGCCGGCCTGCTGATTGCTGCCCGCCGACGCGCCGCCTCACCGGTCCGCCGACGCGCCGCCTCACCGCACCTCTGCCCCGCCGCCCGGGGGCGGGCTGAGCCTGCAGAAGTGGGGGCGGAGAAGTGTTCGTTTTGTCTCTTCCCGGAGGCTGCCGCAGGGCGGTTGCGGAGCCTTGGAGGGCGGAGGTTCGGTTTTTTGGCGAAATCGTTCGCCCGTTGTGTTTGATAATTAGATTTTTTTGGGATTATTTCCTACCTTTGCGGCTTCGTCGTCGCGCCGGCTCTGCGCAGCCCCCTCCGCACGGCATCGGAACGGGGTGCCGGAGAGCCTCCGGCCGCCTTCCCGGCCGTCCGGTAAAAGGCTCCGTACGGTTGTCGTGTTGAGGCGCCTGAAGAAGGCCTGGACGCAGGGGTGGAAGGACTCCGCCCGGCCGCCGGAGAAAGACCTCGGAGGCAGGGGTAGAAGAACTCCGCCCGGCCGCCCGGTTGGTGCGCGGATGTGGAATTTTTCCACGGAGGTGTGGCGCGCTCCCCACCCTCGGGGTGTCGCCCGGATGCGGCCCAGAAGGCTGCCCGAGAGCGCCTTGCGGCGGATGCGGCCCGGCCGGCATGGATTTTGGACCTTAAGGAACACTTGTTTTTTAGAAGAAACTGAAGTCTCATCTATTTGTTATGAATCTCGAACGGATTTTCGAACGAATCAAGTCGGGCGTCGTACGCTGGACCCCCGATTTCGTAAAGCGGGCGTTTGCCCGGATTCCCCGCGTGCAGATACATCTGAGCCGCCGGCAGCAGATTGCGGGCGGCGTGCTCCTGCTGCTGGTGGCGGGCGGCCTGCTCTGGCTCTGGCTGCGGCCGCGCCCCGAAATCGTGGTGCTGCCCGTGGTGGAGGTCGAGCCCGTCACGACCCAGGATGTCAACATCTACGGCGAATACGTGGGCCGCATCCGCGCCCAGCAGTTCGTCGAAATCCGCGCCCGCGTCGAGGGCTACCTCGAAAAGATGCTCTTCGCCGAGGGTACCTACATCCAGAAGGGGCAGACGCTCTTCGTCATCGACCCCCGCCTCTACCGCGCCCGCGCCAACAAGGCGGCCGCCCAGCTCAACAAGGCCCGCGCGCTGGAGACCAAGGCCAAGCGCGACCTGGACCGCATCCGCCCCCTCTACGAGCAGAATGCCGCCAGCCAGCTCGACCTGGACAATGCGGTGGCCACCTACGAGAGCGCCGCGGCCGACGTGGTGGTCTGCGAGGCCGACCTCACGCAGGCCGAGATGACGCTCGGCTACACCACCGTGCAGTCGCCCATCGCGGGCTACATCTCCGAACGCCACGTCGACATCGGTACGCTGGTCGGCCCCGGCGGACAGTCGCTGCTGGCCACCGTGGTCAAGAGCGACACCGTGCGCGTCGACTTCAGCATGACGGCCCTCGACTACCTGCGCAGCAAGGAGCGCAACGTCAACCTGGGCCAGAAGGATACCGCCCGCAAGTGGAACCCCTACATCACGGTGACGCTGGCCGACGGCTCGCAGTACCCCTACCGCGGTCTGGTCGACTTCGCCGACCCGCAGGTCGACCCCCAGACGGGTACCTTCTCCGTGCGCGCCGAGATGGCCAACCCCGACCACATCCTGCTGCCGGGCCAGTTCACCACCGTCAAGCTGCTGCTCGACGTGCGTGAGGACGCCGTGGTGGTCCCCACCAAGGCGGTGGTCATCGAGAAGGGCGGCGCCTACATCTTCGTGGTGCGCCCCGACAGCGTGGTCGAGAAGCGCTTCATCGAGACGGGCCCCGAAATCGGCAACAACATCGTCGTCGAGCGCGGTCTGGCCCCCCGCGAGGACATCGTCATCGAGGGCTATCACAAACTTTCGCACGGCATGCGCGTAGAGCCCGTGACGGCCGGTTCGCGCACCGGAACGCGCGACGAGGAGGCGGAGCCGGAACAGTAAGAGGAGGAACACGAGCCTATGAAAAGCGACTTCTTTATCGACAGGCCCGTCTTCTCGACGGTGCTCTCCATCATCATCGTAATCGTCGGCTGCATCGGCCTTGCGCTGCTGCCCGTCGACCAGTACCCGCAGATTGTCCCGCCCGTGGTGAAGATTTCGGCCTCCTATCCGGGAGCCGACGCCCAGACCGTATCGCAGGCCGTGGCCACCCCCATCGAGCAGGAGCTCAACGGTACGCCCGGCATGATATACATGGAGTCGTCGAGCTCCAACTCGGGCGGCTTCTCGGTGACGGTGACCTTCGACATCTCGACCAACCCCGACCTGGCGGCCGTCGACATCCAGAACCGCATCAAGGAGGCCGAGTCGCGCCTGCCGGCCGAGGTGGTGCAGAACGGCATCTCGGTCGAGAAGCAGGCCTCGAGCAAGCTGATGACCATCACGCTGCTCTCGAACGACCCGAAATTCGACGAAATCTACCTCTCGAACTACGCGACGCTCAACGTGCTGGACATGCTGCGCCGCATCCCGGGCGTGGGCCGCGTGTCGAACGTCGGCAGCCGCTACTATGCCATGCAGATTTGGGTGCAGCCCGACCGTCTGGCCGCCCTCGGCATCACGGTCAAGGACCTGCAGAACGCCCTCAAGGACCAGAACCGCGAGTCGGCCGCCGGCGTGCTGGGGCAGGCCCCCATGTCGGGACTCGACGTGACGACCCCCATCACGGCGCAGGGACGCCTCTCGTCTGTGAGCCAGTTCGAGGACATCGTCGTGCGGGCCAACCCCGACGGCTCCATCATCCGCCTGCGCGACGTGGCGCGCATCTCGCTCGAGGCGCAGTCCTATTCGACCGAGAGCGGCATCAACAGCGACAACGCCGCCGTGCTGGACATCTACATGCTGCCGGGCGCCAACGCCATGGAGGTGGCCGAGTCGGTGCGCGCGGCGATGGATGAAATCAGCCGCAACTTCCCCGAAGGCATCTCCTACGAGATACCGTTCGACATGACCACCTACATCGCCGAGTCGATTCACCACGTCTACCGCACGCTCTTCGAGGCGCTGCTGCTGGTGATTCTGGTGGTCTTCCTCTCGCTGCAGAGCTGGCGCGCGACGCTCATCCCCATCGTGGCGGTCCCCATCTCGCTCATCGGTACCTTCGGCGTGATGCTCATCTTCGGCTTCTCGCTCAACATGCAGACGCTGCTGGGTCTGATTCTGGCCATCGGTATCGTCGTCGACGACGCGATTGTGGTGGTCGAGAACGTCGACCGCATCATGAACGAGGAGCACCTCTCGCCCTACGAGGCGACCAAGAAGGCGATGAGCGGCATCGGCGGCGCACTGGTGGCCATGTCGCTCGTGCTGTGCGCCGTCTTCGTCCCCGTGAGCTTCCTCTCGGGCATCACCGGACAGCTCTACCGCCAGTTCACCATCACGATTGCCGTTTCGGTCATCATCTCGACCGTCGTGGCGCTGACGCTCAGCCCCGTGATGTGTTCGCTCTTCCTGCGTCCCGAAGGCGAGGGCCGCAAGCCCCGCATCTTCCGCCTCATCAACCTCGGCCTGGCCCGCGGCAACAACCTCTACAGCCGGATGATTGGCCGCTCGCTGACCCGTTCGCGGCGGATGTTCGCCGCCTTCGGCATCGTGCTCGTCGGCATCTGGCTGATGAACCGGCTGGTGCCCCAGAGCTTCATGCCCCAGGAGGACCAGGGATACTTCACCGTCGAGCTGGAGCTGCCCGAGTCGGCAACCATCGAGCGTACGCGCGAGGTGACCGACCGCGCGATGAGCTACCTGATGAAGAACCCCGACGTGCGCTACGTGCTCAACGTCACCGGTTCGAGCCCCCGCGTGGGTACGAGCCAGGCGCGCAGCCAGCTGACGGTGATTCTCAAGGAGTGGAACGAGCGCGAGACGGAGGACGTGAGCGAGGTGATGGAGCGTGTGCGCGAGGAGTTCGAGCGCTATCCCGAGTGCAAGGTCTACCTCTCGCGGCCGCCGGTGATTCCGGGTCTTGGCACCTCGGGCGGCTTCGAGATGGTGCTCGAGGCGCGCTCCGATGCCGGCTACGCCGACCTGCAGCGGGCCGTCGACACGCTGATGCACTACGCCGAGCGGCGCCCCGAACTGACGGGCCTCGCCTCGTCGATGCAGAACGATATCCCGCAGCTCTACTTCGACGTCGACCGCGACAAGGCGCAGATGCTCGGCGTGCCGATGTCGGACATCTTCTCGACGATGAAGGCCTTCACGGGCTCGATTTACGTCAACGACTTCAACATGTTCAACCGCATCTACCGCGTCTACATCCAGGCCGAGGCGCCCTACCGTGCGCAGCGCGACAACCTGAACCTCTTCTTCGTGCGGGCCTCGGGCGGTGAGATGGTGCCCGTCACGGCGCTCGGCACGACCCACTATACGACGGGTGCCGGCACCATCAAGCGCTTCAACATGTTCACCTCGGCGGTCATCACGGGCGAGGCGGCCCACGGCTACAGCTCGGGCCAGGCGATGGATGTGCTGCAGCGCATCGTGCGCGAGCATTTGCCGGCGAACATCGGCGTCGAGTGGAGCGGCCTCTCCTACCAGGAGAAGCACGAGGGCGGACAGACCGGCACGGTGCTGGCGCTGGCCTTCCTCTTCGTCTTCCTCTTCCTGGCGGCGCAGTACGAGAGCTGGTCGGTGCCCGTGGCGGTGATTCTCTCGCTGCCGGTGGCCGGTATCGGCGCCTACCTGGGCATCTGGCTCTGCGGGCTGGAGAACAACATCTACTTCCAGATTGGTCTGGTGATGCTCGTGGGTCTGGTGGCCAAGAACGCCATCCTGATTGTCGAGTTCGCCAAGGAGGAGGTCGAGAAGGGCCGCGACGTGGTCTCGGCGGCGCTCACCGCCGCGCGGCTGCGCTTCCGCCCCATTGTGATGACCTCGCTGGCCTTCATCCTGGGTCTGCTGCCGCTGGTCTTCGCCTCGGGTCCCGGTTCGGCAAGCCGTCAGGGCATCGGTACGGGTGTCTTCTTCGGCATGCTGGTGGCCATCTCGGTGGGCATCGTCTACGTACCCTTCTTCTTCGTCTGGATATACCGGTTAAAAGCCAAGCTGAAAAAATGAAACATCGTACGATACTTGCTCTGCTTCTGCTTCTGACGGCCCTCGCCGCCACCTCCTGCTCGGCGGTGCGCGAATGCCGGAGCCCCGAGCTGAACCTCCCCTCGACCCTTGCCGAGGGGGATGCCGACTCGCTCACGGTGGCCGACCTGGCCTGGTGGGAGTTCTACGGCGACCCGGCCCTGCGCCGCATCATCGAACGGACGCTCGAGAACAACAAGGACATGCTGGCCGCCGCGGCCCGTGTCGAGGAGTACCGCCAGCTCTACCGCGTGAAGAAGGCCGAGCGGCTGCCCTCGTTCAGTGCCCCGGTCTATGCCAACCGCGAGACGAACGACTACTACGGCAAGAACTTCATCAACGACCCCGAAATCGGTGTGAAGGCCTCGGTGAGCTGGGAGCTCGACATGTGGGGCAACCTGCGCTGGGCCAAGCGCAAGGGGGGTGCCGAATACATGGCCACGGTCGAGGACGAGCGTGCGATGCGCATGACGCTGGTGGCCGAGGTGGCCACGGCCTACTTCAATCTGGTGGCGCTCGACAACGAGCTGACCATCGTGCGGCAGACGCTCAAGACCCGCAGCGAGGGGGTCAAGCAGGCGCGGCTGCGCTTCGAGGGGGGGCTGACCTCCGAGACGGTCTTCCAGCAGGCGAAGGTGGAGTACGCCTCGACGGCGGCGCTCATCCCCGACCTGGAGCGGCGCATCGAAATCACAGAGAACAGCATCTCGCTGCTCATGGGCGAATACCCCGACTGGGAGGTGGTGCGCAGCGGCATGGATACCGAGGTGATGCTCTCCGACACGGTCCCCGTGGGGCTCCCCTCGGAGCTGCTCCAGCGGCGTCCCGACGTGCGTTCGTCGGAGCAGCGGCTGCGTGCGTCGATGGCGGCCGTGGGCGTGGCCTACGCCGACCGCTTCCCGCGGCTGATGCTGACCCTCACGGGCGGCGTTGAGGACGGATACTTCAACCACCTCTTCGAGGCGCCCTTCACCTACATGGCCGGGACGCTCTCGGCACCGCTCTTCGCCTTCGGGCGCAAGAAGGCGCGCTACCGCGCCGCCGTGGCGGCCTACGACCAGGCGCGGCTGGGCTACGAGCAGAAGGTGCTCGAGGTCTTCAAGGAGGTCAACGACGCCGTGGTGACCTACCGCAGCGTCCGCAGTTCGGCGACGCTGAAGGCCAACCTGCGCGATGCGGCCCGCAAGTACGTCGACCTGGCGCAGCTGCAGTACCGGGCCGGCAGCATCAACTACCTCGACGTGCTCGACGCCCAGCGGCGTTATTTCGACGCCCAGATTGGCGTGAGCAACGCCGTGCGCGACGAGCATCTGGCACTGGTGAATCTCTACAAGGCGCTCGGTGGCGGCTGGACCACTCCGGAGGAGCAGTCGGCCGGTGAGCCGGAGGGCGCGGCCGACGGGAAGAAGCCCTCGGAGACCCCCTCGGAGAAGAGCTCCGGGCGGCAGTCGGAGCGGTAGTGACGCGCTGCGGCGCAGGAGGAAAGAAGCGGGAGCTTCGGAACATTGTCCGAAGCTCCCGCTTCTTTTTGCAGCCTTGCTGCCGGTCCGGATGGTCGCGGCCGACGTCCGGGGCTCAGTGCAGCTCCGGGGATTGCTTGCTCCTCTGCTCCGGCACCTGCTCGCTTCTTTGCTATCGCCCGGCGACCGGTCCTCCCCGCTCCATTCCCGGGGCGGGGCGCTCTCTTCCCGGCCGGCACTCCTTCGAGGCCCTTTCGCTATCGGCCGGCCCGGTTCTTCTCCGCACCTTTTCACGGGGCGGGGTGCTTCCTCTCCGGCCTGCCTGTACCCCTTCGGGACTTCCGCCGCTACCGCGCGGCGGCGAACTCCTTGAGCAGGGCAATCTCCTCGGGCCAGCGCTCCTCGTCGGGGGTCTCGAGGATGAGCGGAATGCCGTCGAAGCGAGCATCTGAGGCGATGTAGCGGAAGCAGGTGATGCCGAGCGTCCCCTCGCCCAGCGGCGAGTGGCGGTCGACGCGGCTCTCCAGCGGCTTCATCGCGTCGTTCAGATGCATCCCCTTCAGATAGCGGAACCCTACCACGCGCTCCAGTTCGGCGAAGGTGCGCTCACACGCCTCCTCCGTCCGCAGGTCGTACCCCGCGGCGAAGGCGTGGCAGGTGTCGATGCAGACCCCCACGCGCGACTTGTCCTCGACGCGGTCGATGATGTAGGCCAGATGCTCGAAGCGGTAGCCCAGGTTGGAACCCTGCCCCGCCGTGTTCTCGATGACGGCCGTCACGCCGTGCGTGCGGTCGAGCGCCATGTTGATGGACTCGGCAATCAGGTCGAGGCTCTGCTCCTCGGTCACCTTGCGCAGGTGGCTCCCGGGGTGGAAGTTCAGCCGGTCGAGCCCCAGCTGCTCGCAGCGGCGCATCTCGTCGAAGAAGGCCTCGCGCGACTTCTCGAGCCCCTCGCGCTCGGGATGGCCCAGATTGATGAGGTAGGAGTCGTGGGGCAGAATCTGCGCCGGGGTGTAGCCCAGTTCGGCGCAGGCAGCGCGGAACGAGGCTATTTCTGCCTCGGTGAGGGGCTTGGCCATCCACTGGCGCTGGTTTTTGGTGAAGAGTGCAAAGGCCGTGGCGCCGATGCGGTGCGCGTTGCGGGGGGCATTCTCCAGCCCGCCCGAGGCGCTGACGTGTGCTCCGATGTATTTCATGGTTGCGTTTTTGCGGTGTTTGGTTGACGATTAACAGCCGTAAAGTTAATGTATTTGCAAATAAATTCCTAAATTTGCAAGGTATTGTTTCAGTCAACTGCTTCATTATGAAATACATTGCTCCGTTGTTGCTGCTCGCGGCCCTGGCTATGGCCCTTCCGGCCGCCGCCCAGATATCGATTGACGAGGTGAATGCCGAAGAGGAGGAGGTGACCTTCCGCGACGAGCTCAAGCCCACGTCGGTCGACCTGACCTACTTCAACCGGGCACGCTACCGCGCCGAGCGGGCCGCCATCCGCAAGGAGCGCAACTACCTCGAAATAGGCTCGAGCCTCCAGGGTACGCTCTCCTCCTACAACGACCCGTGGATTGCCGTCTCGGGCGGTGACAACTCCATCGCGCTGATGGCGTCGCTCTACCTGCGCCACACCTTCACGAAGAACCTCTTCTCCATCACGACGACCGTCGACGCCATGTTCGGCTACAACCGGATGAAGGTCGAGACGACCGACGCCGAGGGCAATACGACCAGCAACGGCGTCTGGTACAAGAACCAGGACGAGTTCGCCATTTCGGTGGCCCCCTCGTTCAAGATGTCGAAGAACTGGTCCTACGGTTCGATTTTCAAGTTCCGCAGCCAGTTCGCCAACGGCTACATCTCGCGTACGCAGCAGACGTCGGATTATCGCAAGAGCACCTTCATGGCGCCGGGCTATCTTGACATCTCGTTCGGTATCACTTACAAGAGTCCTCAGCCTAAGTTCCCGATTTCGATTAACATCTCGCCTTTTGCCCTAAGTGCCGTCTTCGTAGAGAGCGCTATTGTGCGCCATAACAAGTGGGACGATAAGGAAGGCTGGGAGGCCTACGGTCTGGCTGACCCCGACCGCACGTCGAAGTACGAGGGCGGCTCCTCCATCCAGCTCGATTTCGACCGCTCGTTCGGCAAGAACGGCTTCCTGCGCTACCGCACGACGCTCTTCTCCTTCTACGGTTGGATATCCGACATCGGCGTGAAGAACAAAATCAGCGACTACTCGTCGTGGAAGAGGGCCTACGACGCCTGGAACGGCATGGAGAACAAGGACCCCAAGCAGAAACCCGTGCTGCCCATCCATCCGACGGTGCGCTGGGAAAATACGATTGAAATCAAGGCAACAAAATTCATCGCCACAACGTTGACATTCCAGCTCTACTACAACCGGGCGCAGAACGTCGACGTGCAGACGCAGACGCTGCTGAGTGTCGGTCTGAGCTATACGTTCAAGAACAAGTAACAAGTAATACCAAAACCGCAGTTCCGGCCCCGTGGGCCGGAGTCCGCTCCCGACGGTGCGACCGCGCGGGGGCGGCTTTGCATCCGAGAACTATGTACAAGAATTCGAAACGCACCGTGATTTTCCCGCTGCTGCTGGCCGCGGGGGTGGTGCTCGGGCTGCTCATGGGTCAGTTCATGGGGCGCAACAGCGTCGAAGCCCGCATCAAGGGGGTGCTGAGCCACATGGCCTTCCCCAACAACAAGCTCACCTATACGCTCTCGCTCATCGAGAACCAGTACGTCGACTCCATCTCGATGGATTCGCTTGCCGAGCATGTCATCCCGCTGCTCGTGCGCGAACTGGACCCCCATTCGGTCTACATCCCCGCCTCGGAGATGCAGGCGCTCAACGAGCCCCTCGAGGGTGAGTTCGACGGCATCGGCGTGGTCTTCAACATGGCCACCGATACGGTCATCGTGCTCAACGTCATCCCCCACGGTCCGAGCGACAAGGCGGGGGTGCGGGCCGGGGACCGCATCCTCGAAATCGGCGACTCGCTCGTGGCCGGACGCGGCATTCCGCAGCAGGAGGTGGTCAAGATGCTGCGCGGTCCGCGCGGCACGAAGGTCCGTCTGGGTCTGGGCCGGCAGGGGATTCCCGACCTGGTTCCGGTCGAGGTGGTGCGTGACGTGATACCCATCCGAAGCGTCGAGTCGGCCTTCCGCATCGCCGACGGCATCGGCTACATCCGCCTGGGGCAGTTCGCCCGGACGACCCACGAGGAGCTGGCGCGGGCGCTCGACACGCTGCGCGGCGAGGGGGTCCGCAAGCTGATTTTCGACCTGCGCGGCAATTCGGGCGGCTTCCTCGACCAGGCGATTCTGGTGGCCAACGAGTTTCTCCACAAGGGGCAGCTGATTGTCTACACGGAGGACCGCCACCACGAGCAGCTGCGCCAGTATGCCGACGGCACGGGGCGCGCCCAGGATATGGAGGTGGCGCTGCTCATCGACGAGGGGAGCGCCTCGTCGAGCGAGATTCTGGCCGGCGCGCTGCAGGACAACGACCGGGCCACCATCCTCGGCCGCCGCTCCTTCGGCAAGGGGCTCGTCCAGCGGCAGATACCCTACAGCGACGGCTCGGCGCTGCGGCTCACCACGGCCCGCTACTACACGCCGACGGGCCGCTCCATCCAGAAACCCTACACCATCGGCGACGACGAGGATTACGAGGCCGACCTGTGGCACCGCTACGAGAACAACGAGTTCTTCACGGCCGACAGCATCCACTTCGCCGACTCGCTCAAGCGCATCACGCCGGGCGGCAAGGTGGTCTACGGCGGGGGCGGCATCATGCCCGACATCTTCATCCCGGCCGATACGACCGACGTGACCCCCTACTACGTCGAGGTGGCCGGGCGCAACATCCTCTACCGCTATACGATTGAGTATGCCGACCGCCACCGCGACGCGCTTAACGCCGTGCGGAGCGTCGACGGGCTCAAGGCGCTGCTCGACTCGGACCGCAACCTGGTCGAGGATTTCGTCCGCTACGCCGCCCGCAAGGGGGTTGCCCCGCGGCGCGGCGACATCGCCCGCTCGCGAAGGCTCATCGAGGCGCAGCTACGTGCCTACATCGGCCGCAATACGGCGCTCGAGGATGACGGCTTCTATGCCAACATCTATCCGGTCGACAACGTGATTACGGCGGCCATCAAGGTGCTCCGCGATTCGACGCAGCAGACGGCGGCAGCTTCTGCTGCGGCCCCGACGGCTGTTCCGACGACATCGGAGGGCTCGGCCGAATCGGCTGCTGCCTCGGGCAGGCAGTGAGCCGGAGCCTGAGCTGCGGCCGGTGACGGTGCGGCTCCGGAACGCGCCGTGGCGTCGGGTAAGCGTCGCGGCTCCGGAACGCGTTGCGGATGCGTAAAGGCGGCGCAGATACAAAAAAAGAGCGGCGGCATCGCTCCCTTGAAGGGAAGGATGCCGCCGCTTCTTTTTATCGCCTTATCGTCGGGTTCCGGCGGGGCCGTGAACCTTGCAGCGCCGGTTTAGAAGAACTTCACCTGCTTGCCCTCGATGGCCGTGAGCAGGTTGTTGGCGGCCGAAGAGGCTCCGATGCGGAAGAGCTCGGTCGTGAGCCACTCCTTGCCCAGAATCTCCTCGACAATCGTGTAGTAGAGCACCGCCTCCTCGGGGGTGCGGACACCGCCGGCAGCCTTGAAGCCCACCTTGCGACCCGTGCGGGCGTAGTAGTCGCGAATCGCCTCGCACATCACCACGGCAGCCTCGGGCGTGGCCGCCACGTCAATCTTGCCCGTCGAGGTCTTCACGAAGTCGGCACCGGCGAACATCGAGAGCAGCGAGGCCTTGCGAATCAGCTCCGGCGTCTTGAGCGCCCCCGACTCGATGATGACCTTCAGCACGATGTCATCGTCCATCTCCTTGCGGATGACCTCCACCTCGTTGGCAGCCTCGTCGTATTCGCCCGTGAGCATGTGGCCCACGTTGAGCACGATGTCTATCTCGTCGGCGCCGTTCTCGATGGCCATGGCCACCTCGAGTGCCTTTACCTCCAGATAGGTCTGCGAGGCGGGGAATCCGCCGGCCACGCTGGTGATGCGCATCGGCGTGCCGTCAACGGCCACCCCGACCGTCTCGACGAACGAGGGGTAGATGCAGATGGAGGCGACGTTGGGGATGTGGGGGAATGCCTTGTAGAACTCCACGGCCTTGCGGGCAAGCTCCGTCACGGAGGTCACCGAGTCGTTGCACGAGAGGGTGGTGAGGTCGATGGCCGAGTAGCAGAACTTGTAGACGTCGGTCGTGGCGTTGCGGGCTGTGAGGCCCTTGATGCGGGCGACCTCTTCGGCAACCTGAGCCTCGCTCGGTGCCGGGGCATATTCGTTGAGGTGATTGGCGTATTCCATAGGTACAGTCGCTAATTTTTACAAAAATAGGAAAATAAATCGAGACGTCGGGCACATTGCGGGTGAATATTTTCGTCCGCGGCGCTCTTTTCCCTCATTGGACCCGGAAGCGGTCCGGAGGGGTTGTTGCGAGCGTGTCGGTTGGGGTGCCTTGGACCGGATGAGTTGGCCCGAGCGGGTTGGTCTGGACGGGCTGTCGCGAGCGTGTCGGTTTGGATGCCTTGGACCGGACGAGTCGACCCGAATGGGTTGGTCCGGAGGGGTTGTTGCGAGCGTGTCGGTTAGGGTGTCTTGGATTGGACGAGTCGACCCGAATGGGTTGGCTCGGAGGGGTTGTTGTGAGCGTGTCGGTTTGGATGCCCTGGACCGGACGAGCCGGCCCGAATGGGTTGGTCCGGACGGGCTGTAGCGAGGGTGTAGGTTTGGATGCCCTGGACCGGACGAGCCGGCCCGAATGGGTTGGTCCGTGCACGGTTTGGATTCGTTCATTTTGGTTCGAGACGGCCGTTCCCTGCCCGCTTTTCCCTGCGCTCCGGGCCGCTGCCTTCCGTGCTTTGTTCCGCTGTCTCCTATGCCTCGCCCGCACCTCCTTGCACCCGGGCGTTGCCTTCCTGTGCTTCGGACTGCTGCCTTCCGTGCTTTGTTCCGCTGTCTCCTATGCCTCGCCCGCACCTCCTTGTACCCGGGCGTTGCCTTCCTGTGCTTCGGACTGCTGCCTTCCGTGCTTTGTTTCGCTGTCTCCTATGCCTCGCCCGTTCCTCCTTGCACCCAGGTCGTTGCCTCCTGTAGCCCACGGCCCGCTTCTCTCAGTCCACGGCCCCGCTCTTTCCTGTTCTTCGGCCCGCTCTTTCCTGCCCTTCGGCCCGCTCTTTCCTGCCCTTCGGCCTGCACTCTCTTACACCCTCCTGCACTCTACACCCTCCTGCACCCTCCTGCTCCTTTGCCCACGCTTTTCTGCGCTTCGGCCCGCTTCCTCTTGCTCTCCTCACTCTGCCCGCGCTCCTCCCCGTGCAAAAGAAAACCCCCGAAGGCCTGGCCTTCGGGGGTTTTCGGTTATTGTCGGTCGCGAATTACTTCGCAAGAGCCTTCAGGTTGACATCCTTGGCTGCCTTGTCGGCCAGCTTCGGGTTCTTCGAGATGGCGCTCTTGAGCTGTGCCTCGGCTGCGGTGAGGTCACCCTCCTTGACAGCGATGACGGCACGCAGGTAGTCTGCCTCGGCCGAGTTGTCCTTGGCAATCGACTTCTTGGCACCTGCCAGGTCGTTGTTCATCACCTGAGCGATGGCAGCGTTGTAGCCCTCAAGACCGTTGGCAGCGCTCTTGTAGTCGCCCTGAGCGGCGGCCAGAGCAGCCTTCGACTGTGCGTCGGCAGCCTGAGCGTACTTCTTGGCCTCGGCCGTGTTGCCGTTCGACAGGTTGGCCAGCACGAGGTTCTTGTTCAGCTCGGGAGTGGTGTTGCCCAGCTCGGCAGCCTTCTCGAACGACTTCAGAGCGGCAGCCTTCTCACCGGCTTTCTCCTGAGCGATACCCAGGTTGTTGTAGGCGCGGGCGTCGTTGTAGGTCTTGGCGGTGTACTCCAGAACGGCAATCTGTACGTTTACATCGTCGGTCAGCGACTCGGCGGCGTAGAGCAGCTCCTCGTTGGTGAGCTGGTCGTACTGCTTGTTGTTGACGAAGGCCATAATCTCGGCATCGGTCTTGCCCTGGATGTCCGACGTGTTGATAATCTGCGAGCGGCGCAGCTCGGGCAGAACCTCGGTCTTCAGCTCGTTGAATACCGACGAGAGGTTCTTAATCTGAGCCTCACGCTCGGCGGGCGAGTTGTACATCTTCAGCACCTGGAGAATGAGGTCCTTGTCCTTGATGTCCGACTTCTCGACCAGCTCCTTGAAGCCGTCCCAGTCCTCACCGTAGGCAGCGGCGTCCACATCCAGACCCGAGTCCTTCAGCAGCTTGGCCACAACCTTCTTACCCGACTCGCTGCGGGCCTGCGAGAGCTTGTCGTTGAACTTCACCGGACCATCGGGCGAAGCATAACCCTTGACGGCGATGCTCTGCGAGATGCGGTCGTTGCCCAGCTGCTCGTCCACGTTGGCCTTGAATGCCTCCAGGTCGGCCTTCTCCTCGTTCTTCTTCGTTACCTTCGACGAGTTGATGGCGTAGAGCAGGTCGGTCTTGTCGACAACGGTGGTCACCTTCTTGTAGTTGTTGGCCATCGGAGCCATCAGGTCCGAGTATTTGAGGTCCTGCTGCAGGGTGTTGACACCGTAGGCAACCGTCAGACCGAACTCCTTGGCAAGAGCGGCCTTGGCAGCCTCGTCGTCACCGGCCAGCACGGCAGCCTGCTCCTTGGTGGGCAGCGCGCCGTTGTTCAGGTTCACGAGCGTGAACTCCTTGCACTTGCCCTTCGGGCACTTAATCTCGGCACGCAGCTGGAGCATGCTCTGGGCCATGCGTGTGTCGTAGGGGAACTCCACGTGCAGCGTGTAGTTGCCGCCGTTGTTCTTGTCAACGACCGTGTAGTTGTCGTCAACCTTCGAACCCTGGAAGTATTTGGTCGTACCGGCAACCTCGCCGCCCTCGAATACGAGTACGGGCGTTACCTTCAGCACGGCTTTGGCGTTGAAGTACTCTACGGGGAAAGTAACCGTGACGTCGGCGGCAACGACGCCGTTGTTGAGGGCCAGAATCTCGGGTGCGCAGGTCACGTTGACCTCGTCCTGATGCTTGGCCATCTTCTTGAAGCAGTTACAGCTCGAGAACGCCAGCGAGGCGGCTACGAGCACAACGCTCAACTTAAAAAGATTTTTCATAGCGAACTAAAGATTAATGTTTAATGTTTTTTCGTCCTTGCTTGCCGGTCGTTTCCGGCCGGAGGATGAACCGTTTGGCTCTTCTTCGTCCGGGAACAACGCAAATATAGAAAACTCCCGCTAAATGTGCAACATTTCGAAGAAATTTTCACCGAATGCCGCTACGCCCTGCCGGGCCTCCGGAGAGGCCCCGCAGAGTGTTCTGCGGGGGTCGGGGCTCAATCTTACTTCTCCTCGGGACGGCGCTCGCGGTGGCCGCGGCGCTCGCCGCGCTCCTCGCGCGGGCGGCGTTCACGCTCGACCCAGCCCTCGGGCTTGGGAAGCAGCGCCTTGCGCGAGAGCTTCAGCTTGCCCGTCTTGGGGTCGACGCCGATGAGCTTCACGTCGATTTCGTCGCCCTCCTTCAGGCCCGTCTCCTCCATCGTCTCGAAGCGCTTGTAGTCGATTTCCGAGATGTGGAGCAGCGCATCCTTGCCCGGCATAATCTCGACGAAGGCGCCGAAGGCGACAATCGAGCGAATCTTGCCGTGGTAGGTCTCGCCCACCTCCGGAACGGCCACGATGGCCTTGATGCGGGAGAGAGCGCCGTCGAGCGCAGCCTTGTCCTGGCCGAAGATGTCGACAATGCCCTTGTTCTCGACCTCGGTGATGGTGATGGTCGTGCCGGTGGTCTTCTGGATGTCCTGGATGACCTTGCCGCCGGGGCCGATGACGGCACCAATCATATCCTGCGGGATGGTAATCTGGACGATGCGCGGTACGAAAGGACGGTACTCGGCGCGCGGCTCGGCGATGCACTCCGTCAGCTTGTCGAGGATGTACATGCGGCCTACGCGGGCCTGCTCGAGCGCCTTGGCCAGCACCTCGTACGAGAGGCCGTCGACCTTGATATCCATCTGCGTGGCGGTGATGCCGTCGCGCGTACCCGTTACCTTGAAGTCCATGTCGCCCAGGTGGTCCTCATCGCCCAGGATGTCCGACAGCACGGCCCAGCGGCCCGTTGCCGAGTCGGAAATCAGACCCATGGCAATGCCCGAAACCGGCTTCTTGAGCTTCACGCCGGCATCCATCAGCGCCAGCGTGCCGGCGCAGACCGTAGCCATCGACGACGAGCCGTTCGACTCGAGGATGTCCGATACGACGCGCACGGCGTAGGGGTTCTCGTCGCCGACGGGAACCATCGGCTTCAGGGCGCGCCATGCCAGGTGGCCGTGGCCGATTTCGCGGCGGCTCAGACCGCGTGCTGCCTTCGCCTCACCCGTCGAGAAGGGCGGGAAGTTGTAGTGGAGCACGAACTGCTCGGTACCCTGTACGAGCACCTCGTCCTTGACCTTCTCGTCGAGCTTCGTGCCGAGCGTCACCGATGCGAGCGCCTGCGTCTCGCCGCGGGTGAAGATGGCCGAGCCGTGGGCGGCGGGCAGGTAGCCCACCTCGCAC
>OKTR01000356.1_pt1 | contig 18492 bp, 9 predicted proteins | sample 1606431 | NCBI WGS metagenome assembly OKTR01 (sample SAMEA3879591, study PRJEB24766) | human gut metagenome | biome: human-associated habitat; feature: feces | place: USA | collected 1985/1987
GCCGTCATGCTTTTGTCGTTCCCGGCTGTTTGGTTTGTCTTTGCCGCCGATGTTTAACGCCACATTTAGGGCAGCGAGACGCTCCGATTTTTCCGCAAGCTCCGCTTCCTGGGGGAATGGGCGCTTGACCTCAACCTTGGCGTCCTCCATCTGCTGGAGTAGGTTTCCAAGAACCGTCTGATGCTGTTCCAGGTTATCCCGCATTCCCTCCAGCACATTGTCCATACGGGTGATGTTGCCAAAGGGGTCGCTGCCCGGTTCAAAGGTATGGGAGCGGGTATGCTTCAAAGTAATCTGAAGCTTCGGAGATAGGCCGCTGTCGGATACCCATAACGTCATGGGAAACCCACGGTATTCGCCCAGTTCCACCTTATCGCTCAAATCTTTCAGGCTTTCAAACGCAGCGATGATCGCCTGGCCTGCTTCTTTCTTTTCGGTGTAAGTAGTGCCCATGACCGTCATGGAAAAATGCTCCTTATCCGGCGGCGTATGGGCTTCCAGGTGCCGGATGTCCGTTTCCAGGTCAGCAATCGTTTCCTGTTCCCGTTTGATTGCCTGGGGATAGAACTTAATCAGGTTATCCTCCAGGGCGTACCGCTGGCTTTCATGGTTGGCTTTTAACAGCTTTAGCTTCGTGACCTGCCCATCCAGTTCGGTCTTTTCCATAATCCTGGGGTCGCCGGATGCCAGCGCCTTAACTTCCGCATAGGAAAGGGCAGCTTCGTCCACATCCTCACAGGAGCGGGACGGGTTCTTGCCGCTCATAAGCTGGCCGATGAATTTCTGCTTGTTCTCGATCAGCCCCCAGTTATAGGCGTCAAAGGTTCCCTCTGTCACATACTTAAAGATTTTGACACTCTTAAACTGGTTGCCCTGGCGCAGAATGCGCCCCTCACGCTGTTCGATGTCCGCAGGCCGCCAGGGGCAGTCCAAATGGTGGAGCGCTGCAAGCCGTGTCTGGACGTTTGTGCCAGCCCCCATCTTGGAGGTGGAGCCTAAGAGGACACGCACCTGGCCTTTCCGCACTTTGGAAAACAACTCCGCTTTCTGAACGTCGGTCTTTGCGTCATGGATAAAGGCGATCTGTTCCGGCGGAACGCCCTGTGCCATCAGCTTCTGTTTGATGTCATCGTACACATTAAAGGAGCCGTCCCCGTGGGGCGTGGAGAGGTCACAGAAAACAAGCTGGGCACCTTTCTGGGGTTCCGTATCCCGCCAGACTTTCAGCACATTCCCCACACAGGCATTGACTTTGCTTTCCGGGTCGTCGGGCAGTTCGGGATATGCCAGACGCTGATCCAGCGCCAGCTTCCTGCCGTCCGACGTAATCTTGAGCATATTGTCCTGGGACGGGTCAACGGTTCCGCTGTGTACCAGCGATGCCCGTTCCGAAAGGGCCTTGACCATTTCCTGCTGATGTTCGGTAGGCTGCGCCACGATGTTGTGGTATTCCACCTCCGGGGTGGGCAGGTTCAGTTGGTCGGCGGTCTTGATGTCCGCCACTTCTTTGAACAGGTTCATCAGCTCCGGCAGATTAAAGAACTTGCTGAATCTCGTTCTTGCCCGGTAGCCGGTGCCTTCCGGTGCCAGCTCCAATGCTGTGACGGTCTCCCCAAATCTGGAAGCCCAGCAGTCGAAGTGGGTCATGTTCAGTTCTTGCAGGCGTTCATACTGAAGGTAACGCTGCATGGTGTAAAGCTCGGTCATGGAGTTGCTGACCGGGGTGCCGGTGGCAAAAATCACGCCACGGTTTCCGGTGATCTCATCCATATAGCGGCACTTGGCAAACATATCGGAGGATTTCTGCGCGTCCGATGTGGAAAGACCAGCCACATTCCGCATTTTTGTGTATAGAAACAGGTTTTTATAGTTGTGGGCCTCGTCCACAAACAAACGGTCCACACCCAGCTGCTCGAAGGTTACCACATCGTCTTTTCGCCCCTCGGCTTGCAGCTTTTCCAGTCTGGCTTCCAGAGACTTTCTGGTACGCTCCAGCTGCTTGACGGTAAAACGCTCGCCGCCGCTGGCCTGTACCTCTGCAATCCCCTCAGTGATCTCGTCGATCTGTTCATAGAGAAGCCGTTCCTGACGCTCCCGGCTGATGGGGATACGCTCAAACTGGCTGTGTCCCATGATGATGGCATCATAATCACCCGTCGCAATACGTGCGCAGAACTTCTTTCGGTTATGGGTCTCAAAGTCCTTTTTGGTGGTGACTAAGATATTGGCGGAAGGATAGAGACGCAGAAACTCCGACGCCCACTGCTCGGTCAGATGGTTTGGAACCACAAAGAGAGATTTCTGGCACAAGCCCAGGCGTTTGGCTTCCATCGAAGCAGCTACCATCTCAAAAGTTTTGCCTGCGCCTACTTCATGTGCCAACAGGGTATTTCCTCCATACAGCACATGGGCAATGGCGCTTTTCTGGTGTTCCCGCAGGGTAATGGCCGGGTTCATGCCCCCAAAAGTGATATGGCTGCCATCATACTCGCGGGGACGGGTAGAGTTCATTTCTTCGTTGTACTGGCGCACCAAAGTCTGGCGGCGCTCCGGGTCTCTCCAGATCCAGTCCCTAAAGGCTTCCCGGATCGCCTGCTGTTTTTGGGCAGCCAGAGTGGTCTCCTTGGCGTTCAGCACGCGGCGCTCTTTTCCGTCTGCGTCCTCTATGGTGTCATAGATACGGACATCTCGCAGGTTCAGGCTGTCCTCCAAAATCTTGTAGGCATTGGCACGGCTGGTTCCGTAGGTGGTATAAGCTGCCACATCGTTGTAGGATACAGAAGATTTCCCCTTGATCTGCCATTCAGCGGTAAAGGACGAATAGTTGACCTCGATACTGCGCTGGAGATAAAACGGGGTGTTGAAGGTCTCGTACATAAACTGCTGGATGTACTCCTTGTCAATCCAGGTAGCGCCCAGACGCACCTCGATCTCCGACGCATCCAGGTCTTTGGGCTGGGCGGCGGTAAGAGCTTCCACATTGACTGCATAAACCGGGTCCTGCTGTGCGGCCCGCTGCGCCTGACGCAGTTTGCGGCGTACATTGCCGGAGAGGTATTCATCAGCAGTCACATAATGGGGTGTGCCGTCTTTCTCCAGCTGTCCCGGTACACGGAAGATTACGCCTTGCAGCTCTCCGGCCAGTTCTTCTTTTGTTTTTCCGGTAAGCTGGCTCATATAGTCCATATCCACGCAGGCTTTTTCCGAGATGGACACCGCCAGTGCTTCACTTGCCGTATCCACCACAGCCACCGCCTGATGGGGCTTGATGGTCCGCTTGGTGAACATATCTGCCTTACGTTCCAGTTTCCCGTCCTCGTCGATGACTTCCAGCGCACAGAGCAGGTAATAGGAAGAATCGTCTGCATAGGCCAGACGGTTTGCACGGTCATTGATGAGACCGTATTTGGCAGAAAAGCTGTCATAGAGGCTGTTCAGTTCCGCCTGCTTCTCCCGAATGGTGCTGTCCGGAACCGCTGCATCCATCTGAAGGTCGATCAGTTCCTGCACACAATCACGCAGTCCCACAAGACCTTTTACACGGGCTTCGGCGGTGGCGTTGAGGTCAGGGCGCACCATACGGCTGTTTTCCCGGTAGTACACCTGCCCGTCTACAATGGCATAGGAATAGTTCTTCACATTGGGGTCGGCAGGAATGGAGGTGTCAATAGCTTCGCCTTCGCCCAGCTCCGGCAGCTCTGCCTCCTGATAAGTGCCATGAATATACTTCACCGCATCATGCAGCTGGTCGGAAAGCTCCAGTCCCTCGATAGGGTTCACGGTGTAGTCCATACCATGAGCAGTGCTTACCGGCTCCTGTCTGCCCAGCACCATTTCCGGGTGGTCGATAAAATACCGGTTGATGGCAAATCCGTCCTCCGTCTGTCCGGTTTGAGTCCATTCCGGCACGATGTCCAGCGGGCGGTCCCGCTTTTGGAGGAAGATGATGTCCGATACCACCTCGGCACCGGCATTCTTTTTGAACGCGTCATTAGGCAGACGGATAGCTCCCAGCATCTCGGCACGCTGGGCAAGATAGCGGCGCACGGTGGAATCCTTGGCGTCCATAGTATAGCGGGAGGTTACAAAAGCCACCACGCCGCCGGGACGCACCTGGTCCAGTGCTTTGGCGAAAAAGTAGTTGTGAATACTGAAATTCAGCTTGTTGTAGGCTTTGTCATTGACCTGATACTGACCGAAAGGTACATTGCCGATGGCAAGGTCAAAGAAGTCACGCCTATCGGTGGTCTCAAAGCCACCTACTGTGATGTCCGCCTTGGGATAGAGCTGCTTTGCGATGCGCCCGGAAACAGGGTCCAGCTCCACGCCGTACAGACGGCTGTTTCGCATTTTCTCCGGCAGCATACCAAAGAAATTGCCCACACCCATAGACGGCTCCAGAATATTTCCGGTCTCAAATCCCATACGGTCCACCGCTTCATAGATGGCCTGAATGACCGTAGGGCTGGTGTAATGGGCGTTGAGGGTAGAGCTTCTGGCGGCGGCATATTCCTCCGGGGTCAGCAGTTCTTTTAGCTGGGCATACTCTAAAGCCCATGCCGGTTTCTCCGGGTCAAACGCATCAGAGAGACCGCCCCAGCCCACATATCGAGAAAGAACCTCCTGCTGTTCGGGGCTTGCCTGCTGTCCGGCAGCTTCCAGCTCTTTCAGCAAACGAATGGCATTGACATTTGCCTGGAACTTGGCTTTCGGACCGCCTTCGCCCAAATGCTCATCGGTAATGCGGAAGTTTTTTGCATTGCGGCGCAGGTTAGCCTTGTATTCCTCATAAGATGCTTCCTCGGCAGCTTTGGCATTGGGGAAGGTCTGCCACTGGCCATTGACCTGAATGGAAACCGGGTGTTCGTCCAGCACTTCCTCAAAGGTTTTCTCCGGCTCAGTCACAGGGGCTGGTGGCTCCGGCTCCTCGATATGCAGTCGTTCCACCACCACATCATAAGGCAGATTGTTCTTATCGCCCGGATAGACGGCCATGGTCTCGGAATGGAAGGTCGGGGATTCGGTAGCCGGTTGGGGCTGTTCCTGTCCAAAACCGTCCTGCTGACGGGCATACATCCCGCGCAGCAAAGGCGCAACCTCATCCCAGCGGAAATACAGCATAGCCAGACGCTTTTCCTCTGCATCCATGACTTCCAGCTCCATGCCCTGTGCCGTGGTACGGTAATCGGCAATATCGCCGGTCTCCAGATTCAGTGTCTCGATCTCACCGGAATAGGCTCTGCTCAGCCAGTAGGCGATCTCGCTGTTGCTCCTGCCGGATTGCAGCAGCGTGGAAATCTGCTTTTTATCCGCTTCATCCATCAGTCCATGAGCCAATACATCCCGCAAGTCCTGATCTGCCTTGTCCGGGTCAATAGGAAGAAACTCGGTATAGTAAGCATTGCGGCGGTCTGCCCGAAGCAGCTGCTCGAACTGTTCTTTGCGCTCTGCCCGGTAGATGGGATATACCATCCCGGTGGGCAGAAGCTGTACGGTGTCCTCCCGCAGCTCGGTGATCTGATAGGCGTCATCCTCGATATACACGGTATCGCCCACGGCATAGACCGGGGCGGCTGGGTCATAGGAGGTTCTTTGCGGAATTGGGCGGCGAACTGCGTCATATTCCTCATCGGAAATGGAAACTTCGGAAGTCTGCTCTGTCTCGGCATCTGCAATCTGCTCTGCATCTGACCTCACCTGTTGGATAAACGGATCATTGTCCAGTTTTTCCGGGTCTGCCACCTGGCCGTTGACGATCCCTCTTTCCTCCAGAGCTTCCCGGATGGCGATTGGGTCGATGTCGTCAAAACGGTTCTGTTCTTCTTCGGTATAGAACCGGTCCTCCTGAATGAGCTGGGCAAGCCTGCGCTGTACCTTCGGCCAGGGCAGCTGCGTTTCCTCCGGGCTGCCGGCACGGACAACGAACAGGCTGTTGCTGTTACTGCCGCCGTATTCCTGAGCCAGCCATGCGGCGGTATCTTTTTCTCTTGCATGGTCTTTCATATAGCGGACAACAGCGTGTTTACTCTCGATATTGCCGTTCCATGCACAAAGGGCAGTATCAATATCTTCCTGAGAAAGAGGGCGCAGAAGCTCATGGAGCTTTGGATAGGTCTCGTCGATCACTTCCCGGTGCAGACGCTGACGGAACTCCGGCACATCCGAATAGAGTCGGATCAGCTCCATATCCTTAGAACCAAGAACCGCACGGCGCACAGCGGCATTGCCCTCGATGACAGCATTTTCACGGTCAGAATGCCCGCAGGCATTGCGGTATGCGGCATCCTCGGAAATGGCGGCAGTCACCACAGTCTTATACTGCTCAAACTGCTCCCGAAGGGTAGGCTTTGGCGTTTCTTTCTCCACCTCCGGCTGCTGTGTTTGAATGGCATCTTCTTCGGCCAGTTCCTGTTCAGACTGGATTTTGTCATACTGCGCCTGTTCCTGTTCGGTAAGATAGCGGTCTTTCTGGACAAGTGAGGTAATGCGCTTGGCAACCTTTTCCCAGTTCAAGTGAACATCCGGGCAGTCCTGCTTTTTATAGTGCAGTCCTTTCCCATCGTGATCTTCGCCGCTGTGTGTTGCACCGGACAAGGCATGAGAGCGTCCGCCAATGCCATACTCGTCTTTGAGGAATCTCACTTTCTCCTTATCCGTATGGTTTGCCATGAAGAACGCATAGATACGGCCTTTTCCTCCGGCGAAACTGCTTCCGCCGGTCATGGCGGCGTCGATCTCATCCTCGGTAATAAAGTGCTGGACGGTTGGCACTTGGGAAAGCTCTGAAGAAAAGGTCCTGCGGGGCAGGTCAAGGTCCTTCAGGTTCTCCCAGATCTCCCTCGGTCTATGATAGTGAAAACGCAACAGGTCACGGTCCTGCTGATAGGCAGTCCAGAAGGCGGCGTATTCTTCCTTGAGGGTCTGGCGGAAAGCCGGTTCACTCAGCTGCTCCATCAGGCGGCGGGTCTCCTCCGGGAAACCATTGCCTTTGATCTCTGACAGGCAGGACAAATATCCGGCTTCTCTGGCATCCTCACTGAGATCGTGATACAGATACCAGAGCTTTTCTGCAAGGAGGGATCGTTCATAGCCTGCCGCTTCTGCAAGCTCCACATTGGAGGCAAACTGGCCGCTCTCCAAAAGCTCCCCGATACGCTCTGCGGCGCTCTCCCAGGAAATGACCTGGGCAGACCTGTCATAACGGACAGACTTCCCATGGGAAAGATGGATACCATCCTCGGCATACCATGCGCTCACACTGCCAAGGCCATTGCCGCCGTGGTACAGCGTTTTCAGTATCTCGGCAATCTCAGCGGTGGTTTTCTGCTTTTCAAAGGCTGCAACCACACGCTCCCTTTGACGGTCTGTATTGCCGCCCAAACGCAGCACATGGTCGATGTCATTTTGGGCAAAAGAAAAAGCAGAGGATGTATGCGCTACATTCTCTGCTTCATCTATGGATTGGATCTGTTCCGCTTCGGAGAGGAACAGGTTTAGAGTCAGCTGTTGATAAGCTCCGCCATCAGGATTTCCTCGGCCTGAGCTTTGCAGGTGTTCATCAGCCCCACCCACTTCATGGGATCGCTGGCTTTCAGTTCCTCGGTGGCTCCCGCTTCCTTCGCCAGCTGGGGCATCATCTGCTCCAGTCTGCTCTGGGCGGTCTCGTCGATCTCCAGAAGGTGCGGGTACAGCTTCTCGCTCAGCAACATCTGGTTGTAGAGGATGGGACGGTGTTCCTTCAGGTAGGTTTTCCTCATCCTGCCGTACTTGCCCAGGGGTTTCTCCGGCTGCTGGCTCAGCTTCAGGTCGGGAATCAGATAGTCTCCGTTCTGGATATAGGTCATGGGATTGTTCATCTTGTTTGCTCCTTTCTTGGTTGGCTTCGCGCTCTGCATTTCGGACGGTAACGCCGATCTGCCGCAGCACCTGCTGGTTGATCTGGCTGACCGCTGTTCCCAGCGCTCCGATGGTTGCCGGAGTATTGAAATCAAAGATCGCCATGAAATCTTCGTGGTCGAAGTAGCGTTCCGGCTCCAGTCCACAGCGGGACATCAAAGCGTAAGTGATACTGACGGTGGCTGCTGCCTTGAACTGTACTCCGATGTTAAACTCATCATATTCCTCCAAAAAGGAACCGTCAACGATATAGAAGAAGTCCTGCTGATGCTCCGTCCAGTATTCCTCAGCCAGTTTTCCGGCTACCTCGGTGAGCTGTCCGGCAAGGTCATCACCGGAAACATCATAGGTGCGCTCAAGCATGGCCTGCACCGAATCCAAATGGCGCTCCTCCAGCTGCCACAGCCAGGGAGTGCGGGAATGTTCACGGGTTCCGGTGTCGGAAATATCAAAAACATAGCGCAGGCGGGGCCTGTCCCCGGAATCGTCCACCAGAGCAATTCCCTTGGAGCCGCGCCTTACATACCGGCCCATCTTTTCATTCCACAAATCGTACTCTGCACAGGCGGTAGCGTCCGGGCGCTGGGCGTAGATCATCAACTGCTCATGGAACGGGTACTTGTAAAGTCGGGAAGCAGTGGTGAGAAACCCTGCCCATTCCTGCCAGCTCCCCGTGAGCTGCGTTGTTACCTTCTCCGCCATCTGTGCATATAGTTCAGCTTTGGTTGGCATGGTGTTCTGTCCTCCTTTCGGTTTTTGGGTAAAAGAAAAGCAGGAAACCTAAACGATTTCCTGCTAAGTAAAACTGTGAATATTACATTTTAGTTATTTAATATCTCTGCAATCGTGTTTGGTGCATATTTATTGAGTTCATGTCCTGCATTTGGAACGATGTGCAAAGTGGCTTGGGGTAGCAGTTCTTTTAGCCTTTTAGAAGCCTTTAGATTGGCAGCATCCTTTTTGCCACACAAAATTGTCACTGGACAACGAATATTGTTTAATTGAGAAGTAAAATCCAATGACCGCATAGAGTGAGCCAATTTTATGGTGCTGCTTTTTGATAGTCCCATACTTTCAAAAGCCTTGTCTGGCATACAACGGAAGATAAGATTTTGAAAATCTATCAGTAAACTTGGAACTTTATATTGTGCGCCAATCAAAACCAGCGAAGCCACTTTTTCTTCATGCCGAATAGCAAAATCAATCGCAAGAAGCGCACCTAACGAAAGGCCGCAGATACGAAGCGGCTCTTTTACTTCTGAATACCGCTGTTCTAAATCGCCCAAAATCTGCGAATATGATATTTCATCTTCTGCTGAAGAAAAAAGTTCTGGGCAATCGACATCGGAAATTGATAGTTGTTGGACTACTTCTTTCCAGTCCTGTGCAGTTTGTCCCAACCCATGTAAAAGAACCGTTTTCATTAAACACCTCCTAAGTTCAAGATAATCATCAATGCACAAACAAACTGGAATTGTTTACTGTTTCTTCTTTACAACGAAACCAATAACGAACAAAATAATTGCAGGAATTACCAAAAACAAAGCATTTACTAACACCCACAAATAAAAAGGCGCAGAGTTTAGCGATGTTGAGTATTGAGTATAATCAACGATGCTCTTAATAACAAATACAATCAACAGAATGAGACTCACAATGTTGCATATCATAGGTACTTTCTGTTTCATTCTAAACACCTCAATAAATTCAAATTTGTTGCTTACATTATACTTCATCCATCTCTCTAAGTATAGTGGGATATTGTGATGAAAGTGAGAGAAATCGCTTATCCGTCAGACAATTTCTCTCACTATATTTTTTACACGATAAATTTACTGGTCAAAATCCGGGTACAGCTCCAGCTGGGAAAAGTCCTCATCGGTCATCACGCAGAGCTTCATAAGGGCGCTGTCGGTCAGCTCCCTCAGTTCCGTTTCCTCCGGTGATAGCTCGCCGCGCATCTCACGCAGGCTGTCGATCAATCCGGTGCGGCTACCGGTATTGTAAATGCACATCAGGTTCATTTCCTCAAAAGTAAAGTTTCCCATATCAAATCTCCCTTTCCGCACTCTTTTTGGGCGCTGTCTTTTTGTGTTCTGCCTTGGGCTGGCTTTTCAGCTGCTCCATGACGGACTTTTTCTTTTCCCGTTCCTCCCGATGGGCAGCGGCAGCCAAATCCATGAGGGAAATGGGCTGACCGTTGCGGGCCTGCTGTTCCAGCTCTGCCACCGTAGGCTCTTTTGCGCCATTGTTGATGATACCGTCGATCATGCCGTAATCGTCCTCCACGGCCATCTCCGCATTTTTCAGCGGATTTTCCGGCAGGAATCCGGGGATCTGGGTAAAACCAACACTGTCACAGTAATGACAGGATACCTTACCGTCCTGCTTGATCGCAACGATGTCACTGACACTCATAGAAGGACTGTGAAAATCCGCCGGCTTTTGCAGATTAAACTGCTCATATAGTTTTTCCAGCTGCTCCGGTACCGTGCCAGACTCCCTCAGCGGAGCTGTGTAAATGAGGTCATAATTGCTGCGGTCTATGGAAATGTCATGGGACTTTAACCAATCCAGATTCATAAAGCGCACATTCTGCGGATCGTCACGGCTCACCTGATAGATAGCAAAGCAATCTCTGTTCTGGGATAGAAATGCCTGTTCGCGTTCCTGCTGATGTTCCTGACGCTCCATGACCTTTTCGTGGAACTGAGGGCTTTTCTCCCATTCCTCACGGTCCACGCCAAAAAGACCGCCATGATCCATGATTTCCTGCGGGTCAAACACCATGCTCTCCGTATTGTCCTCATGCAGCACATAGACAGTCAAACCAGCGGCATCCAGTTCCAGCGCCCGTTCTCTGGTGACAGGGAGCATCCCATCATAGAAGTAGCCGTATTCCTGCATATCCGGTGTGGATACCTGCTCATCAGGCATAGGGTATTCATCCAGCGCCTGCTCTTGTGCTTCCGGCAGCTGAGAAGAAGCAGCCATCTGACTGGCCTCTGCCTGCATCTGCTGGTAGGCAGCTTCCTGCAAGGTCTCAATCATGGACAACGGTGCGTATTTTACCGAGTCTCTGCCCAAATCGTTGTCATCACAAATCTGGAGAACTGCCTTCATGCGGGAAATCTCCGGCATATCCAGCTGACCACCATCCAGCTCTTTCATGGATGCGGCATCGTAAAGGGTATAGTCCCAGCCGCTGTCACAGGACTGGATATGAAGATAGGTGGCATCGTCAATCAGAAACAAAGCCTCCTGCTGGTTGGCGTCCGCCCCCAGCACTTCCATTTCCGGCATTGCCGCAGCCAGTTCCTTTACCGCTTTTTGCACCAGAGGATTATCACGGTAATAGTCGATTGCCTGGATGGTGTCCAGGTCAATGGTCTGGCCGGTCAAAATCGGAAAAGGTCCTTCATAGTCGCTTCCGTCTTTCAGCTCAAAACCAATGCCCTTGATCCCGTTCATTCGTTCTGCCGGAATCTCCTGATAAATGCGGATTGCTTCCTCCAAAGACAGGTTATCGTGGTATTCTCCGAGGTTTGGAAATTCCATGCACTCTGCTACATAGTAGGTCAGATCGCCGGTCTGCTGTCTATCAGATACCTTAGCGGCATCTTCTGGCTGCTCTATCGGGGCGGTTTCCGGCTCTACCTTTGCATGAGGGTCGATTCCGCGCTCTTTGCAGATTTCCTTATAGTGGCGCTCAATGTCGGAGATCAAAGTGCCGGAGGTTTTGTTGATGGTCTCCAAACTGGCTCTCAGTTCTTTCAGCTCCTTGCCTTGACTCCAACTGGCAATATAGCCAAAGCTGTTTTCTCCTGTCTCAATTCCAAAATATTTGCAGACTGCATAGGAGATGCTTTCAGCCTCCACTTCTTCCGTGTGACGATCTTTCCTCTGTTTCTGCAAAAACTGGGAGAGGGTAGAAAAGCCACCGGTAAAATTCAGCCCTTTTTCCTCGGTCAGCATCAAGCGTCCATCTTCCGTCAGTTCCAACGGCTCTGTCAGCAGAACGGAGCCTGCATGGTTTACAACCACTCGTTCTTCCACACAGACCGGATCTCCAGGATCGTAGTCAGAACCGCGCAGGTCATAGCAATAAACGCCCTCTGGCAGATTATCGCGAGCAATCCGTCCGTTGGAGAACAGACCAAGTTTATCAAACAGCTCGATCTCCTGATATTGCTCGTCATTGGTAATCTGGATCTTTTTCTGATTGTGGAGCTTGCTGTGGGCAATCTCGTGTACTGTGGCTGAAACCGTCTGAACCTCACTCATGCCCTGACGAATGGCAATTTTCTGATGATCGGCAGAAAAATAGCCGTCCGTATCGGCGGCCATTGCTTCAAAAGTAATCGGCACCGGTGCGCTGCGGCGCAGGGCCTCCATGAATGCCTCATAATTTGGCACATTGCCGGAAAGGGAGGAAGCAAGCTCCGGCAAAGGTTTCCCGTCGGTCTGACTCACATCAAAGACCTTGACAGGGCGAAACATGGGAATCTCGATTTCTTTTTCCTCTGTGACGATCTTTCCGTCTTTATCCAGAATCGGAGCCTTGGTATCTGGGTCCAGCTTCTGCTCCTCGATTTTCTTCTTATACGGTGTGGGAGCGATGATGGTAATGCCATGCTCGCCCTTTTTTACATGACGCTCAAACTGGTCTTTCCACTTATTGTATCCGGCTACCAAAGTGGCATCCGGCTTCTGCATATAGATGAGCATGGTGTTGTTTACCGAATAGCGGTGGAAGCGGGACATGACGGACAGATAGCGCATATACTTTTCACTCTCAAACAGTTCTTTGATGCCCTGCTCGATGCCATCTGTGATTTCCCTTAGCCGTTCTCGGTTGGTGGGTTTGTTCTCAGCCATGATTTTCAATCTCCTTTCCAAGTGTGTGATTTCTGCTGTGTGTTCTGCAATCCATGCCTTTTGTTCTTCTTCACTTTCATAAAGAAAAAGGTCCAGCAGGTACTCTACATAGGGTTTCTTCTGGATTGCTTCCACAAAGCGGGGGTGCGGTTCTTCCTCCGGTGTCCTGGGAGAACGGTCGGCTTCCCATTTTTTCAGCAGATAGTAGTAATCGGACAGTACGCGATAACAGCGCTGTCGATCCTCCCGAAACTTCTGTGCCTCGGTTTTTTGCCGGACATATCTCCTGCGGGGCGGGGCCTGACTGTCATAGATCAGGCCAAAGTCCTGTGCCAGTTTCTCCGCCGCTTCTTTTGGGGAGAGGTCAAAGAGCTTTGCGGTAAAGTCGATCACATCCCCATCTTCACCGCAACCAAAGCAGTGGAACCGCTGGTCTACCTTCATGCTGGGGTTCTTATCATCGTGAAAGGGACAGCAGGCCATACCATTTCGTTTGACCTCGATCCCATAAAACGCTGCCGCTTCTCTGGTGCTGACCGACTGCTTGACCGCTTCAAATACATTCTCTGCCATGTGCCTTTAACTGCCGGACTTTTTCACAGGGGGCTGGTATCCGGCGGCTTTCGCACGCTCACTGGCAGCTTTGCGACGCTCGGCGCTGTATGGCTCCCGGACTGATACACACCGCTTGGGGACGGTAAAGTTATGGGCGTCCTTTCGGGTGATCTGGTCGGGGTGCTTTTTTGCCAGCAGTTCCAGCTTCTCCATCAGACGGGGATCGTGGGTATAGACCTCAGCCATTGGTTCTGCCTGGTTATAGAGGAGAATGGTTTCCCGTTCCACTAAAGAGAGCTTCATCGGCTGCCTCCTTTCCGCTGGTCAAATTCCAGCTTGAAGTTGGCATACTGTCCATCGTCCTCCAAAACCACAGTGGCATCGTAGGTCTTGCCGGTTTTCTCCGAATATAGCCCCGTCACACGGACACAGCCATCTTTCAGCAGCGCAGACACCACAGCCTTGGTCGGCTGTTTTTTCTTGGCAGCCCACCATTTGTTGTTTTTCCAGATTGCAAATTTGCAAGAATCATTCTGACAGAAGAAGCCTTTTTGCAGTTCTGCAACTTCACCGCCGCAGCGAGGGCATTTGCCCACCACCTCACGGGGCGGAGTGAACAGGTACTCAGTTCCCTTGATGACCTGATAAGTCCCCACCAGATCTTTCAGCATGGTGCTGATCCCGGCCAGAAACTCCTCTGGGGCAAGCTGCCCGCGCTCGATCTCGCCCAGGCGGTACTCCCACTCGGCAGTCAGAAGCGGCGATTGCAGTTGTTCCGGCAGCACTGTGATCAGGGAAACTGCATCGTGGGAAGGGAGAAGCTGCACCGTTTTCCTGCTCTTTTTTCGTTCCAGAAAACCGGCAGATACCAGCTTTTCCAAAATACCGGCACGGGTGGCCGGTGTCCCCAGACCTTTTCGCTCGGCGTCCTCCGGCATATCATCTTTCCCGGCAGTCTCCATTGCGGACAATAGGGTGTCCTCCGTAAAGTGCTGAGGCGGACTGCTTTTGCCTTCTTTGACGATTGCCGCAGCAACCGAAAGGGTCTGTCCTTCGGTCAGCTCCGGCAGGGCTTTCTCTGCGCCCTCTTTTTTCGGCTCTGCATCCTTCATTTTGGCACGGTAAGCGTCCTCCAGTGCTTTCCATCCGGGGTGCTTCACCGTTTTTCCTTTGGCGGTAAACTCCCCACCGGCACACGCTGCAATCACAACAGTTTCCGAATAGATATGGGGCTGGGCTACGGCGCACAGCAGACGCAGGGCCACCAGCTCCAGCACCGCTTTTTCTCCCGCAGGAAGGGCAGAAAGGTCTGCATCCTTGAGATTTCTGGTAGGGATTACTGCGTGGTGGTCGGTTACTTTCTTATCGTTGATGACCGTCTGCGGATCACAGGTAATGGCGATTCCTTTGCGAAACGGCATAGCATTGGCAACCAGATTCACCAGCACCGGCAGGCTGTCTGCCATATCGCCAGTCAGATAGCGGCTGTCAGTACGGGGATAGGTGCAGAGCTTCTTTTCATACAGGCTTTGCAGATAGTCCAGGGTCTGCTGGGCTGTAAATCCAAGCAGGCGGTTGGCATCTCTTTGCAGAGTAGTCAGGTCATAGAGGGCAGGCGGCTTTTCGGACTTTTCCTTGCACTCCACCTTTTTGATTGTGACATTTGCACCCTGACAGGCTTCTTTCAGCTGCTCGGCAGCGGCCTTATTCGCCATGCGCTCCCCGGATACGGTAAGACCGGGCAGCTCCAGCGCCACGGTATAAAAGGGAACCGGCTTAAAGGTGTCGATCTCAGCTTCTCGCTGGACAATGAGCGCCAGCGTTGGGGACATCACGCGCCCGATGTTGAGGGTACGGTGATACAGCACGGAAAAAAGCCTTGTCGCATTGATCCCCACCAGCCAGTCGGCCTTGGCACGGCAGAGGGCAGCATCCCGAAGTCCGTCATAATCCGCACCGGGGCGCAGGTTTGCAAAGCCTTCCCTTATGGCAGAGTCCTCCATCGAAGAAATCCAGAGCCTTTTCATCGGCTTCTTGCAACCTGCCAGCTCATAGACGCTACGGAAGATCATCTCGCCCTCGCGTCCGGCATCACAGGCATTTACCACTTCCGTCACATCCGGGGCATTCATCAGCTTTTTGAGAATATCAAACTGCTTTTTCTTATCCTTTCCCACCACCATCTGCCAATGTTCCGGCAGGATAGGCAGATCATCATATCGCCACTTGGCATACTTGGGATCATAGCTGTCTGCATCCGCAAGACCGGCCAGATGGCCCACGCACCAGCTGACACGCCAGCCGTTACCCTCCAGATACCCATCCTTACGAGCAGTTGCACCGATTACCGCAGCCAGACTTTGTGCAACCGATGGTTTTTCAGCGATTACCAGTTTATATCTCATCATCTTCAGCCTCCCATTCTTCCCGCACAGGCGTGTGCAGTTTTTTCTCTATGCTGTTTTCCTCATCCAGTAGCAGGTTATAGCCAAACCGGTAGTCATAGCGGTACAGTTTCCCCAGCAGGTCATTGATGATGATACGACAAGCCAAAATGACACGGGTTTTATCCACCTGCATCAGCTGGTAGCGTTGATAATTGCTGTAATATTCTTCGTGACGGCGGGTATTGCAGGCGGCATCTTCAAGTAAACTATCTACTGCATCCTGACAACCATCTTCTTTTTCCCCTTCCATGCAGTTCAGAAGTTCCATCATCAAAGGAAAGCTCTGTTCATCCATAGGAGCTTCTGCTGCAAGAAAACCGATCAGAGCAGATAAGAGCAGACAGGCTGCTGTCTGTTCCTGATCCGTCAAAACAGCCATTGTTTTCTCCACATTTGGCAGGATCTTTTCTTCCACAAAATCTGCCGCATCGTCGGAACAAAGCTGACGGATAGAATCTATGGACAATGAAACTGTCACGGTATCTAAGGAGAAATCAAAGGGGTCATCTTGCTTTGGCTTTCTCCGAAGTTTGTTTAACATGGTAGAAAGAATGTCGCCGCCAAAATACACGGCGATCACCAGCAGGTCAAAAACAGCAATCAGCTTGATAAATATAATCAGAACACTCATTTTTTTCGTTTCCTTTCTTTGAGCCAGCGTTCCATCTCACGATGGCAGATACCTACGCAGGGGCTTCCATAACTCCCGCAACCATAGCAGGGGTGGCTGTGGGGTAAAGAAGGAGGACGGGAAGTTTCCTTCCCGCCCTCCGGCCTGCGTGTCATCATGCGTTCATAGGGACTGTCTGTGAAACGGGTCATTTCACGCTGTCCTCGTCATCTTCTTCTGTGCTGCCCCCGTCAGCATCCGGCTCGTCCGACTCCTCATCCTCGGTTTCCCATTCCTCGGAATCTTCCTCGCCATAATCATAATCGTCCAGACTGTCATTGCCCTTGGTCTTAGGCTTATTCTTAACGAGCTTCAAGTAGGCAAATACGCCACCGCCGCCCAGCAGAGCCAGCAGAAGGATCAGCGCAGCCGGGTTCAGTCCGGCAGGCTTCTCTTTTTCCGGCTCCGGTGTTTCTGCCGGAGGTTCCGGTGCTTTGCCCGTACATTTACTCTTATCAGTTGCGCAGACCGGGCAGGCCGTATTGACTGCCCCTGCTTCACATTTTGTCGTGCAGCTACACACAGCAGCCGGCTTCTCTTTGACATTTTCATCTTCCATCAGTGCCATCAAATCCGCTTCATCCACCTGGTTCAGAAAGTGAACAGCAGTCTTTTTATCCTCATTCGCCCTGTCAATCAGGATGTAAAAGTAATTTCCAGCTTTGGTCGTAACAGTAATAAGCTGCTTATTGCCTCCAAAATCATCCACCAATGCCGCATTCCCCTCCGGTGTAAGTGCCGGTGCTGGTTCTGTTTCTTCCACAATCACATTGCTATCATTGGTAGAATCCTCTGCCGGTGCCGCCGGAGCCTGTTCTGACCCCTGTGCAAAAGCAGGGATCGTAAAGCCAAATGCCACAACCATTGTCAGGCAAAAGGCGGAAAGTGTTCGGAGCAATCGTTTATTCCTCATAGCTGTTTTCCTCCTGTTCGTTATTTTCATCAGCCAAACTGCCGGGAACTGTGCCACCGGACAGCATAGCGCTCAACTGGGTCGGGGTCATACGCAGGGCGCGCACCATCTGGACGATCTCCAGATTTTCTGCCTCGGTTTTCTGTACCTCCAGCGCCTTGAGCTTTTCCTGATACTCTGCGATCTTCTCGCGGACCTTTGTAATCTCCTGGTCAATGCGCTCAATTTTGTTCTTTGCCATCGTCTATCACTCCTTCTTAAAAATCTCTGTTACCAGTTCATCAGGCCGTAGCCCTTAATGCTTTGATAATTCAGGTCATAACTTTTGATCTTGCAGGCATCGCCGGAATTTCCCTCCACGGTATAAACACGGCTGCCATCCGTACCGATCACGATACCCACATGGTCTGCTGTCCCATCCAAATCCCAATCAAAGAAAATTGCATCTCCGGGAGCCAGATTGTTATAGCCTCTTGCGCCCCACTGTCCATGAGACTGGAACCACGGAACGCCCTGCCACTCACAGCCTGCAAAGCGCGGTTCACTTTTTCCTGCCTGGTTATAGCACCAGGATACGAAGCAGGCGCACCATTCCACGCGGCTGTCAAAGCCATACCAGCTCCAATAAGGATAGCCGCCCACATTGCCCACCTGACTTTTCGCCAGTTCCACCAGCTGCGGATTGCCGGGGCGGGTGCCATTGATAAATTCAACACCAGTCAAATCTTCAGAAACACCTGTATCGGGAGAACCGCCACCAAATAACAGCGGCTTATTGCCCATAGTCTGTCGGTAGACCTGGTACATCTCCATCTGCTCCGGAGTCAGTAGTTCTGGCGCAAGAGAGGCAATGGAACGGCTTGTTAAAGTTACATGGAGAATACGATATTCATATTCATGCTCATCACCATCTTCGTCAGTGTAAGTGCGAATCTGAATTTCTTCTCTCAGCGTAAGCTGATACTGTGCATCAAACACATGATCCAGCTCTGCCTGTGCGCTGTGGCGTGTATAGCCTTGCAAGACAGCAGAGAGAACTGCCGCCAGCTCATGGGGGTCATGGCCAATCATATCCAGGTTATAGCGATACTCGTCATACCCTGGGTGGCTGCTTTCAATGTTGTCGATTTTCT
>OKTR01000357.1_pt1 | contig 18429 bp, 15 predicted proteins | sample 1606431 | NCBI WGS metagenome assembly OKTR01 (sample SAMEA3879591, study PRJEB24766) | human gut metagenome | biome: human-associated habitat; feature: feces | place: USA | collected 1985/1987
TGCTTTTTCAGCTGTTTCTACTGCGGTATTTCTAAGCTCGTCTATCTTATCATCGACAAGCTCTATCTTAGCAAGTTTATTAAGCTCCTGTTCAAGCTCATTAAGATTATTTATTCTTGATATGAGCGTATCTCTTTTACTCTTAACTTTTTTAATTTGAGATTTAATTTTCAGTTTATCTACCTCGCCGAGAGTACTACTGTTCAGTTTAGCATTTAATCTGTTAAGCTTAGAATTAGCTTTATCAAGTTGTCTATCTGCACGACCTAAGCTATCTTCTTTCAGAGCTTGCATAGCGTTAATATATGCTTCCTGCTTATTTGACGAGTTATGAACCATAGCAGAAATGAAGCTTTTAAGAAGTTTACTTCTTTTTTGCTTACGCTGTAGCTTTACGAGCTTTCTTTGAACTTTTTTGAGCTGATTTTCTTTTTTTATAATTTTTCTATCCTTTTTCTTATCAAGCTTTTCAAGATGGGCAGAAAAAGAAGAAATGATAGGGTTAAGCTTTGGATATATATTGCTATCTATAACCGTTTTACAAGCCTTGATTGTATCATTCTGGCTTGATTTTGTAGCCTTAATATCTGCTATTTTAGCCTCAAGAATATTGATTTTATCCTTGATTTTAGCTTCTTCGATACTTTGAGTATCGTTATCTTTTATGAAGTTTTGAAGAAATTCATTTTTATCAGCAATAGATACGGATTCCGTTTGCTCCTGATTATTTTCAGTAGATTCTACCTTGGTGTATTCTGCCTGTTCTACATTTTCGAGTGTTTCAGTCATAAAGTTTACCTCCTTAAACTAAAAAGTGGGACTTCAAGTCCCACTTATCTTTTTTGCACAATATTCTGACTTGCTTCTTTTGTATCCTCAATATCGTCTATATTGTCTTTTCTGCCGTCAACATCAAGCTCTGCATTGAGTTCAGCAAGTTTTGTAGTTTTAGATTGATATTCAGTTTCCTTATAGAATGGTTTACCAATCTGTTCTTTAGTTTCTTTTAAAGATTTTTTATGTTCAGAAAGTCTTTCTATTCTTTCCTTACAGGTATTCTCCAATTTTTCAAGAATATTATCCATTCTCGTGAAGTTATCCGTTCCCAAGTCTAAATAATAAGTACCTTCTCTTGTAAGAGATGCCTTGTATTCTCTTGAAAAACAATCAAACATTACTGCCACTTCAAAGCCTTTATATTCCCCTATTGGAGTATATTTGTTATTTCCGTTGCTGCAAGCTTTAATATAAGCTTGCTTAAGTGCTTCCGCAGCTTCATCTTTTTTGCTATATTGCTGACCGTTTATCGTTATACCCTCGAATTTCTTTTTATCTCCATCAGAAGTAGAATGATTTTTTTGATAGTAAAGAAAATCGTTCTGATTCTTAGGTATAATATTCTCTAAAATTTCAATTTTAGAGGTTAAGCTTGCAGCCATATCTTCCAGTCTGTATTGCTCTTGCTGATAACCACTTCGTTCAAGTATTAACTTTGCAACCTCATTATCAAGCTCCATTTTTTCTTTAATGCGTGGGTCACCAACACACAGAGCTTTTACTTCTGCATATGATAGTGTAGCTTCATCAACATCATCACATCGGCGTTGTGGAGATTTAGAGGTCATTATCTGGCTGATAAATTTCTGTTTACGTTCAAGCATTTGGAATAAATATGCGTCAAAAGTATCTTTCGTACAATAACGGTAAAGATGTACTTGCTTATTTTCATTCCCCTGACGCACCATTCTACCTCGCCTTTGCTCCATATCTGCTGGGCGGAACGGTGCGTCTAAGTCATGGCTTGCAACAAGCTTTGTCTGTACATTAGTTCCTGCACCCATTTTGGCAGTTGAGCCTATAAGCACACGGACCTCACCACTTCTTACCTTTGCAAAAAGTTCTTCCTTTGCAGCTTCTGTTGTTGCGTCGTGTATGAAAGCTATTTCATCAGTAGATACGCCTTTTGAAATCAGCTTACCCTTAATATCGTCATATACATTAAAAGAACCATCTTTTTTTGGAGTTGAATAATCGCAAAAGATAAGCTGTGTTGATTTTTCTTCCTTAGTTTCATTCCAGATTCTAAAAACATTGTCAACACAAGCATTAACCTTTGTACCCGGTTCATCAGGCAAATCAGGGTTTATAAGCCTTTGGTCAAGACCTATCTTTCTTCCATCAGTTGTTATCTTAGGCATATTATCTTCGTGTGGGTCAACCTCATGATTATGTATTTTTACAGCTCTTTTTGCTAAGGTTTCGACAAGCTGCTTTTGTATTTCTGTAGGTTCACAAGATATGTTATGTATCTCACAATCTGGTATATTAGGTAAATTAAGGGTATCGGCTGTTTGAATGTCGGCACATTCCTTAAACAAATTCATAAGTTCAGGAAGATTATGAAATTTTGCAAAACGAGTTTTAGCACGATAGGTGTTGCCCTCTGGTGCAAGTTCCATTTGTGTTACACTTTCGCAAAATGTGCTTGCCCAAGAATCGAAATGCCATAAATTCTTTTCTTTGAGCAAATCGGATTGCAGATATTTCATCATATTGTATATTTCGCAAATGGTATTAGAAACTGGTGTTCCTGTTGCAAATACTAAACCTTTACCGTTTGTTATTTCATCAAGATATTGCGTTTTCATATATAAATCTGCAGTCTTTTCTACACTATCAGATGTTGCAATACCTGAAACATTCGTCATTTTTGTCGAAAGAAAAAGATTTTTGAAGTAATGAGCTTCGTCCAAAAACAGCTTATCGACTCCAAGCTCCTCAAAAGTTACTGTATCATCTTTTTTTGTATCAAGCAGCTTTTTCAGCCTTGCTTCAAGATTAGCCTTAGTTCGTTCAGCTTGTTTGACTTGAAAATTTTGCCCATTATGAGCTTTCATTTCCGCTATATTCTTTATAAGTTCATCAATCTGATTTTGTATGAAACGCTCTTGATTTTCGGCTGACAGTGGAATTTTAGCGAGCTGACTATGACCGATTATAACTGCATCATAGTTGCCTGTAGCAATCTTAGCCATTAAAGCTCTGCGAGCATCACCTACAAAATCTTTCTTTTTAGCGACAAGTATGTTTGCATTTGGATACAGTTTTAAGAAATCTTCTCCCATCTGTTCGGTAAGATGATTAGGAACACACATAAGACTTTTGGTGTGTAAGCCTAAACGCTTACCTTCCATTGCTGCGGCAATCATTTCAAATGTTTTACCGGCTCCAACCTCGTGTGCAAGGAGCGTATTACCGCCATATAAACAACGAGCAACAGCGTTAAGCTGATGTGGTCTGAGCTGTATTTCAGGGTTCATTCCAACAAAATTCAGATATTTACCGTCATATTCTCTTGGTCGATTAACATTAAATATTCTATTGTATGTATCTACAATATCGTCACGCCTTGTTTTATCCGAGAAAATCCACTCTTGAAATTTTTGTTGTATAATTTCCTGTTTTGCTCTGACCTGTGCAGTCTTTTTGTTATCAACAACAAGCTTTTCTTTGCCATCAACAATTTGAACGCTTTTAACTTGAGTAGTTCTCAAATTGAGCAAATCTTCTATCAGTTCATATGCGGTTCTATCACTTGTACCATATGTGAATGTAGCGTGAACATTGTTTTTATCAGATGATTTGTTTGTAATATACCATTTTCCGGAAAGCTCTGAATACTGAACATCAATAAATTCCTTTTTAAAAAGAGGATTTTTATGATAATAATTGGTGTCTAAAAGCTCATAAACAAAATCTTTAATATACTCAGGATTTATCCAAGTTGTACCAAGTCTTACATCAATATCACTTGCTTGTATTTTTTCCGGCATAGCTTTTTCAAGTGCTTGTATATTGATTGCAAGACTACTATCGCCTTTATCAAAAGCATTTTGTGCTTCTTCAAGCTTTTTAAGAATATTTCCGGAAAGATATTCATCTGAGGTTACATATTTATCAGTATTTGGAATACGATAAATAGAACCTTGCAAATCTTCAATAAGTTTTTCTTTGTCCAAACCGGTAAGCTTAGACATATACTCAAGATTAACCTTTGCAGTATCGCTAAGAGATACTGCAAGAGCGTCAATAGCAGTTGGTACTGAGGTTATTTCTTTATTTGCCTTAACCGTTCTTTTGGTAAATATATCAGCTTTACCGACATATTTATCTTTATCAAGCTTTTCAAGTGAACGGAGCAATGGCAACGATGAATCGTTTTTAAAGATTGACTTGTTTACATCATCATTTATTCTTCCGTATTTGCTTGCAAAATCATCATAGAGCGAAGATAGAACAGACTGAACATCTTTAATTTCATCGTCCGTTACTTTATCATCAAGCTGCATTTCAAGCAGTTGTCTTACTGTATCACGAATGGCAATAAGTCCTGCCACTCTCTCAAGATTTTGTTTTCTGTTCGATTTTGGTAATTTTACTTCTGTTGCAGTTCCATACTCAAAGAAATAAACCTTATCAGAAGAAAGAAAATAGCTTCCGGTTCTGAGTGAATCAGGTATTTCAACCTGTTCATCTACGAAATCTACATTGTCAAGCTTAGTATCTTTTGTAGAGATATTGCCTTGTATATTTTCCATAGCGTTTCGTATTTGTTCAGAAAGCTTTGTATCTCTGTTTGGCACACAAGTGCTTTCCATACCAAATTGACCGCTTACCATTTCCATACTTCCGCATATTTGTTGTGGGTTCTGGGTGAAATAAGCATTCATTTCAATGCCGTTTTCGTCTTTTGTGGTTTTAATCCATAAAGGTTCATTTTCTGATGTTATTGTAATTGGCTCTGTACGCTTCTGTAAGAAGATAATATCTGAGGTAACCTCTGTACCTGCATTAGCCTTAAAAGCGTTGTTAGGCAGCCTTACAGCCCCTAAAAATTCCGCTTTTTCAGCAAGTAACCGACGAGCTGTGTCATTGCGTTTATCAAGTGTGCCTTTTGATGTAATAAATGCAACTACACCGCCAGGCTTTACCATATCAAGTGATTTAGAGAAAAAGTAATCGTGTATAAGCAGATTTTCTTTGTTATATTTTTTGTCATAAACCCTTATATCACCAAAAGGAACATTACCGACTGCAACATCAAAGCTTTCACTTTTTAGATTTGAGTTTTCAAAACCACATATTTGTATCTGAGCTTCTGGATATAGTTTTTTAGCAATTCTTCCAGTTAGACTGTCAAGTTCTATGCCAGTAATTTTTGCCTGCATATCTTGAGGAATCATACCAATAAAATTGCCTACTCCACAGCTCGGTTTAAGCAACTTTCCTTTTGAAAATCCCATATCAGAAAGCTTGGAATATATTTCTTTAATGATAACAGGGGAGGTATAAAAGGCACTAATAGCCGATTTTCTTGCAGCTGCATACTCATCGTTTGTAAGTAGTCCCTTAACTTCGTCATAGTGACTATTACCAAGTTCAAAGACTTTTGCCATACCGCCCCAGCCGGTATACTTTGAAAGTATTTCCTGTTCCTCTGGAGTTGCGTTTCTGTTTTCGGCTTCAAGCTGTTTTAAGGTTTTAATGGCTGCTATATTATCTTGATATTTTTCGAGAGGTTTTCTCTGTCCAAGCGATAGGTCTGAAATATGATAATTTTCAGGCTTAATTATGATATTTTCTTTTTCTTCGGATTGAGTAGAGGTATATTTTTCCTCGACAATATTTTCGTTGACAATGTTGCGACTTTGATGTATAATAGTATCAAAGCCAAAGCTTTTTGTTAATTCGGGCAATTGGAGCCCCCATCTTTCAAAAAGCTTTTGGCTTTTTTCTTTATTTATAAACAACAATTTATCATTTTTTATTATATTTTCAATATATCTTGAAAAATTATCTTTACCATAGATGCTTGTTATAAAATTACTGTCAATTTGCTCTAAATTATACCTGCCTTGACCATTAGGTTTTACGCTGACTACTAAAGGCAAATTATCGTTATCAGTTTCGGAAAGAATCATCATTACACTATCATCACGAGTTAATGAATCAAAAACAATTACTGGTTCTTGAAGAAAAATAGGCAAATTCTTTACCTGTTCTATAGTTAAGCCATGCCAATGTGGATTTTTGCTTGATTTTTCGTGTAGTGCATCACGCAAGTGCTTTTGTGTATATAACATAGGCAATTGTTTACAGCCTATATCAACAAGAATTTCAGGTGTGTTACACACCTTTAAAGCCGAATAAAAAGGTATTTTACCAGATAAAGCTTCATCAACTTGTTCGGCAAATGTTTTATCAGTAGATTTTGCTGTTTTATTTTCTGACTTTTGTTCTGCTTTAACACTTGCAATGAGTCTTTCTACTTCATCTTTTGTTTCAGGATATTCCGAAACTCGTTCAGTTTGTATGCTGATAAAGGTATCTTTCAGATAGCCAAGGTAATGTTCACCTAATTCATTCCAAGAGTAGCTTTTAGAAATCTCTCCATTTTGAATTGTCACCTCGTTATCATCAGAATGAATCTCAAATTTTCCATAATCATTGAAATTATTTAAATTTACATAATGATTTATAAAATACTTTGCAAGGTTAATGCTTATATCTTCGCCATCTCTATATCTTTCAGCAATTTCTGGTATACCAGAATCAACATTATGCCATGCTTTTTCAAAATTGAAAAACTCATCTGTTATTGCAATTTCTTCATCGAAAGCAAGCGTAGGCTTCAATAGCTCATCACTATGATTTTCAAGATATATATCCGCTTCAAGCATTCTAACAGCTTCGGAATATTGAGGATACTGTTTTAGAAAATCAATAACTCCACCATCACCGTCACCAATGTCTTGTCGGAATGTATGAATCGTTCCGTCAGGCATATTCACATTGAACTTTGTTTTAGCATATCCTTGATGTATACCGCTTATTTCACCTTTTTCATATGCTTCATAGATTTTATCTATGTCATTTCCATAGGTATCGATTTCATATTGCCTTTGCTTAACCCAATCATCATCAGCTTGCTTCATTATGCGGTCAAATTCAGCAATAGTATATGTTTTGCTATCTTCAAATGCAGAGCTTTCGCTCCATTCGCAAGTGATGGTAGGAGATGTGTCAGATTTATAAATTTCATTATTTTTCGTAATATTAACAAGCTGTGCCATTGTTTCAGGTGTAAGACCTTCAAAATTGTGAGCATTGCTTGAATATTTTTCTAAATCAGCGTTATACAAATCCGTTCCAATATCTGATATATATTGTTGACCAACGGAAACAATATAATCAAAAAAATCTTCCGCCGAGTTTTCAAACTTTTGTGCAGCTTCTTGTATTTGACTATAACGCACATTTGTTGATACGAATTGACCTCCTAAGTTTGAGTCGGGATTATATTGTAAAAGAGTTACTATTTCGCTGTTCTCATTCAAGAAAAATAAATCTTTTGAGTAATCTACAGAACTATCAATAATTGATTTTTCAGGCAACTCAGGTGAAATAATATCATTGTAGTCAATATTATAACTGTCAAGAATTTCTTTTGCCTTTTGTATAGCATAAACATCGTTAGGATTATCACTGGAATAGTTTTTAAGGACATATAAAGCGTGTCTTTGTCTTTCGGCAATATCATTTTCTGTAATATATGTTTCGGCTGAAATCATACTATCTAAATGTTCAGCTACTTCTTGCCAAGAGAGATGAATGTTTAAGTTGTTTTCAGGATTTTCTTTATCTGTGCGAGTAAATGCTAAACCCTTGCTTGGTTGAGATTCAAGACTTTCGTTTGAAGTGTAGCGACCATACCAACCAAATTCCTCTTTAAGAAAATCAATTTTTTCTTTTTCTGTATGATTTTCTAAGAAAAAGTCATTTACCCTGAATTTGCCGTCCTCAGTTCCAGTGCCTTTCATCAATACAGCATTGACAAAGTTGTCAATTTCGCTTTGCTGTTCTGATACTTTAAAATCAAAAAAGCCTATCTGTTCAAATGAAAAAACGGCAGGGGAATTATCCTCTGCCGTTTTCGTTACCGTATTTTCTTGTGTTATGCTTATGCGTATATCAGATTGTTCAGAACTATTTCCTCTGCTCTTAGGTTGATTGAGTTCATCATCTGTACCCACTTCATCTGGTCTGTTGCTTTGAGTTCTTCTGTTACTCCCTCTGCTTCCATCATTTCCGCTTCGAGCTGTTCCATCTGTTTCTCCGCTGCTTCGTTGACTTCTATCAAGTGGTCTGTCAGTTTGTGTGTGTCGATTAGCTTTGTCAATATTCTTCTCTTGTTTTCTCTGAGATACTTGTGGCGAAGTCGCCCCCAGCGACCCACGTCCCTCGTATCCTCCTCTACGCTCAGAGCTGGAAGGTATATGAATGTTTCCGGGTCGAGTGTGTAGCTTAGACCAGTTGTCTTGTCCACTGTTGTCGTTGGATAATATGTCATGTTCGACTCGCACAGAAGATGTTCTACTCCATCTATCATTTTTGTTTTGGGCATTGTTTCGCTCATTCTGATTTCTCCTCTCAATAGTTTTAACTGTTTGTTCAACTTTTCTTAAAGCTTGCTCTGATATATTGCTTATTGATTCGCCAAGTATATCTATAACATCAGGATTTGAAAATTCATTCAGGCTACTAAATATATCGCTATCAATATATGAAGATGTATCAAGTCCACAGCGTTGCAATACCATATATTTGACACTATCACAAACAAGCTGACGGAATTTTTCAGGTTCAATAGAGCTATCTTCATTAAGTAAATCATTGATATAATCATCAATCATTTCATCAACAGTGTTTTCTACTGTATCTGCTAAAATATTTTCAATAGACTTGTTATCAGAAGAAAGAAAAAAAGCAACCTCTTGATAATTTTCCTCTGTAAGCTCCCATATATACGGCTGCTGTTTTTTAGGTTGCGTAGGAGAACTTTGAGAAACATCGAAAACATATTTAATTCTCGGATATTCTCTCTGGTCATCAATTAAGCCTATGCCTTTTTCACCTTCACGAATTTTTCTTCCAAATGTTTTCGACCATACATCGAATACCGCAACAGCTTTTGCATTAGGGAACTGTGCAAATATAAGTAACTGGTCAGAAAAATTATATTTGTAAGTGTTCGAAGCCGTCCTCAAAAATTTTAACCAATTTTCTGATGATGAGGTAAGCTCTTGTTTTGTAGACATTCTCAAGTCTACTGCTTCACGATATTTTATCGCCACTTGAATATCCTCCTCTTAATTAAGATTTTATCACTTTAAAGTGTAAAAGTCAACATTTCACAGGGAAATTTTTCGGATGTTTATTGTTATAATTTTCTTTTATTTGTATGATTTAATGCTTCATTAATTTTCTGTTCGTCACTCTCCTTAAATGCAATTTGATAGTTTTCGCCTAAGCCCTGACCTTTTGCGTTTTTATTAAAAACTGCAAAAAGTTCATCATTGCCACTTGCTGCAAGTTGTTCAACTTGTGATTTTGTTAAAACACGATAACGCATTTTTTGACCGTCAAGCAATGCCTCTGACTTCAATCGTGTATTAACCTTTGAATTTCTTACAACAGAAAATAAATTACTATCTTTATACTTTTCAGGATAAAGAGTATGCAATATATAATCTTTATTTTGCGGAAGAAATGCTAAACGAATTTTTCCGTCTTTGGTTTCAATCGCAACAAATCTATCTTTTTCATCATCAAGTTTACTTAATTGTTCTTTTTGTATATTCAAAAATTCAACCTTAACTCCAAGATGTTCTGCTCGTGCTTTTAACTCATAATAATCAGATAGTGGAGTGTAGTGCTTATTATGTTTTTCTAAAACTTGTATATCCTCGACCTCAAGTGCGGTCTGTAATAGCTTCTTGTCTTTTTCTTTAATAGTAACAAGAGCATAATCTTTATACAGTTTTGCGGAAAAGAAAAACGGATAAGCGTATAACTTTGGTACAGCAGAAAGGGCAAGTCTGACACGATAATTTTCACCTTGTGATTCGATAAGATTTTTATAAGGGATGTTTCCTGCTGTAGTTTGTATTTTTTCTATCTTACTAAGTTTTTCCTCCAACGAAACTTTTTTTACTTTATATTTTGCTTGTTTACAATATAGATGAAGTAAGCTATATTTTCTATCAATCCTGTTTCGTTGCCTTCTTTGTCTTATAAGCAACATCATAATAAGAAAAAGTAGCATTAAAAGAGGATTGCGAGAATTTTTAATCAGTCTTTTCAAAATTGTCAACTCTTGTACTTTAGCTGGTGGCGGATTTTTTCTGAAATAATTTTGTTCATATCGTTCAAATTCGCTTTTGAAATTTGTCTGAACTTTTTTCTTTTCAGATGGTTTGGGAATTTCTGATTTCTTAGGTAAACGATAAAATCCCATAAGCTTTTCAAGATTTTCTTTTGTATAGCAATCTCCAAATTCTCTTGCAAGTCTGCTAACTCTGATTTTCTTTTTCTCTCCAACTTTTTGAAAGGTTATATCTTTTTCGTATCGAGTTATAACAAAGCTCTTGTGTTTCATAAATTCGATGAATTCTTTTTTGCTGTTACATATCTTAGTTGCTTCATCAAGAGCCTTGCATAATTCAACTTTCCAAGACTTACCTTGTTCTGCAAGTTTTTGAGTTGCTTGGTCAATACCACGCAGTCCCGATTCATTTTTTATGATGCTTAGTCCGTATTGTTTGCAAATTGTATCACTAACTTTACGCATATTCTTTCTTGTAGCTTTATCAGCTTTCCATTTCATTCCAGTATCAATATTTACAGAGTTGATTAAAAAGTGATTATGTATATGGTCTTTATCAATATGAGTTGAAACAATAACCTGAAAGCCCGGAGCAATTTTTTGAGCAAGCTCTACACCAATTCTATGTGCAAGTTCAGGGGTGACTTTTTCATCTGGCGAAAAACTCTGAACATAATGGTGAGTTAGAATTTTATTGTCTTTATTAAAGGCTTTCCTGACAGCATAGAATTGTTCAGATAAGCTGTCTGCTCCATTATTATCACAGTTTAAACAAGTTGCTTGAAAACATTTTTCATCACCGTTGCTATTTTCAGGTGATAGGGTATAGGCGATAGAATCGAAAACATATTGATGAGATTTGATTTTCTTTTCTACCTCTTTACAGATTGCCATCTTTATCAACCTTTTCAATGAGTTTATCTATCTTTCGCTCCAAACTTCTGAATGTATGTTCATCTTCATTATATAACTCAGATAGAATTTTTTGCATTATTGATTTTACATCTTCCAGCAAACTTGCGACTTCATCAAGCTGTTGTTTATTAACATATTTCTGTGAGTTGCCAATATGTGCAATCTGGTTTATATTCGTACCAATACGAGTTACCTCCACAAGAAGTCGAGGAATATTTTCAGAAACGATTATTTTTTTATTTTCTGATAAATGAATAATATAACTTGAAATACTCATATGAGCTTGTTCTGCTTTTTTCTGTAATTCTTTTAACTCTGATGAAGTGAGCCTGAAATGTAACTGACAACTTTTCTTTTCTTCTGACATATATTTTCAACTCCTTTCATAGCAGTTTCGACTATCCCTTGAGCTTTGCCACCTTTAAAAATGTGGACGAAACAGAAACGGACCCCGCCATTGGCGATATGTTTTTCCACAGAAAAACATATTGAATTTTGCTTGCAAAATTCAGGGTCGCAAGCAGAGATTTTGTGTACCATTTGGTACACAAAATCGCTTGTTAGGGAATAACCCTAAAACCCTAAATTTTGCATTTCGCAAAATTTTAAAATCGCTGTTGCTCACCAGATTTACAGATTTCTGAAATTTGTTCCAAATTTCGAAACTGTAAAAATGAAAAAAATCGTAAGAGTGTCGTTCTGGCAATCTTACGATTTTAATTTTCTTTTTGAGGAATAGCTGTTGAAAACTTTTCAGCTTTATGTGAAATTTCTGAATCAGAAGAAGATGAGAAATTTTCACTTTGTGCCTTTGTTTCGGTTTTTGCAATTTCCTGTTCAAGTGCAAAATCTTCAATTTTACTCATAAGGGCTTCTCTGTCTTCCGGAGAGTTTATGCCAAGTTCAGCAAGTTTCTTGAGAAGATTTTGGCTGAACTCGTTATCTTTTTCTGTCTGAAATTGTTTGTTTTCATTCTGCAAAATAGTAATCTTAGCTTTTCTTTTTTCAATCTCATCTTGCAGTTTTGCTATCTTATCCAAATTGCTTTTTATTTTATCATCATATCTACTCATCATTTTTCCCTTTCCATTTTTAATAAATTTACTCTATTACACCCAACTCAGTATCTGAATAATTTTCAATTTCTTTTTGTTGAGCCTCTGAACTTTTAGCTCCACAAAAATTCACACCCTCAACTACTATGAATATATTTGTGCGTTTTACATTATCCTTGTCAGTATATGTATTTGATGAGAGCCTACCATCAACAATAATTTGCTGCCCCTTTTCAAAGTATCTACAGATAAATTCTGCAGTGCTTCCCCAAGCTTCACACCGATAGAAATTTGAATTTCTTTCTCCATTAACAGCTCGATTTTCTTCAACTGCTAAAGAAAAATCAACAACAGCTTTGTTTGATTTTGTATGTTTTAACTCAGGATAGCTTGTCAATCTGCCTTGCAACATTACTTTATTTAGCATAATATCACCTTCCTTTATTTATTCAATATTATCTATATCTGGCTCTGGAGCAACATCAAACTCATCTTCATCAGTATCGTTTTCAATATTATCTACCTCAATATTTTGCGGCGGATTTTTTTCATTTGCGTTATCATCAGAAGTCGTTTGAGTTCCCGGAGAGATACTTAAAATTTCATTTTGTATAAGCTCAAGCGTTTTAGCTCTCTTACGAGCTTTTTTAAGTTTACGCTCTTTCTTGCATTCTTCTTTTATTATAGGAGTAAGCTCAGCTCTAATTTCTTTTGTAAGCTGTTCTCGATATTCCTTGATAACCTGTTCTTGAATTTCTTCGGTTAGCTTTTCTTTATATTGCTGCAACATTTCCTTTTGGATTTTTTCTTGTAGCTCATTAGTAACATCTTTTCTTACGCTTTGAAGTTTCTGGTCAAGTTCATCAGCTTTCTGTTTCAAGAACTCATCAGCTTGTAGTTTCTCAAGTTTTCTTTCAGATAGAAAATCAAAAGGTGATGGTCGTACAATTTTATAAACCTCATCAACCTTTTTAATTGTATCTGTTATGAAAAAATTATATTCTTTATCTGTTGAGGATAGCTCCACCTGACGAAGCATTTTCTTACAACTTGAAAGTAAATCTAAAAGATTTTTGCGAAAATTGCTGTCATAGTAATTCATATAACAAGCTCCCTTATTCCTTATTTTTTTCAGCTACATCGTCCATAAGCTGTTGAAAGTGAGCTATCTGCCTTTCATCAAGTCCAGTTACTTCAATGTATTTTTTATTATCTAAGCCGAGTAGATAATCTGTGCTGACCGAAAAATACTTAGCAATTCTTACAAGCATTTCAATGGATGGAAGAATATTATCATTTTCCCAATTTGACACGCTTTGTTTTGAAACACAAAGTGTTCGTGCAAGCTGTACCTGTGTGATATTTCTTGCTTTTCTTAAATCTCGTACTCTGATTTTAATTTCATTTTTCATTTTTCGTTCTCCTTTTAGATTATATTTATTGGATTTAATTTTATTTTGCAATAATAATTGCCTTATCAAGATATAATAAATTGATTCAGTCTTATACAGAATATAATGATGTCATGTTCCCTATATCATCACTGAAACACCCCTCTCGATTGAAACTGTAACACTGGTTATATGTCCTGCTATTTATCCTCAATAATCTCTTCTGCAATAACAACAGCATTGTAAATAATTACTCGTTTGCCATCTATATCAAATAGAACCTTGTTTGAATCATTTTCTTCAATGTCACATTTACCCTCATATGTTTTTAAAAGATTGCCATCATAGCTGTAAACTGAAATACTTCTTTTAAGACCACCATTATAATTGGAATCCCAATCTTTTTTTGTTCTCTCCCAACTTTCACCACACCCAGCAAAAGTTATAAGCAATGCACAACTTATAAAGACCGTTATTATTTTCTTGAAATTATATTTCATTTCTGTTTCTCCTGTTGTTATAATTTATTTTAGTTATTGGAAAGTATAGGTTACAGTTTTTTCATGAGTAAAAAACCATTCACTGTATTTCAATTCTTCATTGATAATGACTTTGGTTGGATTGTCATTATCAATAACAATATTTGTATTGTTATCAGCACTAATCTTAAATTCATTATTGTCTTTTGTTTTATAAGTGATTATGTAGCTTTTGTCTGACTTGTTAATTAACGTTGATTTATTAAACTCCACAATATCGTACGGTGTTGTATTTGTACTTACAGTGCTAAATGTATTTGAGTAATTATCAATTGAAATGCTTGAAAGTGTTAGAGTAAAAATACAAAGAGCAAAAGCAAATACGCCAGTAATTATGCTTTCATCCCACCAATTTCTTATACACTTAATTAAGCAAAAAATAATAATAATTAAACTTATAGCTTCTATAATATAAAGCATTAAGCTTTCCTCCTTAATATTTTTTATGCTTTAATTTAATACACCATCTTGGTGTAACTCCATACCATGATGATATTTTAGCTATTTTTTTTATTTCCTTACCAGCAGTACAATAAAGGCACTCTTTCTCTAATTGTTTGCCATAAATTCCCTCGTTTTTACTGCCAGTATAATGCAGATATTCGCAGTGCTTTTCAAATGGATTACCGCATATGTGTCTTGATTTATCATTTATCACTCGACGGCATCTTCTAAAAGATAAGGAAACAATGGTGTATGTACAAGCAGATATAATTATATCAACAAAATCCGCTGAACCAAACGAAATTGTATTCAAGATGTAACATAACAGAATTGTAATTAAACAACCTAAGAACCACCATAAAAATTCACGCTTTTTAGACATTCATATTCCTCCTACCATTACATTATAATTTTTTTATATTATCACTTAATATATCATTTAATAATTTTGGAAGTATGAAGATATGTGGTAAAATTGATAAAGCATTAAACCAATATAAAAATTTAATTATCAAATATAGTTCATGATTTCCTTGTAATATTTGTTCCATCATTCGCTGAAAATCAGGACATATCATTATGCAATTTCCTTTCGCTCAGATATTTTCCAATGATTTCTCTCTCAATGTAAGCTCTTATACTGCGATTGAGAGGAATAATGTATGGATTCGAGGAATTTCCTTGAGGGCAAGGAAACTCAACAAACATTCGCTTATTATTTTTGAGAATCTGTATATCATTGATTCTCAAGATTCCGTCGATAACGATATGAGCTTTAGCTAATCGTCTTTTCGGCTTAGCATTTTGTACTTCTTCAGGCTCAATCACTATATCTGTAATCGTCATTTTCTGTACCTCCATAATCGTAATTAACCTCGGCACTATAATATGCGTCAGAGGTCATCGGAGCGTTGTATAGGGCTGCGAGTAAGTATTTTTTGATATTTCTAATTTGATTTCGTGAGCTTGCCTCCTTGAAGCAATCAAGTACATACTCAACTGTCACATCATCAAGTTTGTCAAATACACGCTGTACAAGCTTGATAGGCTTTGCTTGATTGCATATCTGCACTGTACCGGAAGAAGAATACACATCAAGCATAATGTCAACAATGCCATCGACAATATTGCCGTAGTCACGAATAAGCCGTTTGTACCCAATGCGATTTTTTATTTCACATTTCATCTCATCAATCTCATCGTCAGTAAGAGATTGATTGATAAGATAATTAGTGTTTTGTTTTTTAGTACTTTGTTTATTAGTATTTATTTGTCCTTGATTTTCTGTCGATTGAAATTCTACCTGTAGAATTTCAAGGGGTAGATTTTCTACCTCTTGTTTTTCTACTTCTTGTTTTATGGAGGTAATTTCAGTTATTTCAAGAGGTAGGTTTTCTATATCTTGTTTTTCCTTATGTACTTTTGGTGTTGATGAACTTGTACCAGAAGCTGTGTCCTTTTTTGAATACTCGTAGAAGTCATATACATATTCAATGCGTCCGCTTTTTGTTTCACTTGGCATAAGCTTTGTAACGGTTAAATATCCCCATTCTTTCAGCTCATTCAAAGCCGACTTGATTGCTGTTTCATTCTCCTTGCAAATACAAGTCAAGCCAGCGATAGAATAATCCCAGTCATCAGGCAAAGAAAATACCTTACTAAGCAGTCCGATAGCCTTTAACGATAAATTACGGGATTGTAGATGATAATTACTCATTACAGTATAGTTTGCATTCTTATGTACTCTGCAAACTGATGAATTTGATGTTCTTGATTTTGTCATTTTTCGCAACCTCCATAATCGAAATAATTAAAAATCCGCTTTATTTTATATATCTATCTCGTGCATCTTGTGCCGAATACATATCAAACAATCGGCTTAGTTGCATATCAAGTTTAATTCCGGCTTCATCACAGGCAAGAAGAATATAACCCTCTATTATCTCGTTGAACATTCCCGAATCACACATATCATTTATTTCTTCGGGACTTCTTTTGTACATATCTGCTGTAATATCTATGGTTTTATACTCTTCTTGTGTAATAACTTCTTCTTGGTAATCAGACTGAGTTTCTATGTCTGTTTCATCAAAAACAGTATCTTCGTAATTATCTGTTATTTCATTTTCAAAGCTTTTTTCAGAAATGCTTGTTTCTGATATTTTAGGTGCATCCGATTTTTTAACTTCTATATCCTGAATAGTATCTTCATCAGAGCTATCTATTTCGGCTTTATCTGAATATAACTGTTCAGGCTCAACAGTAATTTGCTCAACTGGCTTATTAAATCTGCCAGTAACAATATCTTGGATATGTTCATCAAACTCATTATCGCTTAATTCCAATCCTCGAATATATTTAGCAATGGATAGATTTAATAAACTTGATATATAAGATTTTTCAAAACTACTTATGTAGTTATATAGTGAGGATTGCTTTTCTATCGAAAGAAAAGAAAATTCAACTGCTGTTTCAATACTTATAATTCCATCATCAACTAAGCCTTGCATTTCCGGAATGAGATTTGTAAGCCTTATATAGCGATATATCTGTTTACGGCTCAGACCATTCTGCTCCGCTATTGCTGATACAGTTGACTTCTTACCAAGTTTTTTCATTAATGACAGTTGCTCTGCATAAGCTTTTGCATATACGCTCGGTTTATATTCATTATTACGGTCCGTATTAGTTGCAATAATGATATATCTCGCAATATCATCATCAGCCTTTACATCCCTTATATAGCAAGGAATATCATCTTTACCGAGCTTTTTGCAAGCTCTGAAACGATGTCTGCCCGACAAAATTTTGTATTTTTCGCCGTCTTTAACGACTATAATAGGTTCGATAACACCAACATTTTCAATGCTGTCAGCTATTTGTTCTATTTTTGATTCATTTATTGGAAATGGCTGATTATCTATTTCCTCAAGCGAAGAAAGTGGAAGATTTACATACTGGTTATCACTTTTTATACCAAGAATATCATTGTATGCGTCCGCAACACTTGGAAATCCTTGTTTTTGTATATTGAGCTTTGGTTTAGCCATTGATGTTATCCTCCTTGCTTATAATTTCATCAACTACTGCCATATATTGTTGCCCTGTTACACTGCTCTTTCTTCCGACAAGGCTTTTGTGAGTGATTGATGCAACCTTGACTTCATCTCTATATGAGATTGCAGTATTAAATACAAAGTTGCCATAGCTATCTTTTAGAGCGTCTACTATAGCTTTTGCAGAATTTGTGCGACTGTTAAACATTGTAACCAACATACCAAGCACAAACTTCTCAACATTAGTTGTCTGCTTTACACGCTGTAATGTTGCAAGTAACTGGTCTACACCTTCATATGCCCAGTAATCAGACTGCACAGGTATAAGCACCTTATCACACGCTTTCAGTGCATTTGATACAAGCAAATCAAGTGTTGGAGGACAATCAATGATTATATAGTCATAATCTTTAAAGGCTTCATCGGCGAACAGTCTTGAGAACACACCGGTGCTGTCACTGTCTGTGCCTAAGATTGATATTATGCCTGCAAGCATAAAGTTTGATGGAATATAATCTATATTTTCAACATCAGAATGTCTGATAGCTTCTGAAATAAGCTGCTTGTTCTTTGAAACTGTCTGCCAAATAAGTTCTGAAATAGTTGGTTTCCCATCTTGAGTATAACCAAGCCAACGGCTGAGGTGACTTTGATTATCTGTATCAATAAGCAGTACCTTTTTATTGTTCATAACAAGCCCGACACCTATGTTGATGGCAGTTGTTGTTTTTGCTACTCCACCTTTTTGGTTTGCAATTGATATAATTTTTCCCAATTTAGTTGCCTCCTTTGTTGTTTTATGTA
>OKTR01000369.1_pt1 | contig 17935 bp, 17 predicted proteins | sample 1606431 | NCBI WGS metagenome assembly OKTR01 (sample SAMEA3879591, study PRJEB24766) | human gut metagenome | biome: human-associated habitat; feature: feces | place: USA | collected 1985/1987
TACAAGATGGTCGGTAAGCGCCGCCGTCTGCTCGACTACCTCGCAAAGAAGGACATCGAGCGTTACCGCGCAATCATTGCAAAGCTGGGCATCCGCAAGTAAGCCCGGCACTTCCGAAGGGTATGAAGGTTTTTAGCAGGGGACAAGTGAATATGTCCCCTGCTTTTTAATTGCGCTTTTGTGCAATTAAAAAGCAGATTAGCGAATAGTGGACAGCCCAATGTGTTTGCCTGCGGCAAACGAATTTAATATCACCTCAATTATTCATTCGCAGGCACGGCCTGCGCAATAAACGTATAGGTTCATTCTCAAATCGCCTCTAAACGAGCTTAGTATTTGAAAATCCGCTCTGAGTCAGAGCCGGTTTTCAAGTGCTATGCTCCGGCGGTTTTGAAATATAAAAACGAAAAGGAGCAAAACAAATGATAATCACGCACAAAGAGTTTCCCGATTACAGAAAGTTTGAGATCGAGTACGAGGGCCGTCCTCTGAAGATGGAGGTCGGCAAGATGGCGGAGCTTTGCAACGCAGCCGTTCTCGTGACCTACGGCGAGACGACCGTTTTGGTCACCTGCACCGCCTCGGCACGTCCCAAGGACGGCATCGATTACTTCCCTCTCGCAGTTGACTTCAACGAAAAGCTCTACGCGGTCGGCCGCATCCCCGGCAGCTTCATGCGCCGCGAGGGTAAGCCCAGCCTGCCCGCGGTCCTTGCCTCCCGCCTTATTGACCGCCCCATGCGCCCTCTGTTCCCCTCCGACCTGCGCAACGACGTCGTCATCGCCTGCGAGGTGCTGTCCGTTGACCGCGACTGCAGCCCCGAGATCACCGCAATGATCGGCGCGTCGGCCGCTGTCAGCATCTCCGATGTTCCGTTTAACGGCCCCATCGCGGGAATAGTTCTCGGCTGGGACGGCGAGAAGTATCTGTTTAACCCCACCCAGGAGGAGCGCAAGACAAACCGCATGACCACCACCATCGCGGCAACTCACAAGAAGATCGTCATGATCGAGTCCGAGGCCGATCAGGTTCCCGAGGACGTCATGTACGAGGGCATCGTTCAGGCTCACGAGCATCTGCAGCCCGTTCTCGACCTCATCGACAAAATGGTCGCCGAGATCGGCAAGCCGAAGTTCGAGTACGAGCATGCGTCGTTTGACGAGGAGCTGTTCAACAAGCTCGTCGAGAACGAGTTCGAGGGCATGGAATACTGCATGGACACCGACGATAAGAACGTCCGTGAGGCCCGCGTCAACGACTGGGTCAGCGCAATGGAGGAAAAGTACTCCGAGGAGCACCCCGACATCATGCAGTACATGGACGAGATACTCTACAAGCTTCAGAAGAAGGTCGTCAAGAAGTGGCTGCTGGCCGGCAAGCGCGTCGACGGCCGCGCAATGAACGAGATCCGCCCCCTCGGCAGCGAGGTCGGCCTGATCCCCCGCGTTCACGGCTCTGCACTGTTCACACGCGGCCAGACCCAGGTCCTGTCTATAGCGACGCTCGCAACGCTCTCCATGTCCCAGAAGCTCGACACCATCTGGGAAGAGGAAGAAAAGCGCTTCATGCACCACTACAATATGCCCTCCTACTCCACGGGCGAGGCTCGTGCCAGCCGCAGCACCGGCCGCCGCGAATACGGCCACGGCGCACTGGTCGAGAAGGCGCTCGAGAGCGTCATCCCCCCGGTTGAGGACTTTCCTTACACCATCCGCGTGGTCTCCGAGATCCTGTCCTCCAACGGCTCGACCTCTCAGGGCTCGATCTGCGGCACAACGCTGGCGCTCATGGACGCAGGCGTTCCCATCAAGGCTCCCGTTGCCGGCATCTCCTGCGGCCTTATCCAGGACGGCGACGACTTCACCACATTTATCGACATCCAGGGCGTTGAGGACTTCCACGGCGAGATGGACTTCAAGGTCGCCGGCACCAAGACCGGAATCACCGCCATTCAGATGGACCTCAAGAACGACGGCCTCAAGCACGAGATAGTCAAGGAGGCTCTCGAGATCACACGCGAGGCGCGTTATCAGATCCTCGACGAGGTCATGCTCAAGGCTCTGCCCGAGCCGCGCAAGGAGCTGGCCAAGACCGCTCCGAAGATGATCCAGATGAAGATCAATCCCGACAAGATCCGCGAGGTCATCGGCTCCGGCGGCAAGGTCATCCAGAAGATCACCGCCGACACCGGCTGCAAGATCGACATAGACGACGACGGCAGCGTTTTCATCGCCTCCGAGGATATCGAGGCATGCCGTGCGGCACGCCAGACCATCGAAAACATCGTTTTCGAGCCTGAGGTCGGCGCACTGTACTACGGCAAGGTCGTGCGCATCATCCCCATCGGCGCGTTCATCGAACTCGCTCCGGGCAAGGACGGAATGTGCCACATCAAGGATCTTGAGTTCAAGCGCACCGAGAAGGTAGAGGACGTTCTGAACGTCGGCGACATGACCTGGGTCAAGGTCACCGAGATCGACGACCGCGGCAGAGTCAACCTCTCGCGCAAGGAGGCCCTCAAGGAGCGCGGCGAGGCGTAATCGAAGAATCAAAAAACAGCTGTTTATTCATTGAATAAGCAGCTGTTTTTAAAACATCGAAAGGAGCCTTGAATGATGGAAAACGAGGCCAAGCGTGCCAAAAGGCGTATTATTATTGCATTTTCAGTTTTGGTCGCCGTGCTGCTGATAATAGCGGCCGCTTTCTGCGTGTACCGCTATCAGCACACGTTTTCGAAGGAAAAGTGGCTTTCGAATGCGGACGGGCGCTACATGATCGTCGACGATATGCTCGAAAAGCACCAGCTCATCGGCATGAGCGAGGCCGATGTCATAGCGCTTCTGGGCGCAGAGGACGGCGACGGGCCTGCCTCCTTCAAGCTCAGCCGGGAGCACTTCCCGCCGGAGTCCACGCTCGTGTACCATCTGGGCGTCGAATACATTGACAACATGTGGCTCATAATCTCGATAAGCGACGGAATCGTCACGGAATACCTCATCGACGTGACCTGACGCTCAAGCAGGCACTGTGACAAAGCGGCAGGCCTTTCAATGACCGAAGAAGCTGTTTATTCATACGAGCAGCTCCTTTATCAACGATCGATTTGCCTGCGCACACCGTTTTTATCAAAATTCTTCTTGAGAGCCGCTTCCACGGGGAAAAGAGTTCCCAGCATCGGCAGCATCTGGATCGCAATGACGATTATTCCGACCCTTCCGACGGCCGACGCATCCTTGCCGATCACGAAAAGGAAAGGGATAACGGACAGCGGCAGCATCGCCAGGCCGCACCGAAGCCACAGCTTCCCTATCATCTTATGAGCAAACTCCCATGTGTCCCTGTTCTTCATGGACATCACCGTTCGATAGCCGAAAACCATATTGATGTTTTTTGGGGCTCTGGTCAAAAACAGCTTGCCGAAGCCGACCATTGTCAAAGGGATCAGCAATCCCATGATAAGCATAAATACCCAGAAAGCCATGCCTTTACCTCCTTCCGAAACACTGACCTGTCTGCCGCCTTTTCACAGATGTCCTGACGCCGCTGCCGATATATATTGCGCGGACTCCGTATCCGGACTGCGTGCGCCTTGTGTATATCTACCCAATATAATTATACCATGCCGGCAGCAGGCCTTTCAATGGCCTAAGAAGCTTTTCTTCCCTCTGCGGGAACATTTCCGCATCCCTCGGCGTCATACAGGCAAAGAACACAAAAGGAGTTGAGAGATCATGACAAAAAAGCTTGCCGCGAGCATTCTGTGCCTTGCTCTTGCTTTTTCGCTCGCAGGCTGCGGCATATTTCGGGGCGCAGCGCCAGAAAACACTCCGGCAGTTCCGGACGACTTCTCGCTGCGCTTTTCATGGTGGTACGACGAGACGCAGAAAAACATTCTGGACACACAGACGGGCAGTATTCAAAAGGATCTTGCCTCGGACGGGACGGCATCGGCGGTGCGACAGGTTCCTCCAAAGCGCATACAGCCCATTCGGTGGAAACCTGCGGTGCCGAGGTGCAGAAGGGCAATGCGCCCATCGAGCGCAAGCTGCAGCGCCTGTTCCGCCGCGAGGACGCCTGCAAGATGATCAAGCGCTGCAACGACTTTGGTGCCGGCGGCGTTTCCGTTGCCATCGGTGAGCTGGCCGACGGCCTGTACATCGACCTGAACAAGGTCACCAAGAAGTATGACGGTCTGGACGGCACCGAGCTGGCCATCAGCGAGAGCCAGGAGCGCATGGCTGTGGCCCTTGCCCCGGAGGATGTGGACAAGTTCATCGCCATTGCTACCGAGGAGAACCTCGAGGCTACCCCCGTGGCCAAGGTCACCGAGGAAAAGCGCCTGAACATGGTGTGGAACGGCGTTTCCATCGTGAACATCAGCCGCGAGTTCCTGAACTCCAACGGTGCCGAAAAGCACACCACCGTTCAGGTATCCGTTCCCGTTACCGTTCAGCCCAAGTCCTACACCGACTGCCCCGACAGCTGGTACACCCTTATGACCAACCTGAACGTATGCTCTCAGAAGGGTCTGGTAGAACGCTTTGACTCCACCATCGGCGCAGGCACCGTTCTTATGCCCTACGGCGGAAAATATCAGCTCACACCTACTCAGGCGATGGCTGCAAAGATCCCCGTTCTCAAGGGTCAGACAAAGACCTGCTCTATCATGGGCTGGGGCTACAATCCTTATGTAAGCGACAAGAGCCCTTATCACGGCGCTATCGCTGCTGTTATCGAGTCCATTTCCAAGGTCATCGCAGCAGGCGGAAGCTACAAGCAGTGCTGGCTCACATTCCAGGAATATTTCGAGAGAACACAGAATAATCCTACCCGCTGGGGCAAGCCTTTCTCCGCTCTTCTCGGCGCATACAAGGCTCAGATAGAGCTGGGCTGCGGCGCTATCGGCGGCAAGGACTCCATGTCAGGTACATTTGAGAACATTGACGTTCCCGCAACTCTTGTTTCCTTTGCAGTCTCCACCGCAGACAGCGGAAAGATCCTTTCCCCTGAATTCAAGAAGGCAGGAAACAAGGTCATCTACATCACACCCGATTACGATGAAAACGGTCTGCCCAAGTGGGACAGCGTAAGAAGCGTATTCGACAGAGTTGAAAAGATCATCGCAGAGGGCAAGGCGCTCTCCGTATGGTCAGTAGGCTTCGGCGGCATTGCGGAAGCAGTTGCTAAGATGTCCCTCGGAAACAGAGTGGGCTTCAAGTTCGACAAGAAGCTTTCCTCCGACCTGCTGTTCTACTCCCGTTACGGCTCTTTCGTTATCGAGCTTGACGGCGACCCCTTCACTCCCGAGACCGTTATCGGTACTACCACCGATTCCTATACCATCGACTGCAAGGATTATGTTATCGACATGGCTGACCTCCAGAAATCCTGGGAGGACAAGCTTGAACCCATATTCCCCTGCAACATCAAGACCGAGGGCAAGCCTGCAAAGATATACACCTACACCGCAAAGAACTCCGTTCAGCACGCTTCCTCCTTTGCAAAGCCCAAGGTGCTTATCCCCGTATTCCCCGGCACAAACTGCGAGTACGATACTGCCCGTGTATTTGAGCGTGCAGGCGCAGTTCCCGAGATCGTTGTTATCAAGAACCTTTCCGCTCAGACCCTTGAAGAGAGCGTAAAATACTTTGAAAAGGCTGTCAAGAAGTCACAGATCGTTATGATCCCCGGCGGCTTCTCAGGCGGAGACGAGCCTGACGGTTCAGGAAAGTTCATCACCGCATTCTTCCGCAACCCCCGCATCAAGGACGCTGTTACCGAGCTGCTCGACAACAGAGACGGTCTTATGCTGGGTATCTGCAACGGCTTCCAGGCACTTATCAAGCTGGGCCTTGTACCTTACGGAAAGATCGTTGACATGACCGATGATTCCCCCACACTTACATTCAATACTATCGCACGCCACCAGTCAATGATGGTATCCACAAGAATAGCCTCCACCAAGTCTCCCTGGCTTGCAGGCTGCGAGGTGGGCGATATCCACAAGATCGCCATCTCCCACGGCGAGGGCAGATTCGTTGCTTCTCCCGAGCTTATCAAGAGCCTTGCGGAAAACGGTCAGATCGCTACTCAGTACGTTGACCTTGAGGGTGCTCCTTCAATGGATATCCGCTTTAACCCCAACTCCTCCTTTGACGCTATCGAGGGTATCACCTCCCCCGACGGACGTGTTCTCGGAAAGATGGGTCACAGCGAGCGTATCGGCACCGACATCTGCAAGAATGTTCCCGGCTCCAAGGATCAGAAGATCTTTGAAAGCGGCGTAGCTTACTTCAAGTAATAACGGCAAAACCGCCTGTATCTTATGAGCAGGCGGTTTTTTCGGTACAAGGAGAAATTATGTTCAAGATACTTATTGCCGAGGACGACAAGGAGCTGAGACTGCTGTTCCAGCGAGTCCTCACAAGGAGCGGATATGCCGTTCAGGGCGCCTGCGACGGCAAGGAAGCCCTTGCCATGCTTGACAAGGATTACTTTGACCTGATAATTTCCGACGTGATGATGCCGAATGTTGACGGCTATGAGCTGGTCAGCTCCATAAGGGACTCGGGAATAAATATCCCCGTGCTTATGATATCCGCCAAGGACGCTTACGACGATATGCGTCAGGGATTTCTTTCAGGCTCGGACGACTACATGGTAAAGCCCGTGAACGTAAACGAAATGGTGCTGAGAGTAGGCGCTCTGCTGAGGCGTGCCCAGATGATAAACGACCGCAGACAGACTATCGGCTCAACTGTGATGGAATACGACTCAATGACCGTCACCACAGGCGGCGAAAGCATAGTTCTGCCCCAGAAAGAGTTTATGCTGCTCTATAAAATGGCATCATACCCCGGAAAGATATTCACCCGTCAGCAGATAATGGACGACATATGGGGATATGACACCGAGACTGACCCACACACTGTTGAAGTACATATAGGCAGGCTCCGTGAGCATTTCAGGGATAACCCCGATTTTCAGATAGTTACCATGAGAGGCGTAGGATACAAGGTGGTAAAGAAGTGACAAAGGACAGGAAGCAGAAAAAGAAATTCGGCATAAACATCACCATATATTTCACCATTCTCATTTCGCTGGTGATAATCCTTACCATTGCTGCGGCAAGCGCAGTGGCTTATGTGCTGAACTATTTCTTCAACATCACCCTGCACATTTCGGAAAACGGCTGGGTAATAATGTTCAGCGTTATTCTCGGCGTAGCTGTGGCAATATTCGTGAGCAAGATACTGCTCTCCCCCATCAAAAAGCTGGCAACGGCAATGAAAAAGGTGGCTCTCCGTGATTTTACCGTAAGGCTTGAAACAAGATCAAGCATTACCGAGGTGCGTGAGCTGTATGACAACTTCAACCTTATGACGAGCGAGCTTGGCGCAACCGAGATACTCCAGACAGACTTTGTTTCCAACGTTTCCCACGAATTCAAAACGCCTATCAACGCCATTGAGGGCTATGCAATGCTTTTGCAGGAGCAGGGACTTCCTCCCGAGGAGCAGGCGGAGTATGTAAGCAAGATACTTTTCAACACAAAACGGCTTTCCGAGCTGGTGGGAAATATCCTGCTGCTCTCAAAGCTTGAAAATCAGGCGATACCCCAGAAAAGGACATTGTACCGCCTTGATGAGCAGATACGCAAGGCTATACTTCTGCTCGAAACAAAGTGGACAAAGAAAAATATCGTCTTTGAAATAGATCTGGACGAGGTATCATGCACCTGCAATGAAAGCCTTATGCTCCACGTATGGACAAATCTGCTGGATAATGCGATCAAGTTCAATTCCGAGGGCGGAACGATAAAAATGGAGCTTACCGAAAAGAACGGCAGCATCATCTTCACCATTGCGGACAACGGCTGCGGCATTGCCGAGGAGGACTGCAAGCATATCTTCGACAAGTTCTATCAGTCGGACAGCTCCCGCAAGGGCGAGGGCAGCGGTCTGGGACTGGCTCTTGTAAAGCAGCTCATCGACCTGTACGGCGGAAGCATATCCGTAAAAAGCGTTCTCGGCAAGGGCACCTGCTTCACCGTTATTCTTCCCAACAGCTGATCGGAGGCGTACATGGCAGTATTCAAGGAATTTATCAGGGACAGCTACGTGGTAGTCGATCTGGAGACCACGGGGCTAAGCCCTTTTTATGACAAAATAATCGAAATTGCCGCCGTAAAGGTCACAGACGGCAAGCCTGCGGAGACCTTTTCCACTCTTGTTGACCCCAAGACCCGCATCAGCAGCGAGATAACCGCTCTTACGGGAATATCCAATGACATGGTAAAGGGCGCTCCCGATATAAGCAAAGCCATGCCCGAATTTCTGAAATTTGCGGGTGATTCGGCGCTGCTGGGGCATAATATAATCAGGTTCGACCTGCGTTTTCTGCAAAATTATGCTCCTATGGAAAATTACTGCATAGACACCCTTAACCTTGCCCAGCACCTTAAAGCGGATTTCGGGGGATTCAGCCTTACAGCCCTCTGCGGTCACTACGGCGTGATAAATGACAACGCTCACCGTGCCCTTTCCGACTGTCTTGCCACCCATGAAGTATATCTGCGGCTGAAGGATGAGTATATGAAAAACGGCGCATTTTTATCGGCGGGAGAATTTCCAGTGGGAACGGTATCAGGCTCAAAGCAAAAGGAATATGAGGACAACGAGGACATTGTAAAAAAGGTCACTGTCTCAAAGATAACTGAGGGAGCCAACAGCAAGCTGCTGCTCACCGCAGAAGTGACCGTGGGAATATGACAAAATTTCGGGACGGGATAATATGTATTCATATCCAACTTATGATATTTACATATGCCACAGCGGCATTTACAGCGAAAATTACAGGAAGCTCATAAAGATTTTCAACAGCGGTAAAGGCTTCTGCTACCGATGTCATTCCGATGAAGCGGCTCTGCCTTCAATGAAAAAAGCAAGGGGCAATTTCACGGAGATGTACAAAAAAATGCAGCGGAACATCAACGCATCGGACTGCATTATCCTGCTGCTGGACAAAAGCTTTATGAAAAACGACCGCATACGCTTTGAGGCAGATTATGCCGCTGCGGCTGGCAAGCCAATCATCGTGGTGAACACCGATGGCTCGGAAATGCCCAATGAGCTTCACTGTGCGGCAGAGGTAAATTTCAGCGCAGAAGAGATATTCTGCGCCGTAAGGCAGCACTGCCGCAGCAAATAAGCAAGGAAAGGAAAATTCCATGATATTCATTATCGGAGGGCGCAGTCAGGGCAAGACTGACTATGTGCTGAAAAATTATCCGTCAGCAGAAATATGCGACGGCGCTGATATGAGCACCGCTGAACTTGAAAACATCGCCTGCATAGATAATTTTCATCTGCTTATAAAAAGGATAACAGCAGAGGGCGGCAGTGAGGCTGCCCTGGCTGTCTCAAAAAAGATTTATGAGCAGAACCCTGATATAATCATCATATCCACGGAAATAGGCGGCGGGATAGTGCCTATGGAAAAGTCCGAAAGGCTGTGGAGAGAGGCTGTGGGGCGCTCCTGCTGCTATATCGCCGCCCACTCGGAAAAGGTCATCCGCATGGTATGCGGCATACCCACTGTTATAAAGGAGACAGCAAGATGAAGCTGATTTTTATCCGCCACGGTAAAACGGCGGGCAACCTTGAAAGAAGATACATCGGCAGGACTGATGAACCTCTCTGCGATGAGGGGATTGCGGAGATATTGGGAAAAGAATATCCCGATGCGGATATCGTTGTTGCAAGCCCTATGAAGCGCTGTGTTCAGACAGCGGAGCTTATCTATCCCCATAAGGAGATAAAGCTTATGCCCTCCCTGTGTGAAACGGATTTCGGCGATTTTGAGGGCTTGAATTACGAGCAGCTGTGCAATGATATTTCCTACCGCAGCTGGATAGAGGGCGGAGGAAATGCCGCTCCCCCCAACGGAGAAAGCAGGGAGCAGTTCTGCACCCGCTGCTGCGGTGGATTTATCCAGGCTGCTGCCGAAAACAGAGGCAAGACCGTTGCATTTGTGGTACACGGCGGCACCATCATGGCAATAGCTGAAAGATTTGCTTTCCCTAAAAAAGGCTTTTACGACTATCAGGTAAAAAACGGCGGCGGCTACACTGCCGAGCTTGACCATGGGAAGATAACCATTACTTCGGAGTTCTGATATGCTTTCACTTCCAATTTTTTTCGGGTTCCTCATTGACTGTATTCTGGGCGATCCCTATTCCCTGCCCCACCCAATAAGGCTCATAGGCAGCCTTATAGCAAGGCTGGAAAAGCTTCTGCGGCCACGGATAAAAAATGAGCGGACGGCAGGCACGGTGCTTGTTATTACCGTGCTAATACTGTCAGCGGGTGTACCTTTGGCGCTGCTGATGATCTGCTATAAAATAAACCTGATACTTGGCATTGCTGTCGAGAGCATTATGTGCTATTATCTTGTGGCGGCACGCTGCCTCAGGAACGAGAGCATGAAAGTCCATGACGCTTTTGCGGAAAATGACACGGAAAAGGCACATCAGGCGGTTTCTATGATAGTCGGCCGTGACACAAAATGCCTTGACCGTGACGGAATTATCCGTGCGGCTGTGGAGACCGTGGCGGAAAACACCTCCGACGGAGTTACCGCTCCCATGTTCTATATGGCGCTTTGGGGCGCTGTGGGCGGATTTTTCTACAAGGCGGCAAACACAATGGATTCCATGCTTGGCTACACAAATGACAAATACATAAACTTCGGGCGCACTGCCGCAAAGCTTGATGATGTGCTGAACTACATTCCATCCCGTCTCACGGCTCTGCTGATGATACTTTCCGCATATATACTTAGATTTGACGGCAAAAACGCTTTCAGGATATGGAAGCGTGACAGGCGCAAGCACGCAAGCCCCAATTCCGCTCAGACGGAGGCTGTATGCGCCGGCGCTCTTGATGTTCGCCTTGCGGGCGACGCTTATTATTTCGGCGAGCTTCACAAAAAGCCATTTATAGGCGATGATATCCGTCCCATTGAAAATGAAGATATCAGGCGAGCAAACCGACTTATGTACATGACAAGCATACTTATGCTGATATTATCACTGGCTGCAAGAATAATCATTACGCAGCTTTTCTGAAAGGATAACCTATGACTGACAGATTTTCAAGAACCGAGATGCTTCTGGGAAGCGACGCCATGGAAAAGCTCAGGAACGCCCGTGTGGCGGTTTTCGGACTGGGCGGCGTAGGCGGATATATCGTTGAAGCTCTTGCCCGCAGCGGAGTGGGTGCACTGGATATCATCGACAACGACACAGTGAGCATCACGAACCTTAACCGCCAGATCGTTGCGGTTGAGGGAACTGTGGGAATGCCCAAAACGGAAGCGGCAAAAATGCGCATCATGCAGATAAATCCCGACTGCAAAGTGACTGCTTACAACACTTTTTATATGCCCGAAAATTCATCTGATTTTGATTTTACCAAATACGACTACATAGCAGATGCCATAGACACGGTGACTGCAAAGATAGAGCTTGTTATGAACGCCAACAAGTGCGGCACGCCTATCATCTGCTCCATGGGCACGGGCAACAAGCTCAATCCTGCGGAGCTTGAAGTGGCTGACATCTACAAGACCTCCGTTTGCCCTCTGGCAAGGATAATGAGATACGAGCTGAAAAGGCGTGGCATAAAGAAGCTTAAAGTGGTGTATTCAAAGGAAATGCCTATAGTTCCCACAGGCGCTGCGGCTGAAAAGTGCAGGGCGGAAAGCACGGGCAAGAAAAACGTTCCCGGCTCCACGGCATTTGTTCCCGCTGTGGCAGGAATGATAATCGCTTCTGAAATAGTAAAGGATATCTGCTCTGTCGGATAAGCCTGAGAGAAAAGAGTTGTGAATATGCCCCGATATTTTATGTTCAATAAGCCCAAAGGCTGTGTCACCGCACGCACGGACAGCCTGAGCAAAACTGTTATGGACTACTTCCCCGAGGAATGCAGGCAGACCATGTACCCCGTGGGCAGGCTTGACAAGGACACTGAGGGACTGCTGCTTATAACCGACGACGGTATGCTCTGCCGAAAGCTTCTGCTTCCAAAGAGCCATGTTCCAAAGACGTATTTTTTCTATGCCATAGGCGAGCTTACCGAGGAAAAGGTGAGCGCCATTTCCGAGGGCGTGGAGATGAAAGGAAGAGAGCTTCCCGCTCTCCCTGCAAGTATCCGCTGCACGGGCACGGGAGTTATCACCGACATTGCGGAATATCTTTCGGACGACAAAAGAGAACGTCTGCTCAAATATCCCCGGCAGAAGATATTTTCGGGCTACATCACCATAACCGAGGGAAAAAAGCATCAGGTAAAGCGAATGATGCGCTCCATAGGCTGTTGTATCGTATATCTCAAACGCACCGCCATGGGCAGCGTTCCCCTTGACGAGAGCCTTGCCCCCGGCTGCTGGAGGTCTCTCACAGAGGAAGAGCTGACTGCTTTAAAAAATGACATTTCGGTTAAAATGCAGCAGTGAGCGGCATTTTCTATTGACCTTTTTTTTCTAAAATGGTATGATAATTGTTATAATAGTTACCGATGGAAAGCGGTATCATATTAAGCCATATAAATAAATATACTATATATGAGAAAGATTACGGAGATGATATTATGTGCGGATTTGCAGGCTTTACCAACACCATTGACAACTCCAACCGTGTTCTCGGGGAGATGATGGATAAGATACGCCACCGTGGTCCCGATTCAGAGGGAAGATATATAGACGAATGTATCGCCATGGGCTTTCGCAGACTGAGCATTATCGACATTACCGACAGCGGCGACCAGCCTATCCTGAACGAAGACAAGTCAAAGGTGCTGTTCTTCAACGGTGAGATATACAACTATCAGGATATCAGAAAGGAACTGGTGGAAAAGGGTCATATCTTCACCACAAATACCGATTCCGAGGTACTGCTCCACGGCTACGAGGAGTACGGCGAGAAGCTTCTCGACAGGCTGAGAGGAATGTTCGCCTTTGTTATCTGGGATAAGAACACCCATGAGCTTTTCGGCGCAAGGGACTTTTTCGGCATCAAGCCCTTTTACTATGCAACTATGGGCGACACATTCATGTTCGGCTCAGAGATAAAGTCTTTCCTTGTTCACCCCAAGTTCGTCAAGGAGCTGAACACTGCGGCGCTGGAAAACTATCTTACATTCCAGTACTCCCCCACCAACGAAACATTTTTCAAGAACGTATATAAGCTTCCTCCCGCACATTTCTTCAAGTATAAAGACGGCAAGCTTGATGTAAAGCGCTACTGGGACGTTGACTTCCACGCTGACGAAGGTCCCGACATGGATACATGGGTAGAGCGCATTTCCGAGACCTTCAAGGACTCTGTTAAGGCTCACAAGATAGCCGACGTTGAGGTGGGAAGCTTTCTTTCCAGCGGCGTTGACTCCAGCTATGTGGCTTCCGTTGCAAATGTTGACAAGACCTTCACCGTAGGCTTCGGCGAGGACGAAAAGTACAACGAGATCGGCTGGGCAAAGGAATTTTCTCAGTACATCGGCAAGGAAAACATCAGCAAGGTAATATCCCCCGAGGAATACTGGGGCAATATAAAGAAGATACAGTACCACATGGACGAACCCCTTGCAGACCCCTCATGTATCGCACTTTACTTTGTCTGCAACAAGGCTTCCGAATATGTAAAGGTAGTGCTTTCGGGCGAGGGTGCTGACGAAATATTCGGCGGCTACAACGTATATAAGGAGCCTCTCGGCTCACACGCATACAAGTCGCTTCCTAAGTTTATAAGAAGAGGCATCGGCAGCGTGGCAGAGCATCTTCCTCAGAAGAGGGGCGTGAATTTCCTTGTAAGAAACGGCAAGGAGCTTGAAGAACGCTTCATCGGAAACGCTTATATGTTCACACCCAAGGACAGAAAGAAGCTGCTGAAGATAACCACCTCCGCTCCCGACCCCACAGTTATCACAGCGCCTTTCTATGAAAAGGTAAAGGGCAAGGATCCCATTACAAAAATGCAGTATCTTGATCTGCATCTGTGGATGACAGGCGATATCCTGCTTAAAGCGGATAAAATGTCCATGGCAAACTCCCTTGAGCTGAGAGTTCCTTTCCTTGACAAAAAGGTAATGGAGCTTGCGGAGCAGATACCATGGCAGTACAGGGTAAGCACCGAAAACACAAAGCTTGCCATGAGAAAGGCTGCCCTGAAAGCAGCTCCCCCAAAGACCGCAAACAAGAAAAAGCTTGGCTTCCCCGTGCCTATCAGAGTATGGCTCAGGGAGGATAAATACTACAACATCGTAAAGGACGCTTTTACCTCCGCAAATGCCGAGAAGTTCTTCAACACCCCCATGCTGGTTAAGCTCCTTGATGACCACAGAGCCGAAAAATACGACAACAGCCGCAAGATATGGACTGTTTTCATCTTCTTACAGTGGTACGAGGTTTACTTCGGCGAAAACGCATAAAAATAAAGCTGATACCGAAAAATTTTCACGGTATCAGCTTTTTCTTTTTATGACAGAAATTACTTCTTTGTGATAGTCACGCCGGAAATGAACTCGTCAAATTCTTTTGCGGCAGCTTCGGAGTTTTCCTTTCTGGACTCGCAGATAACATAGAAAACGTCCTCATCGGAATAGAAGTAATATACACGGTTAACATACTCGCCCAGCACGTCCTTTTGGTCGGTGATTATGGGATTGCCGTCGTCGCCTGTTACCTGAGCGCCTGCGGAATCAGTCTCATACTCGTAAATGTAGGCGGTAACGGTGTAATCATATCTTATTGCATCAAAGCCTGCGACTGTGGTGTTCTGAGGATCGGAGAAATTCGTATCCGCCTGATACATCATATTGTTGAGCTTGATAGAAGCACAGCCCTGATCTGCGAAAACGGAAAGCTCCTGAAATTCTTCCTTGTAGTTCTGAGCCTTTACGATTATGGAACCGTTGGGAGATGCGTACATCTTGCCCTCGGAGTTGTCTATTTTGGTCTCATAGCCGTCGGGAAGAGTGCTGTTGAATTTGTATATTGCAAGGTCTGCTTCATTCTCAACGGTCTTGCCTGTGTAGATGCTCACAGTGTCCTCAGGGTCTGCCTCAGCATCTGCCAGGGTCTCGCCTGCCGATGTTACCGAAAATGCGGGAGTTGCCGCTGTGGTAACGATCTGGTCGCCTGTCTCCTGCTTTCCGCAGCCTGTCGTAAGTATGCCAAGGGCGAAAACCGCCGCAATTATCTTCTTTGCTGATCTCATTTTTTCAACTATCCTTTCAATATTTCTCATTTCTGTATCTGTGATTCATACCGTACCTTGCGCAGTACAGTGAAACATCTGTATATCGGTTGGGAGCGACGTAATGTGACATTCTGTTACCAAGAGTTTCGCCGCTTTCCGCTTCCTCAAAGCGCATTTCCACTGACAATGTGCTTACCATGTCATTGTGCCTGCAGCTTATATGGCAGCCGTATATTCTTTCCATTTCCTCACGGAGCATACGGGCTGGGTCATATTCGCCCTTCTGCCTTGCAGCTCTGGACTTTGGGACTTTGTTTTCAAACCGTCCCAGATAGCCGCAGGAAAGCTCCAGCAGTATCTTATCGCCGTCAGCTCTTCTGAGTGACGGGGTTATGCCGTGGATATCAAACTCGCCGTCCAGACAGCCTGAAATAAATTCCATCATAAGGAGCCTGAGAGCGTCTTTATTCATTCGGGCGGTAAGCCCGGGCTTTATTTTATCAAGAGTAACAACGCTTATGTTCTCCGAAGCGATGATATATGAAAGCTCTTCCATAAACCTGATGACCGTTTCGGAAATACTGATGACACCTGAGCCATGCACATCGGGCAGCCTCATGCTGCTGATGACCTCAGGCACAAGCAGCTCGGAGCAGGCGGTAAGCATATTGCCGTCGATGATATCAAGCTTTTTCATCATGCCCTCATCGGATATCTTATCGGACAGATCGTCAAGAGCCTCGGCTGTCGATGAAGCAGTCTTTCTTATCGTAGCGGCAATGCCGTTGAACACAGTCTCATCAAGAGCAGCAGGGGTGATGTTCACAAGAGATATGCTGTCGGAAACGGGAGCGATGCTCAGCATAAATGTCCTGCTTCCGCATGAAGCATACATCTCGCAGGAAACGCCCGTTTTAACACAGGCAAAATCCATATCGGGACAGAGACTTTCACAGGCAGGATTGCGGTAAATGACCGTTCCGCCCTCGCCGACAACAGCCGCTGCCATGGGTGAATTATGGAATATACGCTGAATTTCGTCTGTCAGCTGTTGTGTGCACTGCATCTGCCGCCCCCCTTTATGCCTTATCATCACGCATAAACTCATTAAAAAGTATATCACATCGTCGGTCAAAAACCTATACATAATCAGAAACTTTATTTTACATATTTGTAAATAAAAAAGCTTTTGTGTATAAAAGGTGTACGGAATATGATGATACAGAGTGAGGCAAATCGGCAGGCAAAGGTCATTTTGACGTTTGACAGCACTTATCTGCCGCCTTGCTCATTTCAGAAAAAATTTTTCACGTTCTTGGAATTTTTTTTGAAAAAACACTTGCCAAAACGGATAAAATAGTATATTATATTATATGTAGGGCGTTACGAAAGTAAGCGCCGCTCTGTTTGTTAATTTTTTCACAGGCAGGGCTTGCGGATCTATCCGCAGAAGATAAATAATTCTTTAGGAGGAATTTTATCATGTCAGTAAAAGTTGCAATCAACGGTTTCGGCCGTATCGGCCGTCTCGCATTCCGTCAGATGTTCGGTGCAGAGGGCTATGAGGTAGTAGCTATCAACGACCTTACCAAGCCTGAGATGCTCGCTCACCTTCTCAAGTATGATACCGCTCAGGGCGGCTACTGCGGCAGAATCGGCGAGAACCTTCACACTGTTGATGTTAAGCCCGCTGTATATGCTGAAGATGGCAAGACCGTTGTAACTCCCGGTGCTATCATCGTTGACGGCAAGGAGATCACCATCTACGCTAAGCCCAACGCTGCTGATCTTCCTTGGGGTGAGCTCGGTGTTGACGTTGTTCTCGAGTGCACAGGTTTCTATGTATCCAAGGCTAAGTCCCAGGCTCACATCGACGCCGGTGCTAAGAAGGTTGTTATCTCTGCTCCCGCAGGCAATGACCTCCCCACTATCGTTTACAATGTAAACCACAAGACTCTTACTAAGGATGACACCATCATTTCCGCTGCATCCTGCACCACTAACTGCCTCGCTCCTATGGCTAAGGCTCTTAACGACTACGCTCCCATCGCTTCCGGTATCATGAGCACAATCCACGCTTACACCGGCGACCAGATGATCCTCGATGGTCCTCACAGAAAGGGTGACCTCAGAAGAGCAAGAGCAGGTGCTGCTAATATCGTTCCTAACTCCACCGGTGCTGCAAAGGCAATCGGCCTCGTAATCCCTGAGCTCAACGGCAAGCTCATCGGTTCTGCACAGAGAGTTCCTACTCCTACAGGTTCCACAACTATCCTTACTGCTGTTGTTAAGGGCAAGGACATCACCAAGGAAGGCATCAACGCTGCAATGAAGGCTGCTGCTACTGAGTCTTTCGGCTACAACGAGGAGCAGATTGTTTCTTCCGATATCATCGGTATGAGATATGGTTCTCTCTTCGATGCTACTCAGACCATGGTTTCCAAGATCGATGACGATACTTACCAGGTACAGGTAGTTTCTTGGTACGATAACGAGAACTCTTACACATCTCAGATGGTAAGAACTATCAAGTACTTCGCTGAACTCAGCAAGTAATTTCCTCTTACTGACACTAAGGCTGTCGCTTATGCGGCAGCCTTTTTTTGCGCCTCTTTTTTGTGCCTGATGTGAATATTGACTAAGATAATGACTTAGAACCCGTCTTCACAAGCATAT
>OKTR01000372.1_pt1 | contig 17717 bp, 17 predicted proteins | sample 1606431 | NCBI WGS metagenome assembly OKTR01 (sample SAMEA3879591, study PRJEB24766) | human gut metagenome | biome: human-associated habitat; feature: feces | place: USA | collected 1985/1987
CTGTCTGTCTGTCTGTCTGTCTGTCTGTCTGTCTGTCTGTCTGTCTGTCTGTCAAAATTGTGTCGCCTGTTTCAGCAAATGTCAATAGGCAATTTCTATAAAATTCATATTGTTTTTTGCGTAAATTTATCTCTGCTGGCAAGCCGATATTAAGGTCGGTGCAGATTTTCTCAAAGTTGTCTAATGTATCAACAATTCTGTTTTGTAATTCTATGCTAGGTATAGGCATTAACAGATTTTCAATCACCTCTCGTGATAATCTTGGTATGCTTGCTTTTCTTACTCTTGATTTAATAAAATCCTTTTTTGTCATAAGGAAATGATAGATATATTTATTATTCACACCGTTTAATTCAGTAAAAAACAAGCAGTCATCTGCTGCCCAAAAGTCCTCATCTGAAAATCCGATTTCACCTGCAGCTCCAGCACTAATAACATAAGTTGTACCGCCTGACACATTGTAATCAGAATGATAGCCCATAGGAGCAAGTGCATTTTGGTATACAGGGTATCCACTATCAGAAAGCTGACTCTTTGTTACTCTAACACCTCTTGATATTTTGGCTACTGATTTGAGTTTTTCGCTACGAATATCACCACCGAAAGTTAACAACTCATCTCTGTAATACTCATACTGTTTCTTTCTCGCTGTAAGCTCTGCTGTAAGCTCTGCTGTAAGCTCTGTGAAATTGTCCAATATACGGACAATTTCACGCTGTACTGGTAGAGGAGGTACAGGGAGCTTGAAGTTTTCCACATCAGAGATGTGGACATGCGGAACCCCTCCTCCTTTCTTGGTATCAGATATTTTTTCTTGTATGTTTGTCATAAAATAATACAAATACTTAGTTTCTACAAATTCATTTCCCTTGAGGGTAAAACAGTCGTTTGCAAAAATAGGAATATTCCAATACTGAACATAACCAGCTCCTGCTCCGCTTCCCGCAACAGTTATTGTCTCTCCGTCTCTGTTTGAAGAATCACAGTAAAAGGCAGGCTCTTTACCACCCGATATTACTGGTATGTTCCCTGTAATTGCTTTTGCTTTAGTCAGTGAAGTTCCTCTTTGCATATCTGATACTTCGCTCAGTTTTTTACACTCCACCCCATTCGGACAAAGCTCCGCAATCAATTCATCTAACTTACTCATGCTTTCACCTCGATTTCTGCGATGATTTTATCAATCTCATCACGCAATACCTGCTCACGAGCAACAATTTCTTTGATTTCTGCATTAAGCTTTACAATATCAATCTTTTCTCTTGTATCCTCTGCCTCAACATAAGTAGAAACAGAAAGATTATAATTGTTTTCTGCAACTTCATCATATGTGGCAAGGTGTGAGAAATGTGGGGTTTCAATACGATTAGCAAAACAGTCAACAATCTTATCCATATTTTCTTGTGTAAGCTTATTGTTATTTGTCACCTTAATACATTCGTTTGTTGCATCAATAAACAGCGTCTTGTTATCCGTTTTATTCTTCTTCATTATCATAATACAAGTCGCAATCGAAGTGCCAAAGAACAGGTTAGAAGGTAACTGAATTACACAGTCAACATAGTTGTTATCAATCAAATATTTACGGATTTTCTGTTCAGCACCACCACGGTACATAATACCTGGAAAGCATACGATTGCGGCAGTTCCGTTTGATGCAAGCCACGAAAGACTATGCATGATGAAAGCAAGGTCTGCCTTGCTTTTCGGTGCAAGCACACCTGCAGGTGCAAAACGAGGGTCATTTATAAGTAATGGGTTATCATCACCGGCCCACTTAATTGAATACGGCGGATTTGAAACAATAAGCTCAAAAGGCTCATCATCCCAATGCTTAGGGCTAATAAGAGTATCTTCACAAGCAATATTGAATTTATCAAAGCCGATGTCATGCAAGAACATATTGATACGGCAAAGATTGTAGGTAGTGATATTGATTTCCTGTCCATAGAAGCCATTGCGAACCTTATCTCGTCCAAGTACTTTTTCAGCCTTTAAAAGAAGTGAACCCGAACCGCACGCAGGGTCATAGACCTTGTTAATTTCAGTCTTTCCGACTGTACCAAGTCTTGTAAGAAGTTCTGATACATCAGCAGGAGTGAAGAATTCACCGCCAGATTTACCTGCATTTGATGCATACATTGTCATAAGGTATTCATAGGCATCGCCGAATGCATCAATATCATGGTTCTTTACATCACCAAGATTCATATCAGCCACACCGTCAAGAAGTTTGCAAAGTTTTTCATTTCTTTTAGCAACTGTTGAACCAAGCTTATTACTATTTACATCAAAATCGTCGAAAAGACCTGCAAAGTCTGATTCCGATTCACTGCCTTTTGCAGATTCTTCAATGTGGCGGAATACCTTTTCAAGTGTTTCGTTAAGGTTTTCATCGTCTTTAGCCTTTGCTCTTACATTGCAGAATAATTCTGAAGGCAGGATAAAGAAGCCTTTTTCTTCAACAAGACCCTGTCTAGCTTCTTCTGCATCATTATCAAACATTTGTGCGTAATCAAAGTCAGTGTTGCCTGCTTCAATTTCACCTACATTAATGTAGTCAGTTATATTCTCTGATATGTAACGATAGAACATTGTACCAAGAACATAGTTCTTGAAGTCCCAACCATCTACCGCACCACGCAGTTCATCTGCAATCGCCCATATAGCACGATGAAGTTCATCACGTTCTTGTTCTTTTTTTGTATCTATAACCATTATGTTATTCGTCCTTTCCTATCTGTGTCCATTGTTCTTTTAAAGGCTTGAAATCTATATCCTGTGCTTCACGGAACTCTTTAATCTTTTTTCCGTTATTTAAAATTTGATTTTCATTAAATTTCCAACTTACAATGTAATCTTTTTATATATCAACATATACACCTAACCAAGTTTCTCTATTCAAATATACATACACATTATCTTCTCGATAAGTAGATCTATAAATTTCTATTAATATGATTTTGAATGGCTTGTACTTGTATATGGTTTACTAATATTTGTTAGATTTCTACCAATATCATAAGTATACTATATTATGATACAAAAGGAAAGCAATTACTAAAAACACTTGAAAAAAATTATATAATAGATATGGGATTTAGAAATATGCTTCTGGGGTACCGTGATACAGGCCGAGGTCACATAATTGAAAATACTGTCTTCTTGGAGCTTCTTCGTCGAGATTATCATGTCTATATCGGAAAGGTTAGAGAAACAGAAGTTGATTTTATAGCAGAAAAACCTGATGATAAGTTATATATTCAAGTCACTGAAAGTATGCAAAGCCCCGAAACAAGAGAAAGGGAACTTAGGCCACTTCGTATGATTTCAGATAATTATGAGAAGATTTTCAAAAAGTTTCCTATGTGTATCACATACATCAAGTGTTGTAGAATCAATAAAATTTATTCCTGTACACTTGCCAGCACGATACTTCATAAGGTATAATGTTAACGGAACTATTGACATTTTCATAATCTCCACAAATTTTATACAAAACAAATCAGACTGCAAAAAAAGTTGCTTGAGTTTTCAACATTACGCTGTTTGGGGTAAAGGGAAGTATGCCCTTTTTTAAAAAATCGCCTTACTTTTTTGCAAAAATTGAAAGGGGCTGCGAAGAATGAAGTCTTAAACTTCATTTCTTCACAGTCCCTTTGCTTTATTAATGTTATATTTTCAGTACACTCATATCACCAGTTTGATTATACGCTTTAATTCTATTGACACAAGGAAGCTTAGAGCCAGTCTGTAAGATATTATAAAACTCATTATCTGCACTATTTGTGTCACCAATAAGCATATATAAAGCACCAAGCTGGTATCTTACAAAAATAGATTTAAACCTATTTTTTGTTAAATTATTGTTTAAAACGGCATTTGTTCGATTTATAAGCTCCTGTACATTTTGCTGATTAGAATTTAATCTAAAATTATATTCTGCAACAGTATATTCAAGCAATAGTTTCAATTCATAGTATATATTTACAGGAAATCTTGCTGTGCGAAGTATCATTTCACTATTGCTAATATATGAAGATACCATATCGAATCTATTTAAATTCATATAACATTCTGCTTGCTTCAGAAAGATTAAAAATCTCATATCAAGGCTTAAGCCCTGATAGCCGTTAGCCGCAAACTGAGAAAAAATATCCAGTGCATCATTATATTGCTCATTATTTATATAACCACTTGCAATATTAAAATTTATTGTATTGCGGACATTTTTACCTATAAGTAGTTTATTAAGAAATTTATACTGTTCATCAAGATAACTATGCACATCATAATTAAGCTTGGCGAGTGATTTTTTATATTTATTATGTGCAAATTTATTTGTTATTACAAGTCCCAAAATTGCTATAGCCACTACTCCAATAGAAATAAGAAAAATATAGCTTTCATTAGTAGTTACACTAAAAGCCAAGGCTGTAGCTGTTAGAACCAATAACAAATAATAAACAATCGTTGTTGATGCATAAAGAAATACCATTATATCACCTCTGCAATCAATCAACAATAAGCATAGCATCGCCAAAGCTGAAAAATCTGTATTTTTCAGCAACAGCGGTCTTATACGCATTCATAATATTGTCATAGCCTGCAAAAGCTGAAACAAGCATAATCAAGGTGCTTTCAGGCAAATGGAAATTTGTAATAAGGCAATCCATAGCCTTAAATTCAAAGCCAGGATAAATAAAAATATCCGTCATACCGTCACTTGCCTTAATTTCGCCCTCACGCTTTGCAACAGATTCAACAGTTCTGCAGCTTGTAGTACCAACACAAAAAACTCTGCCACCATTTCTATGGGTTTCATTGATAAGAGTAGCTGTTTCTTCACTCATATCATAATGCTCTGAGTGCATCTTGTGCTTTGTTACATCGTCAACCTTTACTGGGCGGAATGTTCCCAAGCCTACATGGAGTGTAACAAAACCAATTTTAACGCCCTTTTCCTCCGCTTTTTTCATAAGTTCCTTTGTGAAGTGCAAACCCGCTGTCGGCGCAGCAGCAGAACCTATTTCTCGGCTATAAACAGTTTGATAGCGTTCTTTATCTTTCAACTTTTCGTGGATATATGGTGGTAAAGGCATCTGACCAAGCTTATCAAGATTTTCGTAAAAACTGCCCTCACACTCAAATTCAAGTATCCTATTACCGTCATCAAGTATATCAATAACCTTACAATGCATAAGACCATCGCCAAAACTAAAGCTTGTACCTATTTTAGCACGCTTTCCGGGCTTTGCAAGAGCCTCCCACTTTTTGCCCTCAATACAGTTTAAAAGCAAAAATTCAACATTTGCATTAGTTTCGTCCTTAACGCCATAAATTCTCGCTGGCAAAACTCTTGAATCATTCATAATAAGGCAATCGCCCTCATTCAGATAATCAAGAATATCATAAAAATGCCTATGCTCAATCTCGCCTGTTTTTTTATGCAAAATCATAAGTCGAGAACTATCTCTTGGCTCTAATGGAGTTTGTGCAATCAATTCTTCTGGCAAGTCATAATAAAAATCGCTTGTTTTCATATTTAAAACCTCTTAGTATAAGTATGCAAGATTTTTATCTGTTGCAAGATTATCTATTGAATAAAGCAACAAAATTGCATCTGCTTTTTCGTCCTCAACAAGTGCTGAAACATCTTTTTTATAATAACGCAGGTCTACCATAATTATCTCGCTATAATTCTGCGATAAAAAAGGTACTGCTGCGTGTGCATATGAATCCTTAACAACAATCAGCCTTCCACCTTTTGCATTGCTGTTTTTAATTCTAACTAAGCTATGGTTTCCATCAAGGAAAACAGGGTATTTGTCATCATTCTTAAGCTGTTCACGAAAGAAATAGCTATCAGAGCTTATAGCTTCTCCGCCGTCTGAGATTTCAACGCTAACGGAATCCTCTGGCTGATTTTTTCTGCTCCAAAGCTCTATTTTATCAGGCGGAAGAGTCCATAAAGCACTTTTGGAATATGAAGTTCCATAAAAGCCATCAATCGTTTCAACAGAAAATTCACTTTCATCAACAGGCTCATAGCCCATAGCATTACCTAAAAGCTTATAACATTCAAATGCACCCTTACTTGTCCAGTGGTGGTCTGTTTTGTAATAAAGCTGTTCAGATTTAGCTTTTTCCTTAAAAGCCTCTGTTACATCAATAAACTTAATATTCTCACTTAGCTTGTTCTTAAATGAAGAAATCAGCTCATTATCCTTATATTCCTCGTGATTAAATGGCAATTTATCGCTGTTTATATATCCCGTTGATGGAATAACTGTCATATATACGGGTATGCTTGAATACTCAGCATATTCATTTATATATTCGGCATTTTGAGAAAGTATCTCGCTGTCTTTTGTTGGCTTAGGAAATAAATAACTGTCACTGCCAAGGTAGATTCCCTTAGAACCGTTTCTGCCTGTAACAAGTTCATACTCTGCACTAAAACCAACAAAGAAGTTTCTTGCAGTTATATGGTCAGAGAGGTAATCGTCTATTCCACTCTGAAAAGTTCCGTCAGCAAGTTTTTCTAATGTAAACTCTGGAAAATCTGAAAGTTTTCTTTTTTCCTGAGCGGAATAATCCGACTTTGGCGATACAAAATAAAATAATGCAAATGCAAAGATAAATCCACAGAAAATCACTGCTGGCAAATATTTAATAATGTTTTTTATTTTCATAACACATCACTTTAGAATTTATAGTATAAGAATGGATTATAATCACTGCTTACAAGAGCTGCTGTGCATAATAATAAAGCAAGCACACAGCCAGCATTATCAATAACATAAAGAATAGGTTTGCTCTTAATCTTATGATAAAGCTTACTTATAAGCGGAGTAGAAGTTATAGCAGAAACTATAAGTAACGGAATATACGAAATAATCTTTACAGAAATATCGCCCGACATCATAAAGCCATCAGAACCAAACATTCTTGCGAGGAATATTCCCATCTCGTTAAGATTTTCAAAGTAGAAAAGTACCCAACCGAATAGTATTATTATTATCGAATAGATATGTGAAATAATAGCAGGAGCTTTTTTCAGAACTTTCAACATAAAGAGCTTTTCTATCATCAGCAATACACCGAAATAAAGTCCCCATAAGATAAAATTCCAGCTTGCACCATGCCATAAGCCAGTTAAAAACCACACCACAGCTATATTTATAATCTGTCGATAAAGTCCTTTTCTGTTGCCGCCAAGCGGAATATAAACATATTCTCTGAACCAAGTTCCGAGTGAAATATGCCATCTTCTCCAGAACTCTGTAATACTCTTTGAAATATACGGATAATCAAAGTTTTTCAAGAAGTCAAAACCGAACATCTTGCCAAGTCCCATTGCCATCTCTGAATATCCACAGAAATCAAAGTATATCTGAAATGTATATGCGATTGTTCCAACCCAAGAACCTAAAGCACCACTTTGCGTACCGCTCTCACGAACAGCGTCCCAAAGATTGCCCATTTCATTTGCAAGTAAAACCTTTTTAGATAAACCAATTAAAAATAGCTTAACACCATCAGTAAATCCTTGTAAAGTTTCCTTTCGGTGCATAAGCTGTTCGGCAACATCTTCATATCTTACTATCGGGCCAGCAATAAGCTGCGGAAAAAGCGATACATATGTACCAAAGGTAATAATATTCTTTTGTACCTTTACAGTGTTTTTATATACATCAATCGTATATGACATAGTCTGAAATGTATAGAACGAAATTCCGATAGGCAAGGCAATCTCCAAAATCGGAATATTAAGAAACGGCATAACCATATTAAGCGTTTCTCCTATAAAGCCTGCATACTTAAAGAAACCAAGTAACCCGAGATTCAATATTACAGATAGTATAAAAATAAATCTTGCTAAACCTTTTTTCTCTCTATTTATGCCTATCAATATACCAGATGTATAATTCAGTAATATTGAAAACAGCATAAGTATAACAAGCCAAGGCTCACCCCACGCATAAAAGACTAAATCGACTATGAAAAGCGTAAGATTTCTAAATCTTCTTGGAGTGATATAATAAAGTGTCAATACAAATGGCAAGAACACAAATAAAAATATTAAGCTTGAAAAAACCAAATCGAACCATCACCGCATTTCTCTAAGACTCAAAATCAAGCGCCAATGGCATCATTATAAATTTGCTTAATCTGGTCTGCCTTTTCGGATATTACAAGAGAAACATAAAGACCATTTGTTTCAACCTTTGCACTCTCAATAATTTTAACTTGGTCCGGGTCATAGTTCTTTATAACATTATACTTTGACTGCCAATCATTTTGAAGCTTATCAGCAACTTCCTTTGCAGCAGCCTCATCTTTGGCCTTAACATATATAAATTCATCTTGTCTAAGACCATCAGTGCATATTGCACCAGAAAAATCCTCTGCCTGTTCATCAGTTATCCCGAAAACACGCTTTAATCTTCTCTCATCAAAATCAGCCATATCGCTTGGAAGCTCTACCTCTGCCTTTACCTTTTCAAGAGCAGTAGACAACACAGAGATTTCAGTGTTTGAAGTATTTGAGCTTTCATTTTTAGATTCGCTTTGACTTGATTCAACTTTAGAGCTTTCTGTGCTTGCCACAGAAGATGTACCTTCTGTCTTTGAATCTGTTCCGCTATTGGAATTTCCACAAGCAGCAAATGACATAACTATCATAGCTGATAAAATTATTGCAAAAACCTTTTTCATTTTCAAAATCCTCTCTTTTTCATAAATTACTCAACGTTCTGTTTCAGATATTCAACCCATACCTTACAGCCATCATCAGAGAAATGTATTCCCATAGCCTCAGGGTCACTGCAATATTCTGGAATTAAATTTCCCTTTTCATCTTTCATAACAGAGGCAACATCAAGATATTTATATCCAAGCTTTTCCGCCTCTGCTTTAAGCTTAATATTAAACTCATCAATAGATTTATTGTTCAAATCCTTTAACTGCATATTCTCAAGCATAGGTGTTACAGACTGAATATAAATCTCAACATCAGGACTTTTTTCTTTAATTTTTGAAGTCAGAGTTTTCATATTTTCAATAGTATCATCTATGCCATAAAGACCTATATCATTCATACCAAACATAATAAAGACCTTTTTTGAACCAAGCATTTGAACACCGTCATCAACAGTATATTTTTCGCCCTCATATGTAGGGTGAACATTTCCATCAGCGTCTATATCCTGCAATGCCGAACCATAGCCCAAGCTTCCAGCACAGAGAAATTCTGCCTTTCCAAGAGAGCCATTATCTGCATAATATGATAATTTAAGTGTTACACTATCCCCCACAAATACTGCATCATCAAACCAGCTTGATTCTACCTCAGTTTTAGATTCGGTAGATTTTTCTGAAGCTTTTGATGCATCTTTAGAAGACTCATCGTTTTTAGAAGACTCATCGTTTTTAGAAGACTCATCGTTTTTAGAAGATACATTGTCTTTAGATACTGGTTGTGAAATTTCAGCCTTTGAACTTTCAACAATAGAGCTTTCAGATTTATCTGAATTATTTTCTCCACAGCCACTAAAAATAATAGTTGTTGCCAAAGCGGTTATTATAAATAAAATTCCTATACGTTTCATACTTTACCTCCAAAATTAAAAGGCTTGTTAATACCACAAAAACTATGTAAAGCTACCATCTCAGTATCTCACAAACCTCTTATTATGTTAAACTTATTCCATATAATTGTCAACAAACCTCGACATATATTTCAATTACAATATTGTAATTTAAAAAATCATTTTGATGAATGTCTGCCATCTGATTTTTTAACATGACGCATACTCTTTTTCCCAGGTCCTTTCAAAAGTACATAAGCACTAACTGAAAAGGCAACAATACAATCAACAACAATTATTAAAATTACAATAAATGTATATCCACCAGAGAAATTTTCCTCCTCTTCAACATCTAACCTACCCTTATATACATATGACTTCTTTTCAAAATCTGAGAGCAGTTTAAATTCAAAATGCTTTTCATTGGCGAATTTTTCAGCACTGCTTTCACTACTTGAATAAATAGTAAGGTTTTTTGAATCTTTGAAAGCGTCGTCATTTATAGAAACTGTTCCAGCATAAAATGCAACTTCTTCAAGGTTTTCACAATTTTTAAAAGCTGAGCCTATCTTAGGGCCTCCCTTTACAACTACCCTTGTAAGACTTATGCAATTATCAAAAGCATCATCTTCAATCTTGCTGACATTTTCAGGAATTTCAATCATGCCCAATGATATACAACTATCAAATGCATTTTCTTCAATTACTGTAACACCAACTCCAAGATTTACATTTTTAAGCGATGAACATAAATTAAAAGTATTACTTTCAACAGTTTTCAAAGCCTTTGGCAAGCTTATACTTTTCAATAAATTGCAATTTTTAAAGGCATTTTTGCCTATCTTAGATGTACTATCTGAGAATTTCACTTCTTTAAGCTTAATACAATCTGAAAAAGCTTTGTCAGCAATGCTTACTCCTGAAGCTGAAAGGTCGGCGGTTTCTATTGCGGAACTTTCAAATGCTCCCTCTTGAATAGACTTTGTATTTTTTGTGGTTTTAAGATTTTTAACAGTTTTATTATCAAGAAAAGCACTTGCACCAACTGTCTTTATATTTTCTTGTAAGGTAAGGTTTTCGGCCTTACCACAATAGCTTATAAGCATTCCATCGCCAAGTATAATATAATCATCTTTATAATTATTTATCCACGCTGTATTTTCAAAAGCGTGACCTCCGATATTTTTAATATTTGGAAGTTCACCAAGCTTTTCGAGAGATTTGCAATTATAAAAAGCATATTGACCTATGCTTTCGGTATTATCTGGCAAAGTCATCTTGTTAAGTGAGGTACAGCCCATAAAAGCATAATCTCCAACCTTTTGCAGCTTATCTCCCAAATTAACAATCTCAAGACTTGTACAGTTTGCAAAAGCCATTTTGCCGATTTCTATTACCTCATCTGGTATAGAAATTTCCTTTATCTTAGAACAGCCCGAAAAAGCAAGTTCGTCAATTTTATCAACACTTACAGGTATAGAAAGTACTTCAATCTGTGAACAAGAAGCAAAAGCCGCCTTGCCTACGCCTGTAACTTCCTTACCATCTATATCTGATGGAATCTTTACGCTTCCACCAAGTCCTCGATAAGAAGTTATAGTTATGCTCTCGCCGTCCTCATTAATCTCATACTCAAAAGCCTCATTACTGCTTGAGCTATCTGAAAATACTGTCGGAGCATATACTGCCAATGAAGCAACCAATGAAAAGGCTACTGCAAACGAAAAAATTCGTTTAGATTTTCTCATTATTTTAATCATTCCTTTATATCAAAAACGCATTAATCTACTAAGTCATTCATTAGTCATTATAATAGCACATTTCGACACTATCCGCAAGGAATAGAAATAATTCAAAAATGAATTTTTATACTTATACAATAATTCTCTTTCAGAGTAGTGATATATAAGGATATTTGCCATCAAATAAGAACATTATTCAAGTCCTAAACATATAATGTATGAGGAAAACATTTCAAGGAGGATTTCAATTGGCTATAATAGTATATACCGTAAATAAGGGAGATACACTTCATAATATTGCCGAAAAATTCGGCTCATCTGTTAATGCTATTGCCCGTGCCAATGGCATAGTAGCACCATTCAAAATTTATCCAGACCAAAGTTTAAGAATACCCGTTTTTGAGGAATCAAATTTTATAACATATACAGTTCAGCCGGGAGATACTCTATATTCTCTTGCAGAATATTTTGGCACAACGGTCGGTGAACTTGCCAATGCAAATGAGCTTGAAGACCCTGAAACGATAGCTATAAATCAGGTTTTGCGTATACCTATTAAGATACAATCATTACCAAATATTTATACAGTAAAACCTGGTGATACACTTTATTCTATTGCAAAAAGATTCGATACAACAGTAAGTGAACTTATAAACCTCAATAAAATAACAACACCAAATGTTATTTATCCAGGGCAGCAGATAAAGCTTTCATAAATAGCATTAAACAAAAATATCCAATATATGAATATCACCCCGAAAAGTAGTCAATGCTCTTTTCGAGGTGATATTTTTGAAAGATATTTTACAAAAATTTGCAGTATGGACTATATTTGATAGCAGAATTATAATAATCTATGCACTGAATATCAGCGACTATATTTTTACTTTGATATTAATTCAAAGCGGAATATTTCAAGAAATTAATCCCATTCTTTCAATGCCTATAAATAATTTTAGTGGCTTTATTTTAAAATGTATCATTCCATTCATACTATTACTATATATTCGTCATAGATTCCGAAATGCAGCTGAACGACAAATTAAACCTATAAAATATATCTTAGATTGCACCATTGGAATATATGCCATAATCAATATATTCCATATCTGTTGGTTAATTCTTATGACCTTCTATTTAATTCCGCTTACAGAACAAATCGCTCTTACTTTAGCTAATTCGTAGTAAAAAACAATTTTAAGTGATAAAATTAATTAAGTCAGTTATTAATTTACAGCTTGACAATAAAAAACAAATATGTTATTGTTAATTTATAGAGGAAAAAGGAGGAAAGTCTGAATGACATTCTCGGCTTACACAATGCGATTTAACAGCTATTATTATCACCGTTACTTTAAGACGGTTTATTTTGCTGTACCGAAAAGTGTTGTCTAAAAGCCTTAAACTCTATGTTTTCTCAATTATAAGGTGAATTTTCAGGACAAAGCTCTTTCGGGCTTTGTCCTTTTTGTTTTTGAAGTATTATTGCCGGCTTATACTAAAGACAAAATTCACCAAAATATTAAAAAAGAAAGGAAAGTTCCTATGAATCAAAAAGTTTTACTTATGGGTGGAAGCTATTTCATTGGAAAGAAAATTGCAGATGTTCTCTCAAAAGAATATTCTGTGACCGTTCTTAATCGTGGTACAAAACCCAAAAGCGAAAATGTCGAAACGATAATCTGTGATAGAAACGATTCCCAAGCTATGAAAATTGCTCTCTCAGAAAAACATTTCGACTTTGTAATTGATGTCAGCGGTACAAATGCAGAGCAAAGCAAAATTCTTTGTGAAAACCTTAACCTTGAAAGCGTAAAATCATTTGTATTTATAAGCTCAAGTGCGGTTTACGATGTTGAGCATTTGAATATTCCTTTCAGCGAAAATGATTTCCTTGCGGAAAATAAATATTGGACAGACTACGGCACAAATAAAATTGAAGCCGAAAACTATCTAATTAAAAATTTTGATAAAGCCGACACAAATCTGTTTATATTAAGACCACCATATGTTTACGGCGAAAACAATTATGCACAACGAGAATCATTTATCTTTGAACATCTTCTGAAAGATAAACCAATTATTGTCCCGAATAATGGGGAAACTAAGTTGCAGTTTATCTATTCAGGTGACCTTGCAAATATAATCAAAACACTTATTCAATCAAACTTATCTGGTACAAACATTTTCAATGTAGGTAACAAAAAGCCTGTCACTATAAATGAGTGGATAATGGCTTGTGCCAATGCAATAGGTAAAAAAGCAAAAATTATTTGCTTTGATTATGAGGCTAATTCTTATTCAGCTCGTGATTTCTTCCCATTTTTCGATTATAATAATGTTCTTGATGTAAACAAGATTAACGAGATTTATTCTCAAGAAACTCCATTTATAGATGGCTTAAAAATAGCTTTTGAACAATTCTTGAAAGACAGAGATAATATAATTTTCAAGCCAAATGTAATTAAAAATGAAGAAAATATTCTTAAATCACAAAATATAAATTGAATTTTTGAAAGGAAAGATTATAATGATTATAGTACTTAAAAGCACAGCTACAAAAGAAGATTCCCTTTTGTTCAAAAATAAGCTTGAGCAGGAATACGGCGTTAAAGTAAACGAATGGACAGGTGTTGAATCTACTGTTCTCGGCTTAATTGGTGACACAACTAAAATCGACATCGACTACATTTCTGCACAAGATATAGTCGAAAGTGTAAAGCGTGTTCAAGAGCCATACAAAAAAGCTAATAGAAAATTCCACCCAGATAATACAGTAATTTCATTCGATGGCGGACAAAAAATCGGTGATGGCAGTCTTTGCATTATGGCAGGTCCTTGCTCAGTTGAGAGCGAAGAACAGCTTAACGGTATCGCAGAAAAGGTCAAAAAGTCAGGTGCTACCTTCTTGCGTGGTGGAGCATTCAAACCAAGAACTTCTCCATATGCTTTCCAAGGCTTAAAAGCAGAAGGTCTTGACCTCCTCAAAGAAGCAAGACGAGTAACAGGCTTACCGATTGTAACAGAGATTATGAGAGTTTCTCATATTGATATGTTCGAGAATGTTGATATAATTCAAGTTGGTGCGAGAAATATGCAGAATTTCGAGCTTCTTAAAGAGCTTGGAAAAATTGATAAGCCTATACTTCTTAAAAGAGGACTTGCAGCAACAATCGAAGAATTTCTTATGAGTGCCGAATATATTATGGCCGGCGGTAATGATAAGGTTATTCTCTGCGAAAGAGGTATCCGCACATATGAAACCGCAACAAGAAACACACTCGATATTTCCGCTGTTCCTGTCTTGAGAAAGCTTACACATCTTCCTATTATCGTTGACCCAAGCCATGCTTCAGGAAAGTCTTGGCTCGTAGAACCACTTGCTATGGCAGCAGTTGCAGCCGGTGTAGACGGCCTAATGATTGAAGTACACAATGACCCACCTCATGCACTTTCTGATGGTGCTCAATCACTTACACCTGAGCAGTTCGATTTAGTCGCAAAGCGTGTATTCGCTATGAAAAAAGCTTACGATGAGGCTATGACTATTGAATAATCTTGATATATGCTTAGTGAGGGCTTCACTTGCTGACGCCAAGAAAATCTGGAATATGCAAAAAGAAGCCTTTGCAGAGCTTTTTGAAAAATATCAGGATTTTGAAACAAGTCCTGCGGTAGAACCGCTTGAAAAGACAATATTCAGATTAAAACAGCCGGAAACATACTTTTATATGATACAGCTTGATAAACAAACTGTTGGTGCAGTGCGTGTGGTTGATTCAGGAAATAATAACCGAAAGAGAATAAGTCCTATATTTATATTACCTAAATTTCGCAATATGGGTATTGCTCAAAAAGCAATTATACTTGCCGAGAAAATCCATGGCAGTAAAAATTGGGAACTTGACACAATTATACAGGAAAAGGGAAACTGCCATTTATATGAAAAGATGGGTTATCGAACTACAGGAAAAACTAAGATAATAAACGATAAACTAACGCTTGTATTTTATCAAAAATAAATCTTTATTTGGAGTGACTATCTTATGAATATCATCATATCAGGACTTGGAATAATAGGCGGTTCTTTTGCTAAGGCTTTGGCAAAATACACTGACCACCATATAATCGGCATAAATCGAAGTGAAAAGCCTTTGCAAGACGCCCTTGCCTGTGGTGCAATACACGAAATAGGCACAAGAGAATCCATCAAAGCTGCTGATATGATTATACTCGGAACTTTCCCAGAAGCCGCCGTAAAGTTCGTGCGTGATAATGCCGATATTATCCCAAAATCCTGCATAGTCACCGATACATCAGGAATTAAAGGACAGATATGTCCCGAACTTGTTCAGCTTTCAAAAGAATACGGCTTTAAATTTATCGGCGGTCACCCTATGGCAGGCAAGGAAACAAACGGCTTTGCCTCCTCTGATGCTGATTTGTTCCAAAATGCCAGCTATATAATAGTTCCTTGTGGTGCTGATGAAAAGGACATAAGCTTTATTTCTACACTTATGAAAAAAATCGGTTTTGGAATAATAAAAGTTGCAACTCCTGAAGAACATGACCGAATGATAGCTTATACTTCACAGCTTCCTCATGTTATTGCCTGTGCCTATGTTCTGAATGAAAGCTGTGCAAACCATAAAGGCTTTTCTGCGGGAAGCTATCGTGATGTATCAAGAGTAGCAAGAATAAATGTTCCACTCTGGACAGAGCTTTTTTCCGAAAATAGGAATTCCCTTGTAAGTGAGCTTGATGAATTTATTGAAAATATGACAAGCATAAGAAACGCTGTTGCAGAGGGTAATAATGATGCAGTTGCAGAACTTCTCTCAAGGGCAAGAGATGTAAAAGAGAGGACTGACGGCTGATGAAGCGTATACTTTGCTTTGGCGATTCAAATACATATGGGTATAAACCCGACCGTTCAGGGCAATTCAATGAAAACATTCGCTGGACAGGCTTGCTTTCAAAATCGCTTGGAGATGATTTTACAATAATCGAGGACGGCGTGTGTGGAAGAACTCTTGCACTTGATGACCCTATGTTTGTAGGCAGAAACGGACTAAAAAGCATAGAAAATTCTATTCGCAGTAATTCTCCGATAGATTTACTCATAATTATGCTTGGCACAAATGACCTCAAATACTTTTACAGAATGACCGCAGAAAAAATCACAGAAAACTGCGGAAAGCTTATTGATAAAGCTATTTCTTCCTGTGAAAATCCAGATTCTATACAGATTTTGCTTATCTCCCCTATACTGCTTGGAGAGAACATTCTTTCAATAAATTCAACATATAATGCACAGTCTGTAAAAACATCACACTCGCTTGCAAAAGAATTTGAAAATCTCGCAAAGAAAAAGAATTGTTATTTTCTTGCAGCAGAAAATTATGCAGTAGCATCTGATGTGGATTGCGAACATATGACCGCAGCCGAACACAAAAAGCTTGCCACAGCTATTGAAAAAGAAATCCTCAAAATTTTCAAATAAAGTTCTTAAAACTAAGGGGCGAATCAAATGTATGATGAATTGAAAAAAGCCATAGATGAAAGCAAAAGTATAGTTTTCTTTGGTGGAGCCGGAGTTTCCACTGAGAGCGGTATTCCCGACTTCAGAAGTGTTGACGGACTCTATAACCAAAAATATAAATTTCCTCCCGAAATAATTCTAAGCCATACTTTCTTTATGCGTAATACTAAGGATTTCTATGATTTTTATAGAGAAAAAATGCTCTGTCTTGATGTCAAACCAAACAAAGCACATCTTGCCCTTACAAAACTTGAAAAAGAAGGCAAGTTAAAAGGCATAGTTACACAAAACATAGACGGACTTCATCAGGCGGCAGGCTCTAAAAATGTATATGAACTCCATGGTTCTGTTTTAAGAAACTACTGTATGAAGTGCCATAAATTTTATCCAGCAGAATATATTGCTGAAAGTACTGGTGTTCCACACTGTACTTGTGGTGGTATAATTAAGCCCGATGTTGTTTTATATGAAGAAGGTCTTAACGACCGTACCATAAATGAATCTGTAAAGCTTATTGCTAATTGTGATATGCTTATCATTGGCGGAACTTCGCTTAATGTTTATCCTGCGGCTGGTTTAATTCAGTATTTCAATGGAAAATATCTTGTGCTTATAAATAAATCTGAAACACCTGTTGACCGCAAGGCTGATATAGTCATACACGATTCTATAGGTAAGGTTTTAAGTAATGTTATTGAATAATTTATTGTAAATTTAAAGGGAACGAAAATATTTTCGTTCCCTTTTTTAGCTGATAAATTTTCCTAAAAATAAAATCGGTGGACTTAGTCCACCGATTAAGAATCAAAGAGATGTTAAGGGCTTTGCCCTTAAAACCCA
>OKTR01000390.1_pt1 | contig 16741 bp, 10 predicted proteins | sample 1606431 | NCBI WGS metagenome assembly OKTR01 (sample SAMEA3879591, study PRJEB24766) | human gut metagenome | biome: human-associated habitat; feature: feces | place: USA | collected 1985/1987
GCAGAAGGCCGTATTCAACGGTTGCAAGGTGAACGATGTATTGGTCTTCAATCCGAACAAGGCATACGATGGTCATGACGTGGAAATCGCTTCGTTGTTGAAAATCAAGAAGGAAGACGTGCCGGCTATGACTTCGGATTTCAGTTTCCAAGTGCAGGAGATTACACGTTTCAAGGAAGCTGAATTGAATCAGGAGTTGTTTGACCAAGTCTTTGAGAAAGGTACGGTAACGAGCGAAGAAGCGTTCCGTAATAAAATCAAGGAGATTTTGGCAGAACAGTTTGTGGCAGACAGTGACTACAAGTTCATTTTGGATGTACGTACTTACCTGACGAATAAGGTGGGCAAGTTGGAATATCCCGATGCTTTCCTGAAACGTTTCATGCGTGTAAGCAATGCAGACAAGGGCGAGAAGTTCGTGGAAGAAAATTACGACAAGAGCATCGAAGAGCTGACTTGGCACCTGATTAAGGAGCAGTTGGTGAAGGCTTACGGTATCAAGGTCGAGAAAGAAGACTTGATTGCTACGGCCAAGAATATCACGAAGATTCAGTTTGCTCAGTACGGTATGATTAACGTGCCGGAAGAGATGTTGGACAACTACGCCAATGAAATGCTGAAGAAGCAAGACCAGGTAGAGTCTTTGGTAAACCGCAGCGTGGAGAACAAGTTGTCGGCCGCATTGAAGAATGTCGTGAAGTTGAACCACAAAGAAATCAGCGTAGAGGATTTCAACAAGTTGTTCGCTTAATTCGAGCGGGGCAGGTTTAATTTTGTGAAATAAGTATAAGGAAGGAAACCCCCGAACATATTTTTCGTACATTTGCTCGAAAATGGCGGAAGATTGTTCGGGTGTTTCCTTTTTCCGCATAAATAGTTTGACTATGGAAGATTTTAGAAAGTATGCAGTGAAGCATTTGGGCTTGAACAGCCAGGTGCTGAATGACGTAGTGAGCGCGCAAAACCAATATCTCAATCCCTATATTCTGGAAGAGCGTCAGTTGAACGTGACACAGATGGATGTGTTTTCCCGTTTGATGATGGATCGTATCATATTCTTGGGAACCCAGATAGATGATTACACGGCCAATACGTTGCAGGCTCAGTTGCTTTATCTGGATTCGGTGGATCCGGGCAAGGATATTTCCATCTATATCAATTCGCCGGGCGGTTCGGTATATGCCGGTCTGGGTATTTATGATACCATGCAGTTCATCAGTAGTGATGTGGCTACCATCTGTACTGGAATGGCGGCAAGCATGGCAGCCGTATTGCTGGTTGCCGGTGCCGAAGGCAAACGCTCCGCATTGACCCACTCCCGCGTGATGATACACCAGCCGATGGGAGGTGCCCAGGGGCAGGCCTCGGATATTGAAATCACGGCACGTGAAATCCAGAAGTTGAAGAAAGAACTTTATACCATTATCGCCGACCACTCCCACACTCCCTTTGACAAGGTATGGGCAGATTCTGACCGTGACTACTGGATGACAGCCCAGGAAGCCAAAGAATATGGTATGGTAGATGAGGTTTTGATTAAAAAATAAATATGGCAGATTCAAGAAAGAATAAAAATAGATGCAGTTTTTGCGGTCGCACCGAAGATGAAGTCGGATTTCTCATAACGGGGATGAATGGCTATATCTGCGACAGTTGCGCCACCCAGGCTTATGAGATTACTCAGGAGGCTTTGGGGGCTGGCAAGAAGGCAAGTGCCACGAAGCTGAATCTGAAAGAACTTCCTAAACCCGTAGAAATAAAGAAGTTCCTCGATCAATATGTCATTGGTCAGGACGATGCCAAGCGTTTCTTGTCTGTGTCGGTGTACAACCATTACAAACGTCTGCTCCAGAAGGACGGCGGTGATGATGTGGAGATTGAAAAATCGAACATCATCATGGTAGGCAGTACCGGTACGGGAAAGACGTTATTGGCGCGTACTATCGCAAAGTTGCTGCATGTTCCTTTTACTATTGTAGATGCAACAGTTCTGACAGAGGCAGGTTATGTGGGTGAGGACATTGAAAGCATTTTGACACGTCTGCTCCAGGTGGCGGATTATAACGTGCCCGAGGCAGAGCAAGGTATCGTGTTTATTGATGAGATAGACAAAATAGCGCGCAAGGGTGATAATCCTTCCATAACCCGTGATGTGAGTGGTGAAGGCGTGCAGCAGGGATTGCTGAAACTGCTGGAAGGTTCTGTGGTGAATGTGCCTCCCCAGGGTGGGCGCAAGCATCCCGACCAGAAATTCATACAGGTCGACACGCGCAACATCCTCTTTATCTGCGGCGGCGCATTCGATGGCATCGAGAAGAAAATCGCCCAGCGGCTCAACACGCGCGCCATCGGCTACGGACAGTCGGGCGCCGGCCACATTGACCGCAGCAACCTGATGCAGTACGTCACGCCGCAGGACCTCAAGTCCTTCGGTCTGATTCCCGAGCTGGTGGGACGTCTGCCGGTGCTCACCTACATGCAGCCGCTCGGCCGCGACGCCCTGCGCTCGATTCTCACCGAGCCCAAGAATGCCATCATCCGCCAGTACAAGCGGCTCTTCGAGATGGACGGCATCGAGCTGGAGTTCGAACCCGCGGCGCTCGACTACATCGTCGACAAGGCGGTCGAGTTCAAGCTCGGCGCGCGCGGCCTGCGCTCCATCTGCGAGGCGGTGATGATGGATACGATGTTCGAGCTCCCCTCGTCGGGCGAGCGCAAGTTCACCGTGACGGCCGACTACGCCGCCGCGAAGCTCGAGAAGGCGAAGAGCCTCGCCCAGATGAAGGAGTCCTGAGCACCGCAACGTACCCTCCGGAAAACGAAAACCTTAAATCTTTGAGATAATATGTCTACCAATTCCAAACTTTCGCGAGTAGCCGACAACATCCGGATTCTGTCGGCCGCGATGGTCGAAAAATCGAAATCGGGCCACCCGGGCGGCGCCATGGGCGGCGCGGACTTCATCACGGTGCTCTACGCCGAGTTCCTGCGCTACGACCCCTCGAACATGCGCTATCCGTTCCGTGACCGCTTCTTCCTCGACCCGGGACACATGTCGCCGATGCTCTACTCGACGCTCTCGCTGGCGGGCTTCTATACGACGGAGGACCTCCAGTCGCTGCGCCAGTGGGGCAGCATCACGCCGGGCCATCCCGAGGTGGATGTCCTCCACGGCGTGGAGAATACCTCGGGCCCGCTGGGCCAGGGCCATGCCATGGCACTCGGTGCAGCCATTGCCGAGCGTTTCCTGGTAGCGCGCTTCGGCGAGTGGATGGCCCACAAGACCTATGCCTACATCTCCGACGGCGGCGTTGAGGAGGAGATATCGCAGGGCGTGGGCCGCATCGCCGGCCATCTGGGTCTGAGCAACTTCATCATGTACTACGACGCCAACAACGTGCAGCTCTCGACCAAGGTCGACGAGGTCGACACGGAGAACGTGGCGATGAAATACGAGGCGTGGGGCTGGAACGTGCTCACCATCGACGGCAACAACATCAACGAGATTCGCGAGGCGCTCGTGGCGGCCAACTCCGAGACCGAGCGTCCGACGCTCATCATCGGCCGTACGGTGATGGGCAAGGGTGCCGTGGCAGCCGACGGCAGCAGCTTCGAGGACCGCGTCTCGACGCACGGACAGCCCCTTTCGGCCGCCGGCGCCGACTTCGCCGCCACGGTCAAGCATCTGGGCGGTGACCCCGAGCACCCCTTCGCCGTCTTCGAGGAGAGCCGCGAGGTCTTTGCCGAGCGTCGTGCCGAGCTGACGGAGTGGGCCGCCTCGCAGGCCGAGATGGAGCGCTCGTGGCGCAAGGAGAACAAGGAGCTCTCCCTGAAGCTCGACCGCTTCCTCTCGGGCGAACTTCCCGACATCGACTACAAGAGCATCGAGGTGAAGGCCGACTGCGCAACGCGCGCCGCCTCGTCGTCCGTACTGGCACACTTCGCCGGCCGAATTGAGAACATGGTGGTCGCTTCGGCCGACCTCTCCAATTCGGACAAGACCGACGGCTTCCTCAAGAAGACCAAGGCCTTCACGCGCGGCGACTTCTCGGGCAACTTCTTCCAGCCCGGCGTGGCCGAGCTGACGATGGCCTGCATCATGAACGGCATGGCGCTCCACGGCGGTGTGATTCCCGTCTGCGGCACCTTCTTCGTCTTCTCGGACTACATGAAGCCGGCCGTACGTCTGGCGGCGCTCATGCGTCTGCACGTGATTTACGTCTGGAGCCACGACTCGTTCCGCGTGGGCGAGGACGGTCCGACGCACCAGCCCGTCGAGCACGAGGCTCAGATTCGTCTGATGGAGCACCTGCACAACCACCGCGGCGAGCGCTCGATGGTGGTGCTGCGCCCGGCCGACGGCGACGAGACGGTGATGGCCTGGAAGCAGGCCGTCGAGGAGCAGCGCCCCGTGGCACTCATCCTCTCGCGCCAGAACATCAAGACGCTTCCGGCGCTGGGCAGCGGCAGCCGCCGCGAGGAGGCCGCACAGGTCGCCAAGGGCGGATACGTGGTCTACGACTCGGCCAAACCGGTGGTGGTGATGCTCGCCACGGGCTCCGAGGTGGCCACCCTCATCGAGGGCGCCGAGCTGCTGGCCGCCGAGGGCATTCCCGTCCGCGTGGTCAACATGCCGAGCGAGGGTCTCTTCCGCGACCAGCCCCGCTCCTACCAGGAGAGCGTCCTGCCGCAGGGCGTCATGCGCTACGGCATGACCTCGGGTCTGCCCGTCAACCTGCTGGGTCTGGTGGGCGACGAGAGCCACATCCACGGTCTGAACCACTTCGGCTTCTCGGCACCCTACAAGGTGCTCGACGAGAAGTTCGGCTACAACGGCGCCACCGTGGCCGCCGAGGTCAAGAAGCTCCTCGGCCGGTAGTCCCCGGACTGCATTCCGACACGAAAAAACCTCCGACACCGCAGTGTCGGAGGTTTTTTTGTTGAGGTGTTTGCTGCGGCGCGCGGCGCTCCGGACCGCGGGCCCGGGCCGACGCCCGCCGGCTCAGAGTCCGAACTCCTTGCGGATGAGCTCCACCGCGTCGAGCTTCTCCCAGCCGAAGAACTCGATTTCGCGCTCCACCTCGCGGCCGTTCTCCCACAGCTTCTCGACCCGCTTGAAGGGGCGGTTGCCGAAGTGTCCGTAGGAGGCTGTCGCCTCGAAGATGGGGTTCTTCAGTCCGAAACGCTTGACGATGGCGGCCGGGCGCAGGTCGAAGAGCTTGCCGATGCGGCGGGCAATCTCGCCGTCGGTCATGCCGGCCAGCGCGGCCGGACGCTCCGAGCGGTAGGTGTCGACGTAAATCGAGAGCGGCTCGGCGATGCCGATGGCATACGAGAGCTCGACGAGCACCTCGTCGGCAACGCCCGCAGCCACCAGGTTCTTGGCGATGTAGCGTGCGGCATAGGCGGCCGAACGGTCCACCTTCGAGGAGTCCTTGCCCGAGAAGGCGCCGCCTCCGTGGGCGCCGCGCCCTCCGTAGGTGTCGACGATAATCTTGCGGCCGGTCAGTCCGCTGTCCCCGTGAGGGCCGCCGATGACGAACTTGCCCGTGGGGTTGACGTGGAGGATGTAGTCGTCGCCGATGAGGTCGGCGAGCTTGTCCCCGGCACGCTCCAGACGCGCCTTGACGCGCGGGATGAGAATCGTGCGCACATCTTCGCGAATCTGCTCCTGCATCAGACGCTCGGCCTGCTTCTCGCTGCGGCCCTCGCCCGGGAGGATGAATTCGTCGTGCTGCGTCGAGACGACAATCGTGTGGACGCGCAGCGGCTTGTTGGTCTGCTCGTCGTACTCGATGGTCACCTGCGACTTGGAGTCGGGACGCAGATAGGTCATCACCTTGCCTTCGCGGCGGATGGCGGCCAGCTCCTTCAGGATGACGTGCGAGAGGATGAGCGTCGCGGGCATATACTCGCGCGTCTCGTTGCAGGCGTAACCGAACATGATGCCCTGGTCGCCGGCGCCCTGCTCCTCCTCTTCGGCGCGGACTACGCCCTGGTTGATGTCGGACGACTGCTCGTGGATGGCCGAGAGTACGCCGCACGAGTTGCCGTCGAACTGGTATTCGCTCTTGGTGTACCCGATGCGGTTGATGACGCGGCGTGCAACGCCCTGTACGTCGACGTAGGCGTCCGAGCGCACTTCGCCGGCCACAACGACCAGACCCGTGGTGCAGAGCGTCTCGCAGGCGACCTTCGAGTTGGGGTCGTGGCGCAGAAATTCATCGAGGATAGCGTCGGAAATCTGGTCCGCCACCTTGTCGGGATGTCCTTCGGATACCGATTCCGAGGTAAATAAAAAGCCCATTTTGATACATTTTTAATGGTTAAACGTATAAAATGGGAAAAATCGGCTGATGGAATAAAAAAGCTGTTTTAGCGATTTTTTATTGTGGTTGCAATCAGTCAAATCTTTCCACATTCTCCGCTTTTCATCGAAGCGGACCGCAAAGTTACGCAATATTTCCGGTTCGGCAAATTTTTTTTGCGAAAATTGCTTCCGGCCGAAGCGTCAGGGTTCGTACGGGACCGGAAAGGTGGAGCAGAGACAGCGGCCTTCGGCACAGAGCTGAAGGCCGCTGCCGTTCCCGGAGGGGCTTTCCGGGGTATCACTCAGGGACGCAATACGAAGACAATCCGGTATTCGCCCTCGTGCTCGAGCACCGGGCCAATCTGCTCGGCCCATAGCGCGATGCTTCCCCGGTCGTTCCGGATGACGAAGGCCTCGCTGCCGTCGGCAAGACGTTCCCAGCTGCCCGCGCCGCAGCGGTCGGCGATTGCCTCACAACGGCGGAGAAGCTCCCCGCGCAGAGCCTCCCTGGTGGGGTAGCAGTCGGTGAAGCAGCCGCTGATGGTGTGGACGGTCCCGCCCGGCGTTGCGGTGTGGAGCGTGATTTCGCAGGGTGCCCCGTCGAGCCGTCCGCTCATCGTCACCTGGATGTCGGCCGCTCCCAGAAGCCCGCCCATCGCAGCGTTGTATTCGTCCCAGACCTGGTCGACCGCGGCGTCGGCCAGCTCGACGAAGCCGTGCCGGTCGAGCACCTCGAAGGCCTCCTGGAGCGAAGCCCCGAGGGGAATGTCCTCCGGCAGGATTCCGACCGACGGCTCAGGTTGGGGAAGGTATTCGTCGATGTCAAACGCCACCAGCGTCACGAAGTTCACCCGTCCGGTTCCCTGCTCGACGCAGGGGAGGTCGTCCGTCCGGTAGAGCACCGCGAAGGTGAGGTCGTGCGTGGTCCAGAGCGTCATCCGTACTCCGTCGGTATGCTCGCCCGAGTGTTGGTATTTGGTCCCGACATAATCCGGCTCCACGCCAATTGTCGCGCGGATCTCCTCTCCGGGGCAGGTCTCGAGGGGCGTGTCGCCCGCCCGCATGAAGCAGGGCTGGCTGAAGCCGAGGTGTTCGTATTGGCGGTCCTGCTCGGAGAGTCCGTAGCAGAGCGTGAGCCACCAGTTCAGTTCGGCGATGGCTTGGGCGCGGGTGTAGCGCATGGTGGATTTTCTGTCTGGCGAGACGCCGTAGAAGAAGCGGCCGCCCGGCCGCTTCTGGAAGATGATGTTGCCGTCGTCGAGCCGGAGCAGTACCCAAACGTCGGCACCCTTCCAGGCGGCTTGTGCTACGTTGAGTTCTCCGCGGGAGTCGAGTGCGTCGGCCAGGTCGAGGTAATAATGTACGCGCGGAGAGTGAAGGTCGAGCTTCACTTCGCGGTTCTGCGCTGCCAGTTGGGCCGTGAGGAGCAGCATCAGGATGGTAAAAATGCGTTTCATGGGAAAAATTTTTTAGGGCGTTTTCCGGCGTTGCGGCTCCGGACGGGGTCTTCGGTCGGAACCAGACCGGAGCTATACAAATATAGCGATTTGCAGCACATATCCGTCCTGTTTGAGATTGATTTCTATCGTTTGCGGCTCCTTCCCCCCGGATGGACAAACCGATTCGGTGCACCGTTTTGCGGAGCCGGCGGCCGGCATTCGGCCCCCGGAGTGCGGTTGCGGCCTGTTTTTCTCTACGGCCAACGTCTCCGTAAGGGGCCGAAACAGCGCGCTACAGCCGTTTTGCACGGTAGATGTTTCGGCGATATTTCGGAACTTTGGATGTTTCGGCGATATTTCGTAACTTTGTAGGTGCAGCCCCGTCTGGAGCACTCCGGAGCAGGGTTGACGAAGCCGCTTCGGCGGCCTGTTCCTGCGGCGCTGCCTCCCCCGGGCGTGCGGCGACATTGCCGAAGCCCGTAAGCCGAGACCCCGACGCGCGGAAGCCGATACCTTTGATACTTTTACCTGTTTACCAACCAAAACCTACCTATGAAGAGACTACTCTTGCCCGCCTTGCTGCTCTTTGCACTTGGCCCGACGGGCGCCAGGGGGCAGCAGACTGCTCCGCTCTACCTGCAGCAGGATGCCTCCATCGAGGAGCGCGTCGAGGATGCCCTGCAGCGCCTCACGCTTGAGGAAAAGGTGGCCCTGTGCCACGCCCAGTCGAAATTCTCCTCGCCGGGTGTCGCCCGGCTCGGCATTCCCGAACTGAAGATGAGCGACGGCCCCCACGGCGTGCGCGCCGAGATTGAGTGGAACAGCTGGCGCCACGCCGGCTGGACCAACGACTCGATTACGGCCTTCCCGGCGCTGACGGCCCTCGCCGCCACGTGGAATCCCGGGATGGCCGCCCTCTACGGCCGTGCCATCGGCGAGGAGGCCCGCTACCGCGGCAAGGATGTCCTGCTGGGTCCCGGAGTCAACATCTACCGCACGCCGCTCAACGGCCGCAACTTCGAGTACATGGGCGAGGACCCCTGCCTGGCCGGCGCAATGGCCGTTCCCTACATCCGGGCGCTTCAGAAGAACGGTGTGGCGGCCTGCGTCAAGCACTTTGCCCTGAACAACCAGGAGCAGTGGCGCACGTCGGTCGACGTCGTTGTGAGCGAGCGCGCCCTGCGCGAACTCTACCTGCCGGCCTTCCACCGTGCGGTGGTCGACGGCGGTGTGTGGAGCATCATGGGCTCCTACAACCGCTATCTGGGGCAGCACTGCTGCCACAACAGCGTGCTGCTCAACGATATTCTGCGCGGTGAGTGGGGCTTCGACGGCTGCGTCATCTCCGACTGGGGCGGAACGCACGACACGCGCGAGGCGGCGCTCAACGGGCTTGACATCGAGATGGGCACCCATACCGACGGCCTGACCACGGAGAGCTGCTCGGGTTACGACGCCTACTACCTGGCTCAGCCCTATCTGGAGTTGCTGCGCAGCGGCGAGCTGCCCCTTGAGACCGTCGACGAGAAGGCCCGCCGCATCCTGCGGCTGATTTTCCGCACCGCGATGAATCCCCGCCGTCCGTGGGGTTCGCTCTGCTCCGAGGAGCACTACGCCGCGGCAAAGGCCATCGGCGACGAGTCGATAGTCCTGCTCAGAAACAACGGCATCCTGCCCCTCGAGACCGACCGCTACGAGCGGATTCTGGTCGTGGGCGACAACGCCACGCGGCGTCTGACCGATGGCGGCGGGTCGTCGGAGCTCAAGACCAAACGGACCATCTCGCCGCTTGAGGCCCTCAAGACGCTCTACGGAGACAAAATCCGCTATGCGCAGGGGTACACCTGCGGCAATCCGCTCTATGGCAAGGTTGAGGAGGTGCCGGCCGCCACGATGGATTCGCTCCGGAGCGAGGCTGTTGCGCTGGCCCGCACGGCCGACGTCGTCATCTACGTCGGCGGACTGAACAAGAATGCCTACCAGGACTGCGAGTCGACCGACCGTCGGTCGTACGACCTCCCCTTCGGGCAGAATGAGCTCATCGAGGCGCTGGCGGAGGCCAATCCCAACCTCGTCGTCGTGAACATCACCGGCAATGCCTACGCCATGCCGTGGGTCGACCGTGTGCCGGCCATTCTGCACGCCTCCTACCTGGGCAGCATGGGCGGGCAGTCGATTGCCGACGTCCTCAGCGGCCGGGTCAACCCCTCGGGCAAGCTGCCCTATTCGATTCCCGTCCGTCTGTCGGACTGCGCGGCGCACGCCTCGGGCGATGCGTCCAACTATCCGGGCATCAAGCCCGAAGGCATCTCCATGAAGAAGGCTCCCGACGCTCCTGCCGACAGCAGGGCCTATCCGCAGGTGACCTACGCCGAGGATATTCTGGTCGGCTATCGCTGGCACGACACCCGGAGAATCCCGGCGCTCTTCCCCTTCGGCCACGGTCTGAGCTATACGACCTTCTCCTACGGGCGGCCCGAGGTGTCGGCCGCGAAGATGGGCCCCGGCGAGCGTCTGGAGATTCGCGTCCCGGTCACCAACGAGGGCTCGCGGGACGGCATGGAGGTGGTGCAGCTCTACGTCGGCGACGACAAGTGTTCGGTTCTGCGCCCGCTTAAGGAGCTCAAGCATTTCCGGAAACTCTTCATCGAGGCCGGCGGGAGTGCCGAGGCGGAGTTTACCCTGACGGAGGATGACCTGAAGTTCTTCGACGAGCAGTCGCACGGCTGGGTAGCCGAAGAGGGCACCTTCACGCTCTACATCGGCTCTTCGTCGACGGATATCCGCCAGAAGGTGAAGTTCCGGTATACGGATTGACGGGCTTCCGCCCGGGAGGCCTTTGCCCGGGATGCAGTCCCATTCGGGTTTTGCCCCTGCTCCGAACGCACCTTTCGCAACGCTCCGCCCTTTTCGGGCTGCACTTCTGCCCCGAACGCTCTTTCCGCAACGCTTCGCCGCTGCTGCAACGGTCTGCCGCCCAGAGGGGCGACAGACCGTTTTTTTGTGCGAGGGCGGAAGGGTAGGGCGGTGGGGCTGTGTTGTGGCGTAGACTATTTCGGAAAAACTGGGCCGGGACGGCACGCCTTCTTACTCCATTCCGTCACCTGTCTTCGGGGACGTTGCGTTTGTCAGTGCCTCTGCTTTGGCGCGCATGGCTTTGGCCTTCCCGGCCTTGCCGGCACGTTGGTAGAGCCGTGCCATGCACCGGTAGGTCGTGATGCTTAACCGGGTTTGCCGCGGAGTGAGCTGCTGCCGGCCTGTGACCTGTTCGAATACGGGCCATATCCGGCTCGTCATCATTTTCAGTGCAGCCTTGGGCTCTGTGCGGGAGCGTTTCTCGGCCAGTACGGTTCCCGTACGGATGTACCATTCGGAGTATTCGGCCTCGCCGGTCGTTTCGCTCAGCTGTTCGAAGAGCGCTTGCAGGTCGTTGAGTCCGGCTTCCGCCGATGATGCAAACCGGGAGCGAGTCTCTGCGGCGATGAACCGCAGGTGGGCCGATGCGGGCGAAAGCGCTCCGTTTTCGAGTCGGGAGGCCTGTTCCGCAATTCCGAGCAGTGCGTCGCGCCAGGGTGCAAACGACTCGTCGTAAACCGCATCACTGCAGGGCGTGCCGATGTCGGGAAGTTTGGCCAGCAGTTGTTCGGCAAGTGCGACATACTCCGTTGGATATTCGAGCGGCAGCGGCCCGTTGAGCAGGTAGTCAAGCCGTGCCGCGGCGGCCGGATTGTCGACGAATGCCGTATATACCGTATCACGAAGCCGATGGAGCTGCTCGGTGAAGGCCCCTTTGTCGGCCTCCATTCCCCACGTGAGGTATTCGTTTGCACGCGAGGGGTCGACCTTCAGGGCTGCACGGTAGAGCAGAAAAGCCATTGCCGGGTTACTTTTGGCGCAGTGGACTGCTGCCTCGTTTTCTGCAAAGAGGATGAGCAGTTCGTCGTAACGCGCTGCGTCGCTCAGCAGCGATGCCGTGGTGTGGAGAAGCCCGGAAAGGCTGAGCCGGAAGGGCTTCGGATGCTTTTGTGCGGTGCGTATCGCCTCCATGAAGAGCGTGCCGGCTGCAGTGGTATCTCCACTCACCAGACGCAGCATTCCTTGCGAAAGGAGCCGGTTCCCGCTCTTATACCGTTCGTTAAGACGGGTGAGAATCCGAAGATTTTCAAGTCCTCTTGATGTGGTGTCGGGCGTTGTCCAATAGGGTTGGAGCCAGTATTCGGAGGTGTATTCGACCATCGGGCGGGCATATTCCCTGCATGTTGGCATCATCGAGTCGACGACGTAGGCGAGCAGTCGGGGTGAAGGATGATAGCACATGAAACGTTTCACGCAGTCGGCAGCCACGCTGTCGAGCCCGAGCAGGGCAGCCTGATCTCCCACCCATATCCATCGCTGGGGCGTACGAGTCGGTTTCCGCTGCTCCATCTCGGAGCAGAGTTGCCGATAGTCGTCCAGTACCCTCTTTTGGAGGGTTCTGCGAAATTGCCCCTGCAGCGGCTTGAGACGGGGCAGGGGGGTGCGGCTGCTGTCCGGTACAAGGTCGATGTGAACAGGCATCGGTTTGAGAAGCTTCGGGTCGATGTTCCGCTCAATGGGAGGTACGGGCGGGTTTTGGACAGCATGGTAGCTTTTGAAAAGTATCTTGCCGGCTATCGCCGATTTCCTTGCCTTGGGTTGGGCCTGGCCGGCCGGGACTCCGGTGAGGAGTGAAAGCAAAAGCCCGATTGTCAGAATCTGTTTCATGGGAGCCTGTCGGATTTGATGCATGTCTTTATTCGACTTGCCGGGTGTCCTTCATCTGGAGGGCGTCCCTCATACCGGATTGTCCCGATTCCCCGGCGGACTGCAGGCACGCTTCCCATTCGTGCGAAGCGGTTGAGGAGTCGTGCCGTGCTGAACAAAAATACACAAAAAATGGATAAATCCGTCCAACTTGGCCGCTTTTTTGTCGGGCCCCGTATCCGGAGGAGTGCAAAGATAAAGCAAAACCCCGTCGAACGTATGTTCAACGGGGTTTCAGTGCCCAGGACAGGAATCGAACCTGCACGCCTTGCGGCACACGCACCTGAAACGTGCGCGTCTACCTATTCCGCCACCTGGGCCTTTCGGTTTTGTGGTTGCAAAGGTAATGCTTTATTCCGTATCTGCAAATTTTTTCGCCGAAAAAAATTACTTGCTGATGAACTTGTACTGGAATACAAGCAGATAGACTGCGGCCAACGAGATGTATACATCCGCCAGATTGAAAATCGCCCCGAAGAAGTAGTTGTTGCTGTCGACCAGGAAGCGCAGAAATCCCGGGCAGCTGTTCCACTGGAAGAGCGGGAAGTAGAACATGTCGACCACCTTGCCCATCATCAGCCCGGCGTAGTGGCCGCCGAAGTGGGCCACCGTCCAGGGGGTCGATTCCGAGAAAATCAACCCGTAGAAGGCGCTGTCGATGATGTTTCCCACGGCGCCGGCCAGAATCAGCGCCAGTCCGACGAGCACCCCCTTGGGGGTGTTCTCCCGCTTGGAGAGGCGCCAGATAAGCCATCCTACCAGACACGACAGGGCAATGCGGAAGATGCCCAGCAGCAGCTTCCCCCAGTCGAAGGCCCCCGACGAGGCAATGTGCATGCCGTAGGCCGCACCCTTGTTCTCGATGAAGCGCAGCTGGAACCAGTCCGGGAATACGATGATGGCTTCGTCGAGCTGCATGTGGGTCTTGACCCAGATTTTGAGTGCCTGGTCGGCAACCAGCAACACTATTATTAATAAGGTGAGGTTTTTCAGCTTCATGGTGCCTCGTTTTAGAATTTGGTGCAAATGTAGTGAAAAATCTCTTTTTTGCCGGGTTCCGTAGATTTTTTGAGCCGCTTTTCTTTTTTTTGCAAAAAAAAACATATCTTTGAAAATCTAAATTTCCGCAAAATTATGAAGAAAACGTTACTTCTTTTCAGTGCTTTGGCGCTGTTCGCTTGTGCGAATGACCCGACGGAGGAGGCCTCGGGGGGCGTTTCGTCCAGCAACCAGGCCGTTATCGTGGGCTCGTCAGAGCATGCGGTTGTCGGCCGTATCAATCTGAAAGTCACTCCGGAGATTGCCGACGCCATCGAGGCTGTCGCCAAGACCCGCGGTCCGCAAACCCGCACGGGAGTCGATGATATCGACCTTATCTTCAACGAAATCGGCGTGGAGCATCTCGAGCGCATCTTCCCCTACAGCGAGCGTTATGAGGAGCGTCACCGTCAGTACGGTCTGCACCAGTGGTATACGGTTTCCTTCGATACGGAGGCCCAACTCGCCGAGGTGGCTCAGCGCCTGAGCCTCTGCCCCGAGGTTTCGGTCGTTGAGTACAACTACCGGACCCGTGCCCTGAAGGAGGGTCCGGCCGTCCCCTTCAACAAGGCGGAACTTGCACCCGAGGCCGCTCAGACGCGTGTCAGCATGATGCCGATGAACGACCCCAAGCTGGAGTATCAGTGGCATTACGACAATACGGGCCCGACGACCACCTTCCCCAAGAAGAGCAAGGGTGCCGATGTCAATGCCTTTGATGCATGGAATCTCTGCACGGGTGACGGCGCCGCAACGGATATCATCGTAGCGGTGATTGACGAGCCGGTGCAGTATACGCACCCCGACCTGGAGGCCAACATGTGGACCAACCCCAATACGTCGGAGAATGCGCCTCACGGATACAACTTCTGGAACCAGTCCGGAGAGCTTGACTGGAAGAGCTCCTCCTACTCGCCGCAGTACGGTTACGAGTATTCCGACCACGGTTCGCACGTAGCCGGTACGATTGCCGCAGTCAACAACAACGGAATCGGCGTGTGCGGTATTGCCGGCGGCAGCGGCAACGGTGGCAGCGTGAAAATCATGTCGTGCCAGACGATGGGCCATTCGAACACCAACATCAACTACAACGCCCCGCAGCAGGCCTTTACCTGGGCTGCCGACCACGGAGCCGTCATCGCCCAGAACAGCTGGGGATACTCCGACTCGATGACCGGCGGCGAGCTCTCCGAGGGCGCGTGGAATGCCGGTTACGGTTCGTTGCGTTCGGCAATTACCTACTTCATCTCGACGGCAGGCACGGACAACCCCAACTCGCCGATTTCGGGCGGTCTGGTGATTTTCGCAGCCGGCAACTCGGGTGATGTCAACGGCGATGTCAAGACGTGGCCCGCAGCCTACGCTCCGGTGATTGCCGTCAGCTCGATGAGTTGGGACTTCTGCCCCGCCTACTATACCAACTACGGTACGTGGAGCGACATTACGGCTCCGGGTGGTGATGCCTACGACGCTCCCTCCGGCGGCAAGTATTATGCGAATGCACAGGTGCTGAGCACCATTCTTCAGGATGCATCGATGAACTTCCAGGATGGTCGTACCGGTGACGGTACGGGCTACATGCAGGGTACCTCGATGGCTTGCCCCCACGTATCGGGTGTTGCAGCACTTGGTCTGGTCTATGCATCGAAGATTGGCAAGAAGTTCACGGCCGAGGAGTACACCGCTCTGCTGCTCTCCTCTACCAACGACATCAATCCCTACCTGACCGGCGTGAAGAGCCATCCTGCGGGAAATATCACGCTCTCGGACTACCAGTACAAGATGGGCCGCGGTTATGTGGATGCCTACAAGCTGCTGCTCGCCATCAAGGGTACGCCTGTTCTGCAGGTTGCTCCGGGCGTCGAGACGAGTGTCGATCTGGTTCGCTACTTCGGCGGCCCCTCGGGACGTCTTACCGTCTCGGGTCTCGAAATCAGCTCGACGGATCGCCAGAAGCTTGGCATGACCTCGCTCCCGACGGTTGCCAATGGCATTATGAAGCTGACCTGCCAGAATGTTGGTTCGGGCATGTGCACCATTACGGCTACGATGGGCGGCATGACCGTCAAGCGTGAGTTCGCCATCCTCTCGCGTGAGATGGCTGACAATGGCGGCTGGCTCTGATTTGGCTTCTACCTAGCAACGTACCGGCGCCCGATGAGGGCGCCGGTTTTTTTGTGTCCATGCACCTCAATCGGCACTTCCCCCCTCCAGCCGGTTCTCCCCCCCCCCCCCCTCCAGCCGGCTCTTTTGAGGCGCTCCTGGCCTTCTTTTGACCCTCTCCCGGTCTTTTGTGGCCTTTCCATGCCCTCTCTGTGCTCCCTCCTTGCTCTCTCCGTGCTTCCTCCTTGCCCTTTCCTTGCCCTTTCCTTGCTCTCCCTTGCTCTCTCCTTGCTCTCTCCGTGCCTTCTCCGTGCTCTTTCCTTGCCCTTTCCTTGCTTCCTCCTTGCTCTCTCCGTGTCCTTTCCATGACCTCCTCCCGATTCCTTTGAAGGGTGGCAAACCTCCTCCGCGGGCCTTCTGCGTGATGTGCATGCGCCCGCGTCGTCGATATATCGGCAGTCGTTCTTCTTTTTTCGGAGCCCCGTCAATGCGGTTTTCCTCGGTCCGCTCTTCCGGTATCGATGCACGGCGAAGAGCCGAGCCCGTCTTTTTCCGCTTGGGCCTGACTCCCACATGCTGGCCTGCCGCCTCGTTTTTGTCAGTCCGAGCATGCTGTTTTATCCATATACATAGGTATTTTGGGCTAAAAATGCCAAAATGATGTTTTTTTGATGAAAAAAAGAGCGAAATGCTTGCAGATTCAAAAAAAGTCCCTACCTTTGCATCCGCATTTGAGAAATAACGGTTCTTACAAAGTCTGAAGGTTGCGAAAAGGAACTCCTGCAAGGAACCTTACGGCGGAGGCTGAAAATCGAAAATGCAAAGTTCTTGAAAAAATATTTGCAGGATTAAAAAAGATGACTTATCTTTGCAGTCCTTTCACACCACAAATGTGAAGTATTTTTCATCTGGTTCTTTGAATTACTGGTTTGTTTGAGAGCAAAGAAATGTAGTATTTATCTGTCAATTTCCTTTAAACGGAAAGCGAAGCAGTCAGGACTCTAACGATACATTATTTTTTTACAATGGAGAGTTTGATCCTGGCTCAGGATGAACGCTAGCGGCAGGC